>Ga0302309_10000506_pt1 | contig 44509 bp, 39 predicted proteins | sample III_Palsa_N1_1_FD_200453 | JGI IMG/M metagenome (GOLD analysis project Ga0302309, IMG submission 200453) | Peat permafrost microbial communities from Stordalen Mire near Abisko, Sweden - III_Palsa_N1_1 | ecosystem: Environmental > Terrestrial > Soil > Palsa > Peat permafrost | place: Sweden...
TAATGACAGAAATTTATTTATAATATCATTGCAAACAGATATACAAATATCATCACAGCCGCTTAACGTACAATCCTGTATAGATTGGGTAATGTCGCCCGAATCAGGGGGGATAGATGTATTTATTGGCACCGTTCGCAATGCCACAAAAGGCAAAGCAGTAATGCGCCTCGAGTTCGAAGCTTACGAGAAAATGGCTTTGGCCGAAATGGAAAAAATAGCTAAACAAGCATATGACAAATGGCATGTTCAAAAACTATTGATCCACCACCGCACCGGTGTTTTAGCCGTTGGCGAAATACCTGTTATCATAGCCGTATCCGCCGCGCACAGGGCCGCAGCATTTGAAGCCTGCCGCTACGTTATAGATACCCTCAAACAAACGGTACCCATCTGGAAAAAGGAAATATTTGAGAATGGTGAGGTGTGGGTGGCGGCACATCCATAGGAACCATTTTTGTCATTGCGAGGCCCTTGCAGGGAAATGTGTGAAGCGGGCCGAAGCAATCCCGTCGTTGTGCATAAATACGATACGTGGCGACGAGATTGCTTCGTCGTACCCAACCCGCTATCAGCCAACTCCTCGCAATGACAAGATTTTTTCAATCCTGGTTCTCCTGGCTTAGATATTTTCCCAATCCGCCATCCAAAGAAAATACCTTTGCTTCGGGAAATTTTTGTTTGATCATTTTCACGGCCTCTGCGCTCCGCTTGCCCGATGAACAATACAGCACCTTTACTGTACCATTGTTTATATAGTCAAAGTTATCCTCCAGTTCATCCGCTTCTATATGTACGCCGCCAATATCTATCACATCGCGCTCCTGGTCGGTACGGATGTCAATCAGTTCAAGGGAGTTATCCTGCAAACCTTTTTTTACTTCGGCAACTGACATGGTTGGGATATTCGCAGTTGTTATTAATGATGTTATATTGGTTTTAGTGGCATTACCCATTTTAATGATACGGCTTTGCAGGGTAAACGCGTCAAATATTAATATCTTCCCAACCAGCAGGTCACCAGTTTTGGCAATATACTTTATTACCTCATTAGCCTGCATACAACCAACGATACCCGCCAGTGTGGGTATAACCCCACCATCGGCGCAATCGGGTATCAGCGCGGTGTTTACCTGCGGATAAAGGTCGCGGTAATTAGGGCTTGATGTTCCATCGGCATTTTTAATATTCCAAACTGCTACCTGCCCTTCATACTGGTAAATTGCACCGTAGACAATAGGTTTTCCGCTCAGCACACAAGCATCGTTAAGCAAATAGCGGGTTTCAAAATTATCGGTACAATCAACCACCATATCATACGGACTAATGATCTGCAATACATTATCCGAGGTGATCCTGATATCATGTGCTGTTATTTCTATATCAGGGTTTTGTTTTTTTAATTGTTCAGCGGCTACCAACGCTTTTTTTTTGCCGGCATCAGCGGGTGTAAATAATATTTGCCGGTGCAGATTGCTTAATGTTATTTCGTCAAAATCAATAATTTCTAAATGGCCTATGCCTGCTGCTGTTAAATATTGCGCAACGGGGCAGCCCAAACCTCCCGCGCCAACTATAAGTACCCTTGCTTTTTGCAAAAGCTGCTGGGCAGCTTCGCCAAAGCCGGGCAATGCCATCTGACAGCTATATCGTGTAAGATCAGGTACCATCAGGCGGTTGCTATTTTTTGATGAAGCACCCTTTTTACTTTTTCAAGGTCTTCGGGTGTATTTATATTGGTTAGCGCGGCGGCATAGGGCGCTTTTAATAATTTTGGCTGGGTGTTTATTAAAACCTTGCGCGGGCATGAATACCCCTGCGCTAAAAACGATAGCAGCACCGGGTAGCTTTTCGGCTCCCAAATGGTGATCAGCGGTTCTGGAAATTCGTTGGTTTCGCTTTGATACGCCGTCGCGATAGCAGAACTATCGCGGTTATCAACCAAATATTGAAGTGTATTAGCATCCAACAAAGGCAGGTCACAGGCTACTACCAGCCAGGCGCTATCCGGCTGCTCACGAAAAGCTGATAATATTGCGCCATACGGCCCTAAATTGGTAAAGGTATCGGTTATAGCAGCGTAGGTTTTATCTATAATCTGCTGATCGGTACTTCGTGATATAAAAACATCATCGCAGCAGGTTTTCAGCATATCGGCCATATAATAGCGCTGCTCCTTACCGAACCAGTTAACCGCACTTTTATCAAAACCCATGCGTGTGCTTTTGCCGCCTGCTAACACCAAACCGTTTAACACTGGTTGTGATGTTCTTAATTGAGCGGCAAAAAAAGCAATGATCTTATCCGTTTCATTTATGCGGTAAAGGGGGATCTCCTGCCAATTGGGTATGGCATCCTTTACAAAATCAAACACATCATCTGTATTCTCAGCCAATAACAATAATTGCACGTTGGTTAGCTGTTCAACACGTTTTTGCAGCGATGCCTTTTTGTTAGTATCGATAATTACCACCTGCGCCTTTGCCTGGTGATGGTTGCCGTTAACAAGTACAAGATCGGCACCGGCAAATAATTGCCTTTGCTTAAAAGGTGTGATGGTTGTATGATAGTTAAATTGCTGATAGTTTACCTGGTCGGTATAATCCAAAACAGCGCCATTAGCCAAACGGCCGGGAAGCAGGATAATATCATCTTTATGCGAAGTATCGGCATAAGCGCATTCATATATTGGCGATAAGGCCGTTATGATTTGGTCGGCCAGTAATTTTATAGCTACGCAATAGCCGCCAACAATCGCCCACTCATTCCGCCCGAAATTACCTGTTGCCGGCCTTGCAAGCTTAGTATGCTTTTTGTGGCTACCGTTAGGTTGGTTATGTTCTTTTGAAATCACGTTTACCTCCTGTTTTTGCTATCAGTTTGGTTTCTTTTATCACTATATTATGACTAAGCGCCTTGCACATATCATAAATGGTAAGCGCCGCTATTGATGCTCCTACCAAAGCCTCCATTTCGACCCCTGTTTTAGCAGTAATGCTTGCCGTACAATTAATTAGCACTTCGTTTTTTTCATTCAGGTTGATGGTTACCTTACAATTATCCAATCCTAAAGGATGGCATAGCGGTATCAGCTCCCCGGTTTTTTTGGCGGCCATAATACCCGCAATAATAGCTGTTTGAAATACGGAGCCCTTTTTGGTTTGCAGGTCGCCATCTTCAAGCTGACTCAAAACCTCATCAGGCAGCCAAACAACGCTTTGCGCAACGGCGGTTCGGTGTGAAACTGTTTTTTCGCTTACATCTACCATCGTAGCGCGGCCATTTTCGTCCAGGTGATTTAATACTTTTCCGCTCATTTAAAATAGTTGTTTAAAAGACCATATCCTGTATGCTTCGCCATTTTTAAAATCATTTTTCTCCAAAGGTAATTCCATAAACGCTTCAGTATCTGCTAAGTTAGCAAAATCACCTGATCCATTACCTTCTATCGGGTCTGCTGTTAACAATCCCTTATTACTGATGTGCAGTTTAACCTGCAAAAAGTATTTTAATTTAGGTAGAAAAGTAAAATCACTGTTAAGAACGGCATAAGCTGCTGCTTGCGGTTTCAGACCGAGCGTTGCCTGCAGCCAGGGCAAAAAGTACCGGTGCATGCACATAAATGTAGCTACCGGGTTGCCGGGAAAAGCAAAAACCACTACCCCGTTATCGTGTTTGCCAAACCAAAATGGTTTGCCGGGCCGCTGCTCTACTTTATGAAAAAGCTGCTTAACCTGTAGTTCTTCCAGCGCTTTGGGGATGTAGTCAAACTTACCCATTGATATACCGCCGCTCAACAATATCACATCATAATTTTGCAGGCATTGCTGTAACAGTTTTTTTGTGGCCTCAAGATCATCGGGAATATGCAACATGGCTGCATCAATATTATGCTGTTGTAAAACAGCTTTTACGGTATAGCTATTTGATTTCCTGATCTGGTAAACCAATGGCGCCTGCTCCACTTCCACCAGTTCATCACCCGAAGAAATGATCACTACACGCGGCATTTTCTTCACCCTCAGCTCAGATTCGCCTACCGATGCCGCAAGACTGATGATAGCCGGGGTTATTAACTGACCGGACGTGGCTACCGTATCGTGCTGCTTTTTATCGCGGCCTTTAACATGTATGTTCTGCCCTTTTTTTATATCCATACGATCAACAATAATGCTCGCTAAACCGGCACGTAGTTCCAGGTCTTCGTAACGGATAACCGTATCTAACGATCCGGCTAATGCGGCACCTGTCATTATTTCAACACAGTGATCTATCTCGGCAGTTTCAGCAGGCGGGTCGCCAGCTGCCTGTGTGGCTTTAATATGGAATGAGCTTACCCCATTTTCAATAGCATCATACTTAACTGCTATTCCATCCATGGTAACACGGTTAAATGGCGGCAAATCCCTGTCTGCTTTTATATCCTCGGCCAATACCCTGCCCAAAGTAAGTTCAAAAGGCATAATCTCGGCACCATAATCGCTTAGCTCTGCCTGTATTATCTTTTCGGCTTCTTCTACAGTTATCATGTGTTTTTTTATTAAATGAGTAAACTATCCGCCTATTGTTGCCATTGATTCGTGAACACCCTTGTTTACTGTTAACCGCTCCGCTTCCCAGCCATCCCTCACCCTGTTATTAAACGCATTTAATAGCCTTTCTTTTATAGTATCATCATTTTTACCATCGCGCAGCAACTCCTTAATATTTAAAACACCATCATCATACAAACAGTTTTTTAATACACCCGATGGTGTTATACGAATACGGTTGCAAGTACCACAAAATGTACGCGAATAAGCCGCGATGATGCCAACATCTCCCTTATGACCCGGGATATGATAATTGTAAGAGGTTGAATTAGCCGTGTCTTTGATCTTATTTATTGTGGGATATTTCCCCGTTATCTCATCCAATATCCTAACATAATCCCATTTTAAACCTTCATATACATGCCCATCACCATTAAAAGGCATTTCCTCAATAAAACGTACGCTTACCGGCAAATCTTTGGTCATTTCAACCATTGGGATGATATCCTGTGTGTTTTTGCCATCCATTACTACGGCATTTATTTTAACGGCGATATCATGCTTCAGCAATTCGTCTAAAGTTTTCATCACTGCCGAAAACTCATCGCGGCGTGTAATGGCAAAGAAACGGCCTGCATCCAAAGTATCCAAACTAAGGTTTACTGAATGTATACCAATGCTTTTTAATTGGGCCACATGCGGCGCGGTAAGCACACCATTGGTAGTTATGCTCAGTTCGTCTAAACCATTTAATGCGGATAGCGCGGTTAACAGCTGCATCATATCCTTGCGCACAAAAGGCTCGCCCCCGGTGATACGTATTTTTTTGATCCCCATTTTTACCAGCAGCGAGCAAATACGCAGCATTTCTTCGTAGCTCATCAGATCCGTACGCGAAAGCCAGTTAAGGCCATCCTCCGGCATGCAATAAAAGCAACGCAGATTGCACCTGTCGGTTACTGCCAGGCGTAGGTAATTGATGGGTCTGCCGTGATTATCTGTTAACAATGGTAAATGTTTAATAGTATGAACACTTAACAGCTATTATGCCATTAAGTTGATGATTAGTCGTAAAATTAGGTATTACCTTTCAGAAAAACCCCCTAACCCCCTAAAGGGGGGAATATAATTGCATGCTTTTGATATAAGCATGCAATTTCAGGCATCGAAGAGAATAGGGTTACAGATTATTTAACCACTTTAAACTTATATTCCGAAGTAGTTTTATAAACCTGCCCCGGTTTAAGCAAGGTTGATGGGAAATTGGGTTGATTCGGAGAATCAGGAAAATGCTGGGTTTCCATAGCAAAAGCTGTTCTGAAATCGTCTTTATTGCCATATTTCATACCGTTTTTGCTTAACATAAAATTACCGCTATAAAATTGCAAGCCGGGTTCTTCGGTATAAACATCCATCTCGACACCGCTTTTATCGCCTATGGCTGTGGCAACCGGTGTTGAATCAGGGTGTTTGTTCAGCACAAAATTATGGTCGTAGCCTTTTCCATCTTTTAGCTGCTGGTTATCAGCAGTTATCCTTGCGCCGATCTTTGTCGACTGGTTAAAATCAAATGGTGTACCTTTTACCGGTTCTATCTTACCCGTTGGTATCAAAGTAGAATCAATCGGTGTATAGCCATCGGCAAGTATTTGTACCGAGTGGTTCAGAATTGTCCCGCTGCCCGCGCCGTTCAAATTAAAAAACGGATGGCTGGTTAAATTCACAACGGTTGCTTTATCGGTAGTTGCTTCGTAGCTTATTTGTAAACCATTATCATCTGTAAGGTGATAAATTACCTTAACGTGCAGGTTACCGGGGAAACCGCCCTCCATATCTTTTGCCAGGTAAGTAAGCTGCAATGTTGTTGAATCAACCGGCTTGGCATCCCAAACCACTTGCTGAAAACCCGGCTTACCGCCGTGCAGGGTGTTAATTCCGTTATTGGTAAAAAGCGTGTATTGCTTGCCATCCAGGGTAAATTTCCCTTTGGCAATCCGGTTTCCAAAACGACCGATCAATGCTCCAAAATATGGTTCTGTCGATTTCTCATAACCTCCAACGCTGTCAAAACCTTCCACAACGTCTACCTGCTTTCCGTTCTTATCCGGTACCAACAGGCTTACAATACGGCCACCATAATTGGTAATGGCGGCTTCAACGCCGTTTTTATTTTTCAGTACAAACAGGTGCGTTTGCTTGCCATCAATAGTTTTTTCAAAAGCCGCTGAATCGGGGATTTTCGCTTGCCCGGTGGTAGTATCCGTCATGTTTGTGTGGTTAGATGATGCTGGTTGATTACAGGCGCCAAAAGATAATATGGATGCCGGCAAAATTATAGCTAAAACGTATTTAAATGAAATTTTCATAATTTTAAAACTGGGTTAGCAGATGGTTAAATAAATAGGTTGGTTCAAAAATGATAAAAAAATGTGTAAATAACATTTAAAATATCAAAAAATTAAAATCCAAATTCACCTGTGCTAATTACTGCAGTTTCGCAAATATAGGTGGGCACAATACCGGTAGCAGTTATGCGGGTATCCACATCTTTTGGCAAGGTATTGCCTGATAGTACCAATACGGTATCAAGGCCGAATTTATTTCCACCCAATATATCGGTATTCAGTGTATCGCCTACCATTACAATTTCGCTTTTGGTTACACTCGAATGCGCACGAACCAGGTCATAAGCAAACATAAACATTTGCGAATCGGGCTTGCCAAACCTTATGAACTGCTTGCCGACAACGCTCTCCACCATCGCAGCAATACCGCCTATGGCTATTGATACATCGCTAATGGTAAGCGGGTAGGCACGGTCAGTATTGGCTACAATTACCGGGATAGTACGTTTACGGATCAGGTTCACGGTTTTATTCAGGTCTTTAGCCCAATCGAAACCCTCATCATCCAAAAATATAAGAGCGTTTACCTTATCAATATTGTTGCTGTTGATATCACTCACCGGCAGGGTATGCAGGCCCGAGCTTTCGATATAATGCGCGGAGTTTGGTGTGCCTAAATAAGCTACTATACCGTCTTTAACCTTAAGGTCAAGGTACTCCTTGGTGAGCATACCTGATGATACGATCCTGTCGGGACTTATAAATGTTAAGCCTCCCCTGTGATAGGTTTCTGCCAGCTGTGCCGGGCTACGCGATGCATCATTGGTAACAATATAATATTCTTTACCCTGGGCTTCCATGTACGCAAAAGTGCGCTCAATGCCGGGCAACAGCCCTTCATAATTTTTCAGCACACCAAACGCGTCAAAGAAAACTACTTTGTATTTGTCGATGATGGATTTAAAGTTGTCTATGCGCTGCATGGGTTAGGTATGTCTATTTTAAGTTCAAAGCACTAATTATCTTCTCCGCATCAAAATCCCTGTCGACAGATGGCAAATAAACATCAAAAGCTTCGGCCTGTAGCTTTTTGGCATATTGATCATTAAAAAAGTACTTGCCATCCTTGATCACATAATTTAGTATGAAAAACCGGTAGCTCTCTTTTAAAAACCTAATTTCATCGGCAGTTAGCGGGTTTACTTTATGGTATTCCTTTAAAAACAGGATGAACCTATCCTCCATCATCGTATTTATCACATAGCTGAATACCGTACGGTCGCCAATATCGGATACTACCCTGCTAAAAAAATAAAAATCAAGCATGCGGTAACTCATCCTGAACCAATCATAATCCCAGCGCGAATAAAGCTCCAGATCGGGCGTAACTGAGAAGTTGCCGATATTCCAATCAATAAAAACCGGGATGATCTCGAAGGATTTCATGTTATAGTTCGAGCGGTTTTTGAGGAACAGGTCGCAATGATATTTCAAAAAATCAACCTGCATGGGCGAGCCGAACTTTTTCTCGCTGATCTCTAACTGTTGTTGCAGGGCATAAATATCTGTACGCAGCGTTTTTGATGATTTCGGCAATACATTTTTGATGCGCGAACATGCCTTATGAAACTTACCTACCTGCTGCCCTAATTTGCGGATGTGATGCTCATCCAACCGGCTCGGCAGGCGATCCATAATACGTGTGGGGTTATAAAACACCACCCAAACATCCGTCCGGGCCAGTTTATGGCGATAGATGTAAACGCGGTTATTTTTCAGCAGCGATTTGGCCAGCACATTTTCAAAAGGGTACAGCAGGTTGTTCGACAAGCTGTGAATAATGCGGTGATCCTCCTTAAAATGCTCGTACTTACCAAAATTTGATAGCTTGGCAATGATGATGTCATCGTCGTCAAAAGTTATACGGTATACATGGTTGGTAGATACCATGGCGCTGATGTCCTCGATGCTTTTGATAGTTTTCGAAGCGTCGTAACCCTCCCAGGCTTTTTTTATGATACCGGAATAATCTTTGCCCTGTACCTTCAACTGAATTTTAGGCGAAGGCTCGGTTATAAATTCCGGGTTAATTATAGTTGTAATACTCATTATTCAATTTCACTTTTATCAATCAGGATTTAGAAGATTTAAACTTCAGCATAAATTATTTATTATCCTGAAAATCCCATAAATCCGTTCAATCCTGGTTTATATGATCTCAAAATACCGCTTCAATTCCCAATCGGTAACACTTTTGGCAAATTGCCTGTGTTCCCATAAACGGGTTTGGGTAAAATGCTCAACAAATGCCTCGCCAAATAATTCCTTAGCTATGGGCGAGTTTTTCATCAAGATGGCGGCATCGTGCAGGTTTGTTGATAGCCTGCCGTTTTTGGTATCCTGGTAACCATTACCCGTTGTTGGCGCGATATTCAATTCCAGTTTATGTTTGATGCCATACAAGCCCGATGCCAGCGCCGCCGACATAGCCAGGTACGGGTTCGTATCAGCGCCGGGGATGCGTGTTTCGAGCCGTGTGTAGGCTGCCGATTCATTCAATACACGCAGTGCAGTGGTGCGGTTATCCAACCCCCAGGTAACCGTGGTTGGTGCCCAGGCACCTTCAACCAATCGTTTGTAGCTGTTAATGGTAGGCGCATACATGGGCAAAATATAAGGCAGGCAGTGCAATTGCCCGGCAAGGTAATGCTTCAGCAGGTCACTCATGTTATGCTCGGCATCTTTGCTGTAAAACAAGTTTTTGGTTTGCGCTTTATTCCACAGGCTTTGGTGGATGTGGCCGCTGCAGCCCGGCAGGGTTTCAGTCCACTTGGCCATAAACGAGGCCATGATGCCGTGCTTATAGGCAATTTCTTTAACGGCAGTTTTAAAAAGCACCGCCTTATCGGCAGCCTGCAAAACATGGTCGTGTAGAATAGCCGCTTCATATACGCCCGGGCCTGTTTCGGTATGCAAACCCTCTAACGGGATATTAAACTGCATCAGCAGGTTAAACAGGTCGTAATAGAACTCGCTTTGCTGCGATATGCGCAAAATAGAATACCCGAACATCCCCGGCGTTAAGGTTTGCAGGTTGGTGAAGCTTTTATCTTTTAAGGACTGTGGTGTTTCATGAAAATTGAACCACTCAAACTCCTGCGAAAATTCAGGGTGATAGCCCATCGCTTCGCAATCCTTTGCTATGCGCTTTAACAGGCTGCGTGTATCAACGGCAAGGTCGTTACCATCAGCCTTGCTAAAATCAGCCAAAAAGAATGGAATATTATCCTGCCAGGGCACAGTCCTAAAGGTCGACAGGTCTATCCGGCATTGCTGATCGGGGTAGCCGGTATGCCAGCCGGTAACTTCCACATTATCATAGGTACCATCGCTACTATCCCAGCCAAACACTACATCGCAAAAGCCATAGCCATTGCGCATGCCATCAATAAATTTTTTATGGTGGATAACCTTTCCGCGCAAAATGCCATCGGTATCGGCAAAAGCGAATTTTATCTTTTGAATATTATTTTCCTTTAAATAGGTTATGATCTGATCTTCATTCATAAGGTCTGGAATAATTCTCGGCGGCAAGTTAAGCAACTTATATGTAATGGATAAAACAATAAAAAAATCTCCCGTAGAGACACAATACTTTGTGTCTCTACTTTGTGTCTCCTAAATGGCATATAGAGACGCAAAGTATTGCGTCTCTACGTAATGCGCGGTATATTTGTTTAATGATAAATCAATTGAACAGCAATTATTTATTTGTTTATGGCACTTTGCTGCATGCGGGCAATATATTTGCCATCTACCTTAAAAACAATTGCAGCTTTTACCGGCCCGGCAAATTTAAAGGCCGTTTATATGATATTGGCGAATACCCCGGCGCCATAGCCGACAGCTCACATCCCAATTATGTTTATGGCAGTATTTTCAGAATGGATGATGCCGCCAATGCCCTTAAATATTTAGATGACTACGAAGGCTTCGGCATTGAGCAGGAACAGCCCAACCTGTTTGAACGAAAAATTATAGAAGTTGAAACCAATGAAGAAACAGTCAACTGCTGGGTTTACCTGTACAATTTGCCGGTTGATAATTTTGAGTTGATCGGATCTGGCAATTACCTTGACTATAAGGCAGGGTTATTTTAAATTTCTTTTGTTGTGGTACATCACACGAAGCACTATTAACTACCTGAAAATCAATATCAATTTTTACCATTTTGTAAAAAACGAAAAAATCCCTTTGGTTTTTTACAACCAAAGGGATTCACAATTAAACTTTTAGCGTATTAAACTTTTGCTGATTTAACAGTTTTTATAATAACCGCGGCAACTTTGTATGGATCGGCAGCCGAGTTAGGGCGGCGATCTTCCAGATAACCGCTCCAGGCATGATCAACAGTATATAGCGGGATGCGGATAGAAGCACCACGGTCAGATACACCATAGCTGAAATCATTTATAGAAGCAGTTTCGTGTTTACCTGTTAAACGCAGGTGGTTATCGGCGCCATAAACGGCAACACACTCAGCAACCGCCGGGCGGAAAGCTTCACAAATTGCATCAAATTTTGCCTTGCTGTTTGCAGTACGTAAAATGGTGTTCGAAAAATTCGCGTGCATACCCGAACCATTCCAGTCAAGCGCACCCAATGGTTTGCAATGCCAGTTGATGGCAACATCATAGCTTTCGCCAATTCTTTCTAATAAATAACGTGCTACCCAAATCTGGTCGCCCGCTTCTTTAGCGCCTTTGGCGAAGATCTGGAATTCCCACTGACCGGCAGCAACTTCGGCGTTGATGCCTTCAACATTCAGGCCTGCTTCAAGGCAAGCATCCAGATGCTCTTCAACTATATCGCGGCCATAAGCGTTTTTAGCGCCTACAGAACAATAGTACGGGCCTTGTGGTGCCGGGTAACCCGATGCCGGGAAACCAAGCGGTTTGTTGGTTTCAGGATCCCAAAGGAAATATTCCTGCTCAAAACCAAACCAAAAATCATTATCATCATCCTGGATCAATGCACGGCCGTTTGATTCGTGGGGTTTGCCCTTTGAATCAAGTACTTCGCACATTACTAAATAGCCATCTTTTCTTTGCGGGTCAACACAAATAAAAACTGGTTTCAAAACGCAGTCTGAAGAACCACCGGGTGCCTGCTCGGTTGAAGAACCGTCAAAGCTCCATAAAGGGCAGTCTTCTAATTTGCCGCTAAAGTCTTTTTCAATTTTTGTTTTACTACGCAGGCTTTGTGTTGGTTTGTACCCATCAAGCCAGATGTACTCTAATTTTGCTGCCATTGTTTAATTATTTTCTAATGATTGATCCAAAAAATAGTTTTTGTAACGTTAAATTCAATTATGAAGGCGAATTTAAATTATTTTTACAAATTTCATCATAAAAATATGAATATTTTATATTTTTTTTCAAAAACAAGTGTTTTATCTGCCTAAAACTTCAAATTGGCTACGCTCAAAAAACAAAACGATAAATATTTATGAATTATTATCGAAAAGATTAATAAAATTAAGCAAAAAGTTAAAATCAGTTTTAGAAGATCAACGGGCATTTTATTGTAGATACGCAATACTTTGCGTATCCCGGTAAACAAGCCTATACAAAACAAAAAGACACAAAGTATTGTGTCTCTACAGCCTACCTTTATCAACCGTCAGCCTAATCTAAAAAATCAATTTAACACTGTGATACAGACAAAAAAATCCTTAAAATTGCCCTGATTTTAATTCCGGGCTTGAAACTCATCTGTAATACAAATAAATCATCCCGGTATAAACAACGTTTTCTTCTATTTAAATAAACAATATATATGAAAATTACAGTAGTTGGTGCCGGGGCTGTTGGCGCTACTTGCGCTGATAATATCGCAAGAAAAGAATTAGCTGAAGAATTGATCTTATTAGACATCCGCGAAGGTTTTGCCGAAGGTAAGGCTATCGATATGATGCAAACATCGGCCCTGCTGGGTTTCGATACCAAAATAAAGGGTGTTACCAATGATTATGCCGCCACGGCAGATTCAGAAGTGGTTGTGATCACCTCGGGCCTGCCCCGCAAACCGGGCATGACCCGCGAAGAACTGATAGGCGTTAATGCAGGTATTGTAAAAACTGTTACCGAAAGCATTTTAAAACATTCGCCAAACACCATCATTATCGTGGTTTCAAACCCGATGGATACCATGAACTACCTTACCCTGAAAACTTCGGGACTGCCCAAAAACCGCATTTTGGGTATGGGCGGCGCGCTGGATTCATCAAGGTTTAAATATTACCTGAGCCAGGAGCTTGGCTGCTCCCCTGCCGACCTGAACGCAGTAGTGATCGGCGGTCACGGTGATACTACTATGATCCCGTTGATAAAACATGCTACCTGGAACAGCATCCCTGTTACCCAGTTTTTGAGCCAGGAGCAACAGGATAAAGTTGTTAAGGCTACTATGGTTGGCGGCGCCACATTAACCGCGCTGATAGGCACATCAGCATGGTACGCGCCGGGTGCGGGTACAGCATTTATGGTTGAAGCTATTGTACGCGATCAAAAGAAACTGCTTTCGTGCGGTGTAGCCCTCGACGGCGAATACGGCCAGAAAGATATCTCATTGGTAGTACCGGTTATTCTTGGTAAAAATGGCTGGGAAAAGATCGTCGACTTTAAACTAAGCGATACCGAGCAGGCAGAATTTAACAAAAGCGCCGCCGCGGTTAGGAATATGAACCAGGTATTGAGCGATACCGGGGTGATATAAAATATATTTTCTCTTATAAAACAAAAACGGCTTTCTTTTGGAAGCCGTTTTTGTTTTATGTGAATACACCTGGGACTAATTAAACCCTATTGTGAAGTAGCCATGAGTGGAATAGCTTAGTGCCAAAGTATACCACCTATCATGCATATTCAAATAAAATCAGGTAAAAAAATATTTATAACAAAACCTGCTTTAAGCTGCAATAAACGCATATTTATACCCAGGTAAATAAATTATTACTACGTGTACCAATAAAAATTCAAACATTTATACGTATAATGCATTTATTAATCTAAGCTTTAGTACTTATAATTGGGCCTGTATTATCACAAATTATGCTAATCACAAGGAAAAATATAATCCTGTTACTATTATTATTTTTTGGCTGCTGCAAGCTGCAGGCGCAGGATAGCACACTGGTTGGCACCAGCATAAAATGGGATCTGATCAAGTGTATCGACTACGCCAAAAAGAATAACATACAGATAAACAGCATCCGCCTTAACCAGCAAACCAGCCAGCAGCAGTACTTATTGGCAAAGGCCGCCAAGCTGCCGAATCTGGCCGCTACCGCCAGCGAAACAGTGGCTCATGGCAATAATGTTACCTCCTATAACGGCACACTTGGTTCGCGGTTTACTACACAGGGCTCATACGGCGTAAATTCAAATGTTACCTTATATAATGGCAACCTGCTAAATAATACCATTTCTCAGGCTAATTTGGCGGTACAGCAGGCCAATTATGCCATTTTATCGCAGGAAAACGATATTACCCTGCAAATAACACAGGCCTACCTGGCCATTCTATTGGATAAGGAAAATCTGATATATGATGCCGATTTGGTGAACACTTCGGTAGCACAAACCAAACTGGAGCAGCAGCGTTATAATGTGGGCAGCGTGGCCCGTAAAGACTTGATACAACTACAGGCCCAGCAAGCCGCCGACCAATATACACTGGTTAATGAACAAAACACCGAACGGGGCGATGTACTTACTTTAAAACAACTGTTACTTTTACCAACCGATAGCCGTTTTGATATCGTTAAACCCGATACCTTAACCCCCGGCGATACCACGGCCACCTCCCTGCGCGAAGCCGAAGATATCGCCCTTAAAAACCGCCCCGAAGTAAAAAACAGCGAGTTAGGTGTACAGATCGCGAAATATGGTATTAACATTGCCCACGCGGGTTATTTGCCGAGTTTGGTTGCGGGCGCGGGCGTTTCTTCGGGTTATGTAAATGGTACGCCAAGTTATTTTTCGCAGCTTAACAGCAATTTCTACCAGCAGATTGGGCTTACGCTATCTATCCCCATCTTTACAAAACGGGTGGTAAAAACGCAGGTGGAGGAAGCGAAGATAAACGTAGAGCAGGCCGACCTGACCTTAAGCGATACTAAGATCACACTATCGCAAAGCGTTGAGCGGGCATGGCTTAATTTTCAAAATGCCAAAAGCCAGTTCGATGCCGCCGAAGTTGAATATAAATACAACCAGGAAAGCTACCGCATTGCCAGCGAGCAGCTAAAAGTTGGCGTGGCCAGTATTGTTGATTTTTTATTGCAGAAAAATCTTTTCATACAATCGCAGCAAGCCTTTGTACAGGCCAAATACAACGTGATATTAACATTAAAAATATATGACTTTTATAAAGGCATTCCCATTAAACTATAACCTGAGGCTATCATGAAAAGCAGTTACAAAAAAATATTGATCATAACGGGGGTAGTTTTAGTCATCTTCCTGATATGGTACTTTCTGATCCGCAAACCCGAGCCGCCCGTGGTGCTGGAAAGCGAAAAACCAACTTATGGCTATATTTCAACAAGCGTAACCGCTACCGGCAAAATTGAGCCTGTTGATACGGTAACCGTGGGTACGCAGGTATCGGGTACCTTACAGTATTTATATGTTGATTTTAATTCGAAGGTAAAAAAGGGGCAGTTAATAGCTTCGCTTGATAAAACATTGCTACAGGCTGCTGTCGATCAGAATAAAGGCACTTTACAAAATGCCATCAGCCAGATGAACCTGGCAAAAAATAATTTTAACCGCCAAAACTTACTATTTAAAACAGATGCCATCAGCAAGGCTGATTTTGATACCGCCCTGTTTGGCTATACATCGGCAAAGGCGACTGTCGATCAGGATGCAGCCGCGGTACGTTCATCCCAAAAGAATTTATCTTATGCTGATATTTTCTCGCCCATTGATGGCGTGGTGCTTAACCGGGCCATAAGCGTAGGGCAAACCGTGGCGGCCTCATTCAGTACGCCTACCCTGTTTGTTATAGCAAAGGATATTACCAAAATGCAGGTTGAAGCCAATGTTGATGAAGCCGATATAGGCGATGTAGCCAAAAACGAACGTGTTTCATTTACGGTTGATGCCTTTATAAATGATCAGTTCGCGGGCACGGTAGAAGATATCAGGCTGCACCCCTCCGTTTCGGCAAACGTGGTTACCTATACCACCATTATTGATGCCCCAAATGCTGATATGAAGCTAAAACCGGGCATGACGGCCAATATCATCATCTACACAAAAGAAGTTAACAATGCCATGCTGATCCCGGCAAAAGCATTACAGTTTACGCCCGATTCATCTTTATTAAAAGACTACCAGATAATTGGTAAGGTTGGGCATAAAGGCAAAGGCAAAAAAACCGGCATGGGTGCTGCTAATACTGCACAGATTACCCATACAGTTAAAAGCCGCAAGGATAGCGTAGGCGCCATACCAAAACAAACCGCGGTGGTATGGCTGTTAAACGGCAAAAAGATCAGCTACAAAAAAATACAGATAGGCTTAAATGATAATACCCATGTAGAAGTATTGAAGGGATTGGATACCGCCGATAGGGTAATAACCGGCATAGCATTAACTGCTGATGGTACTGCAGCGCCTGCAACAAGCGGCGCAAGTCCGTTCCTGCCAAAACGTGGCGGCGGAGGAGGTAAACGATGAGCAAAAAGATCTTAGAAATACTTGCGCTTAAACGCGAATTTACCATGGGTGCCGAAACCGTGCGCGCGCTTAAAGGGATCTCGTTTAGCGTTGAGGCCGGTGAATTTGTCACCATCATGGGCAGCAGCGGGTCGGGCAAAACAACCTTGCTTAATATTTTGGGGTGTTTGGATAAGCCTTCTATCGGTGATTACCTGCTGGATGGCGTTGATGTAAAAAAACTCTCGCGCGATGAACTTGCACAGTTACGCAATCATAAAATTGGTTTTGTGTTTCAGGCCTATAACCTGCTGCCACGTACCACCGCATTGGAAAACGTGGAACTCCCACTGCTCTATAACAGGGAAGTAAGCGCCGAGGAAAGGCGCAAAAGGGCCATAGACGCCTTGGAGGCTGTTAAACTCGCCGACAGGCATGATCACACACCCAGCCAGCTTTCGGGCGGGCAACAGCAGCGTGTGGCCATTGCAAGGGCGCTGGTAAACGAGCCGGTGATGATACTGGCTGATGAGGCAACAGGGAACCTGGATAGCCGTACCTCTTACGAGATCATGGCGCTAATGCAGGAGCTTAATCAAAAGCAAGGCAAAACCATTGTATTTGTAACGCACGAGCCCGATATAGCTTCGTTCAGCAGCCGCACCATCCAACTGCGCGATGGTATCATACAAAAAGATACGCCCAATGAAAATGTACGCTCGGCAAGGGAAGTGCTTGACAATTTGCCGGTAACCGATGATTATTAACAAATAGCTAATGAGTTTTTACAACCTTATATTAATAGCATTAAGAGCATTGCAGCGTAATAAGCTGAGGGCATTTTTAACCATGCTCGGTATTATTATGGGTGTAGGCTCGGTTATTGCCATGGTTGCCATTGGCCAGGGTTCAAAACAAAGCATCCACGATTCACTTTCAAACATGGGGTCGAATATGCTGACGGTTATGCCTGCCAGTAATTTAAATGGCGGTGTTAAAATAGCGGGCTCCAGCTTTCAAACATTAACCAGTAAGGATATCATCGCTTTAAAAAGGGAAGCGCAGTATATTACCGATGTTTCGCCATCGGTAACGGCTAAGGGGCAGGCCATATTTGGCGCCATGAACTGGCCTACCAGTATGCAGGGGGTTGATCCATCTTATCTCGATATCAGGAAACTAACCCTTAAAGACGGCATCGCATTTACCGAGCAGGATGTGCAAACATCGGCAAAAGTATGTTTGATAGGCCAAACAGTTATCGATAACCTGTTCCCAAATGAAAACCCCATTGGCAAGGTGATCCGCTTTGGTAATATCCCTTTTCAGATCATCGGCATATTAAACCCCAAAGGCCAAAACGCTTTCGGGCAGGATCAGGATGATATCCTGATAGCGCCTTACACCACGGTACAAAAAAGGATCCTCGCCACTATTTATTACCAGAATATTTATGCCTCGGCAGCTAACGAACAGGTAACTGATGCCGCTACCACCGAGATCACCAATATATTGCGCGAATCGCACCGCTTGCGGGATGGTGAGGACAACGATTTCCAGGTGCGTACACAGGAAGAACTGATAAACACGTTAAGCTCAACCAGCGGCTTGCTTACGGTGTTGCTTACCGTAATAGCCGGGATATCGCTGGTAATAGGTGGTATCGGCATTATGAACATTATGTATGTTTCGGTTACTGAGCGTACCCGTGAGATAGGCCTGCGCATGTCGATAGGCGCCCGTGGAAAAGATATTTTATTGCAATTTTTGGCCGAAGCGGTACTCATCAGTATAACCGGCGGCGTTATTGGGGTAGCATTGGGCATCATATCGTGCAGGCTGGTAACATTGATACTCGGCTGGCCAACTATTATATCCGAATCGTCGGTAGTATTATCATTTGTAGTTTGCGCCCTTACGGGGATCTTCTTCGGCTACTACCCTGCTCAAAAAGCCTCAAGGCTCGATCCTATCGAGGCACTAAGGTACGAATAAGTAATGTTGAATAGTTAATATTGAATAAATGAAGTTGACTTTGACATTCAACGTTCAGTGTTCGATATTTGCATTAAATTATAATTTTTGTAGCGTTTTAATCACTGACTCCGTAATACCAAATAAAAACACCATTTAATTATGAAAGCCACGGTCTCAACGCTTCTATGTTTAGTCGTATTATTAACGGCTTGCAAAAAAAACCAAGTAAATAAAATCCAGCCGTCAATTACTGGCACCTGGGAACTTCGTTCATCATTTGGGCCCATTGCTAATTCTACTCAGACTTATCCCCCTGGCAATGGCAATCTGATAACTTTTACTGATGCTTCTTATTCATATTATAATTCCGGATCTTTAGCAAGCCAGGGAAACTTTAAGCAAGGCCCCAATGAGAATGGAGATAAAATTTTTGATTTTACTTCCGGATATCTTAGTACAGGTTTTGAGGGTGTGCTTCACAACGATACGCTAACAATCAACGTAACCAATGTGCAGACCACATTAGGTGGTAATTATGTTCAAGTAAAAACTGACCCGTCATAGTGTCAAGCCAACAGTCGGAAGTCTCAAGTCGGATTTAGGTCTTTTTCTCTACTTGAAACTTAGAACTTTCGACTAAAGGCTAACCGTTAATTTATAATTGACTTGACACTAATTTACCTCAACGCTCTTCACCTTAAAATCCAATGGCGTACCAAATGATATAACTTCCTGTGTGTATGGTATCATAATGCCATTTTTCAACTGCCGGTAATCCGAATAAGTAGTAGGTGTGCTTTCAGGCGCATCTATAAACTCCTTTATTTTAAATCCGGTTTTGGGGTCGTAATAATCTTTTATTTTAATACCACCGGGTGTAGTTACGCTTACCTGGTAGGCTAACTGGTCGCCAACAATTTGCAGCATGGGGGCCAATTGCAAAGTATAACCATCTTTAAGGTAATCCAGTTCGGCAAAAGCCTTATATTTTTCCTTCAGGATAACCTTATCGCTACCGCTAAGCTGCGATGCCGTACCTCTTTCAGCAGATGATACGCTGTCGCCATTAATGGCCAGGTGATAAAAAACAGCATTGTTATAGCTTGGCACAATAAGGCTTTGCGTAAACATACCTGGTATTTTATATTCGTTAACCTGCAAAACTTCAATGCCCTGTACTTGTGCCTCAGCGGTATCCTTTAAGCTTTTTACCGCTTTTAATTTATCCTCGCCGCCTATCGCGTCTATATATTTTTTAATAATAGCCTTTGCTGTAAGGCCATCGGGTACAGCCATTCCGCTGTAGGCGTTATTATCGGGGTTTACATCAGGCAGCACATGGTCGGGGTCAATAATAGCCGATACAATTTTCGAGGTTGATTTATAGGGGAATGTCCACTCGCCGCCGCGTTCCCAAATTTCAGCAGGCAATTTTACTATGCCGCTTTTACCATTCTCTTCTTTAATGGCAATAGTTACCGGCATGGCCATTTCTTCCAGGTTTTCAATCGTTATCAGCGATCCTTCAGTCGGGTTGTTATTGGTATAGTCTATTGACTTTACAGCCTGGTCAAGCTTCCAGGTGGTAAAAAACCATTCGTTCCAAAACCAGCCCAAATCCTCGCCTGCCGCGTTATCCATCGTATGGAAAAAATCGTAAGGTGTTGGATGCTTAAATGCCCAGCGTTTAATATAGGTTTGAAAAGCATAATCAAACCGCTCCTCACCCAAGATCTGTTCGCGCAAAATAGTTAAGGCCAGCGCGGGCTTTTCATACTCCGACATTCCCGAGAAACTTTCAGGCGTAACATCAGGCAAAGTCATAATGGAGTTTGCATCAGTCGGGAACATACCCGGCGCAACGCGTTGCTCATCGGCTTTTTGATAATACTCGCCATTGTTAAATACTTTGGTATCAACCTTATTTATAAAAGTATTAAAGCCCTCATCCATCCAGGCATATTTACGTTCGTTCGATCCTACGATCATCGGGAACCAGTTATGGCCAAACTCGTGGTTGGTAACTTCCCACAGCTCGCCTTTTTTACTGTCCGATCCGCAAAATACTATACCGGGGTATTCCATACCGCTAACCGTTCCGGCCACGTTTGTAGCTACCGGGTAGGTATACGGGAACCATTTGTTTGAGTATAGTTCAATAGCGCCTTTTACATATTCTGTCGAGCGGCTCCAGGCATCCTGCCCTTTTGATTCAATGGGGTAAACTGATTGTGCCAGCGCTTTTTTGCCACCCGGCAGGTTAATCCGCGCCGCGTCCCATAAAAATGCTTTTGAAGCTGCCCATGATACATCGCGCGTATTTTTACAGAAGAAATGCCAGGTCAGTTCCTTTTTTGCAGGATATGACCTGCTGCTCAGTATATCTGTAGAATCCTTAATGAACAACGTTTTATCACTGTTAGCAGCAGCGGCCAGGCGGCTGATGGTAGTTGGCGTTAAAACTTCCGTAGGGTTAAGCAACTCACCCGAACCGACAACGGTAAGGCTGGCGGGCGCGGTAACTGTATAATCAAAATTGCCATAATCAAGGTAAAACTCCGCTCCGCCTATATAGGGTATTACATTCCACCCGGTAACATCATCATAAACTTCAATGCGGGGGTACCATTGGGCTATTTCGTATATCCAGCCGTTTTTGGTAAGCACACGGCCCATCCTGTCGGTACCATATTCAGGTACGGTAAACGCATAATCAATTTTCACCTGTATCTTACTGCCGTTTGAGTGTAGCGTGTCTTTTAGCCTTATTTGCATACGGGTATCGGTCACTACGTAATCCGCTTTTTCTTCTTTGCCGTTTTTAACAATATATACGCCCTTTATTTCGGCTCCATCGGTAAAGCTTTTAACGCCGTTCCTGCTGCCGCCAACAGGGCTGGTAGCTGTGCCGCGAGAATCTTCACGATAAATATTCTGATCAAGCTGCAGCCATAAAAATGCCAGCTGATCGGGACTGTTATTGGTATAGGTTAGTAAAGTGGTGCCGCTAACTTTATGTGCCGCCGTATCAAGCGTTACATTCAGCTTATAATCGGCCCTGTTTTGCCAGTATTTTACACCGGGCGCACCGCTGGCGGTACGGTATTCGGTACTTGTTTGAGGGTAAAACAAAGGGATGAATACCTTGGTCTGGTCGTATTTGGTAGCGGGTGAATCCGTATTTTGAGCATAAGCAGTACCGAAGCCGGCACATAACAAAAATAGCAGGGCAATTTTATAACACTTCATTTATATAATTTTTTGTGGCGATAAATATATAAAAATATATTTGGGATGGCTGGTCAACCACATAATTGAGCGATTAAAAATAAGGGCATCGGTAAACAACACTATTTTTTATATTTTTGCAGGCGATTTGAAGTATGTCACATCATTATATCTTCAAACCCATCCCAATAAATGGATATATCAGTTGTAGTACCTTTATACGATGAAGTTGAATCGTTGCCCGAGCTTACCTCATGGATAAGCCGTGTAATGGACGAGAACCGTTTCACTTACGAAATCATCCTGATAGATGATGGCAGCAAGGATGGATCATGGGAGATGATCAAAAAGTTGCAGCTAAATAACCTCAACATCAAAGGCATTAAATTCAGGCGTAATTATGGCAAGTCTGCTGCTTTAAATACCGGTTTCGAAGCCGTTAAAGGCGAAGTTGTGATCACCATGGATGCCGACCTGCAAGACAGCCCCGATGAGATACCCGAACTATACCGCCGTATTACCGAAGAAAAGTACGACCTCATATCGGGCTGGAAAGCCAAGCGTTACGACCCGATCACCAAAACCGTCCCTACCAAAATATTTAATGCCGCCACACGCAGAATGTCGGGCATACATAACCTGCACGATTTTAATTGCGGGTTGAAAGCCTACCGCAAATCAGTAGTAAAAAACATCGAGGTTTATGGCGAAATGCACCGCTACATCCCTGTGATAGCAAAATGGGCTGGTTTTACTAGAATTGGCGAGCAGGTGGTTGAGCACCGTGCCCGTAAATACGGCAAAACCAAATTTGGCATGAGCCGCTTTGTAAATGGTTTTTTAGATCTGCTATCGATATTTTTTGTAGGTAAATTTGGCAAGCGCCCCATGCACTTTTTCGGCTCGATGGGTGTATTAAGCTTTTTGGCAGGAACCATAGCCGCTATATGGATCATCGTTGATAAATTGAATAATATAGCACACGGTGTACGAAACTACCGGGATGTAACGGCACAGCCATTGTTCTACATAGCCCTTGTAGCTATAATTTTGGGTTCCCAACTGTTTTTAACCGGCTTTGTTGCCGAACTGGTAGCCCGCAGCGCCAGCGAACGCAATAAATACCAGGTTGAGGAAACCATTTAATTTGAAAATTTGGTAATTTGAAGATTTGAAAATTAGCTGCAACAATTAAAAATTAAGAGCGTTCATTTTCAAACCTTCAAATTAAAACCCCATTTTCAAATCACCAAATTTTCAAATCTTCAAATTAACGAATGTTTTTTTCCATCATCATACCACTATACAACCGCCCGCAGGAAATAAAAGAACTGCTGGAAACCCTCACTCTGCAAACTTATAAGCAATTTGAGGTTTTGGTGATAGAGGATGGTTCGGTACATGATGCTGCCGAAATTGTAAACAGCTTTACCGGTAAGCTTGATATTAAATATTTTGTAAAAGCCAACGAGGGCCAGGGCTTTACACGCAACTATGGCTTTGAACGCGCCAAAGGCGATTACTTTGTTATTTTTGATTCCGACTGCCTTATCCCGCCTGATTATTTGCAGATAGTGAACGACAGCCTTGCCGAAAACTGGCTGGATGCTTACGGTGGCCCTGATGATGCCCACCCCTCGTTCACCCCAACACAAAGGGCCATCAGCTACTCCATGACCTCGCCTTTCACCACCGGCGGCATACGCGGCAATAAAAAAGGCATAGGCCAATTTCATCCGCGCAGCTTTAACATGGGCATATCGCGCGGGGTATGGGAAAAGGCAGGCGGTTTTATCATCACCCGCTCAGGCGAGGATATTGAGTATAGCATCCGCATACACAGCATGGGTTTTAAAATTGGCTTAATACCCGATGCTAAGGTTTACCATAAGCGCCGCACCAACTTTTTACAGTTTTACAAACAGATCCATTTTTTTGGACGGGCACGCATCAATGTGTATAAGTTCTTCCCCGAACAGTTAAAAGCGGTACATTTTTTTCCGAGCGTTTTCGTGCTGTTCCTTATTTTTACACTCATAGCTAATATTCTTAACTGGAATATTGCAGCTTTATGTAATATTTTAGGTGTAATTATTATTTTGTTGATATTTTTTCACTCATGGTGGAAAAATAAGTCGGCAAAAATCGCATTTTTGAGCATCATTGCTGCCTTTATTCAACTAACTGCTTATGGCTTAGGATTTATGCAGGATTTTTGGAAGCGGATAATATTAAAAAAATCATAATAGAGATATATGTATCACGAATTTTCAGTTATTGAAACTATTAAAACTTCGTGGCATGTTTTAAAAAAGAACTTTGCAACTATTGCTATCTTTTCGCTATTGGCTTTTGTTATTGTATTTGTATTAGGCTTTGTTATCTATAATATTATTACCGACAGCTTATTAGTGTCTATAGGCATCACTCTCTTATTTGTGATCATAAGTTTCCTGTTCCTGAGTTTTATTAAACTTATTTTCAGGTTAATGGACAAGGAATATTATGATTTTGAATTTAAAGAGATCATACCAGGGGTTAAGATGTTATTTAGCTATCTTATCCTATTAATAATAGTCAGCGCCCTATCTGTTTTTTTAACACACTTGATCGAAGAATTAAACAACGAGCTTGCACAAAGCCTGTTAGGCATTTGCGTAGGCATATTTTTCGAGTTCTTCTTTCTTTTTATACTCCCGATTTGCGCATGCTTTATTGTTGACGATAGCTCCGGCCCGTTTGAATCGGTTATCCAAAGTTACCATCTTATAAAAGGCAACTTTTTTAAATATTTTATAGTATTTATTTTAGTTGAGGTGTTATTTTTTGTTGCATCCCTTACACTTATCGGGGTAATATTTGTAATCCCATTTGTAAATATTATACTGGTTGTTGCTTACCGCAAGCTGGTTTACAGTCACCAGGATGTGGAAGACGACATCGCCGAAACAAACTGATCTATGGGCTTAAAAGCTGGATTGAGCAAACTATTCGCCATACTGATTAACAGGCAATTAAATACCATACGCAAAAACGCGCCCGCGCTGCAGCAAAAAACTTTCGCAAAGCTTATCGGCCAGGCAAAAAATACCGAATTTGGTAAAGCGCACAATTTTGACCGGATCAGCACTTATAATGATTTCAAAAAAGCTGTTCCCATCCGCGATTATGAAGAGCTTCGCCCCTATATTGAGCGTGTTGTTAATGGCGAGGAAAATGTACTGTGGCCCGGCAAACCGCTTTATCTGACAAAAACATCGGGTACAACATCAGGTGTAAAATATATCCCCATATCTACCGAAAGCATGCCCGGCCACATACAGGCCGCGCGCAACGCTTTGCTCAGCTACGTGTATGAAACAGGTAATGCCGGTTTTTTAAATGGCAAGCTGATATTTTTGCAGGGCAGCCCGGTACTCAGCAAAAAAGGTGGTATTGATACCGGCAGGCTATCCGGCATTGTCGCCCATCACATCCCCGCTTACCTGCAAAAAAACAGGATGCCCGGTTACGAGATAAATTGTATTGAAGACTGGGAGCAAAAGGTTGATGCCATTGTTGATGAAACCATCAGCGAGGATATGCGCCTCATATCGGGCATACCACCCTGGTGCCAGATGTATTTCGACAGGCTATCGGCAAAAAGCGGCGGTAAAAAGATAAAGGACATCTTCCCCAACTTTAAACTGTTTGTTTACGGCGGCGTAAATTACGAACCCTACCGCGCCCGTATAGAGGAAAGTATCGGTTTCGCTATCGATTCTATTGAAACCTATCCTGCATCCGAGGGTTTTATCGCTTTCCAGGATTCACAAAAAGATAAAAGTTTGCTGCTGCTGGTTAATTCGGGTATATTTTATGAGTTTATCCCGGTTGATGAATACTTTAATGAGAACCCCACACGCATCAGCTTACAAGACATCGAACTAAATAAAAACTACGCACTTATATTAAACACAAACGCAGGCCTATGGGGTTATAGTTTAGGCGATACGGTAAAATTTGTGTCGAAAAGCCCTTACAAAATATTAGTCACCGGGCGTATTAAACATTTTATTTCGGCCTTTGGCGAGCATGTGATAGGCGAAGAAGTTGAACAGGCGCTGATGAGCGTTGCAAAGGCCGAAGGCATTGATATTGTTGAGTTTACTGTTGCCCCACAGGTTAACCCGCCGGAAGGGCAACTACCCTACCACGAATGGTTCATTGAATTTGGCACAGCGCCAAAAGACCCGAAAGCCTTAGGACAAAAAGTGGACAAGGCCTTACAAAAGAAAAATATTTACTATTTTGACCTCATAGAGGGTAACATATTGCAGCCTTTGGTAGTCCGAAGCCTTAAAAAAGATACCTTTATTGATTATATGCGTTCGCAAGGAAAACTGGGCGGCCAAAATAAGGTACCGAGATTGGCTAACGACAGGAAGATTGCGGATGGGTTAAAAGGATATATTAACCCCACCCAACCCTCCCCGGAAGGAGAGGGCTTAAAAAAATAATAATGCTAATGATATTAAATGAATCAGATATTAAAAAGTCTCTCCCCACCGGGGAGAGATTTAGAGAGGGGCTGATTAGTGAATAACGTAAAAAACATAGCCATCCTCGGCTCAACAGGTAGCATAGGCACCCAGGCGCTGGAGGTGATCAGGGGGAATGGCGGGCTGTTCCGCGCCTTTTTGCTTACTGCACAAACCAATGCCGACCTGCTTATTGCACAGGCTTTGCAGTTCGACCCTGCTTATGTTATCATTTGCGATAAAAGCAAATATCAATACGTAAAGGATTCGCTTGCAAATACCCCCGTAAAGGTTTTGGCCGGGATAGAAGCCATTACCGAAATGGTTACACATGCCGAAATTAACATGGTTTTAACTGCCATGGTTGGTTTTTCGGGCCTGGAACCTACTATAGCCGCTATCAAGGCAGGTAAAGACATCGCGTTAGCCAATAAAGAAACTTTAGTTGTTGCAGGTGAACTGATAACCGGGCTGGCAAAAAAGCATAGTGTTAAGATCTTACCCGTTGATTCTGAACATTCGGCTATTTTTCAATGCCTTACCGGCGAGGATAATAACGCTGTAGAGAAAATTATAATAACTGCGTCGGGTGGGCCATTCAGGGGCAAAGACCTTGATTTTTTAACCCATGTAACAAGGGAAGACGCATTGAAACATCCAAATTGGGTAATGGGCTCCAAAATAACCATCGACTCTGCCTCGCTAATGAACAAGGGGCTGGAAGTTATTGAGGCGAAATGGCTATTCGGCCTGAGCGCTGAGCAGATAGATGTGATAGTTCACCCTCAATCTGTTATTCACTCGATGGTACAGTTTGAGGATGGTTCCATCAAAGCGCAAATGGGCTTGCCCGATATGAAATTGCCTATACAATATGCCTTTACGTATCCCAACCGCCTAAAAAACAATTTTAAGCGTTTTGATTTCACCAGCTACCCCAACCTAACGTTTGAGAAACCCGATATAAAAACTTTTCGTAATCTTGCGTTAGCATTTGAGGCGCTCAACCGGGGTGGCAATATGCCATGCATTATTAACGCCGCTAATGAAATAGCCGTTAGCGGGTTTTTGAATAATACTATCGGGTTTTTAGCCATGAGCGATATTATTGAAACCTGCATGCAAAAAATGGGGTATCAGAATGACCCAACACTGGAGGATTATTTGAATACTGACAAAGAAACACGCATATTTGCCCAAAATTTAATAAAAACAAATGCCCTTAAAGGCGTTACAATTTGATATAAAATAAAGAATGAATGTATTAGTAATGGTTGGCCAGTTGATACTGGGTTTGTCGATTTTAGTGATATTGCACGAACTGGGCCACTTTTTATCCGCGCGCGCTTTTGGTATCAAGGTTGAAAAATTCTACCTGTTTTTTGATGCCTGGAATTTTAGCCTGTTTAAGTTTACCTATAAAGATGTTGAATATGGTATTGGCTGGCTGCCTTTGGGCGGCTATGTAAAAATTGCCGGTATGATTGATGAATCGATGGATACCGAGCAGCTTGCAGGCCCACCGCAACCCTGGGAATTTCGCTCGAAACCTGCCTGGCAGCGTTTAATTGTAATGCTTGCGGGCATTACCGTAAATATAGTGCTGGGTATATTTATTTTCTGGATGCTTACGGTGCGATATGGCGAAACCTATACCCCTATCGCAAACATAAAATATGGCATTGTACCGGGTAAAATTGGTTTAAAGATCGGCCTGAAACCGGGCGATCAGATATATGCTGTAAATGGCATACCTCTTATAAAATTCGAGGATCTTACCAGTTCAAAAGTATTGCTTGACCAAAGCGTTTTAAACGTTCACCGTGGCAGCATTGATACAAACGTTACTATACCCAAAGGTATTTTAAACGACATTTCCGATCAGGGCATCGAAGAATTCATCAGCCGCGCGCCGCGAAGTACTTTTAGTATCGACTCGGTATATGGCGCCGCTAAAAAAGCCGGGTTGCAAAAAGGCGATAACATAGTTGCGGTGAACGATCATAAAGTGATGTTTTTTGATGAGCTGCATGATGTGTTAGACAGTAATAAAAATAAACCGGTAAAATTAACTGTTATACGCAATAACACCACCTTAACCATGGCCGATGTAAAGGTTGATAAGGATGGCAGGATAGGCTTCCAAAGGCCTAAAGGCGAGCTATTGCCTAAAGAAGACACCATAAAATATGGCTTTTTTGCATCCTTGCCTATTGGCGCGTCAAGGGCATGGAGTACTTTTACTGATGATGCCAAAGGCCTTGGCAAGGTATTTAAAGGCGATGTAAAGCTAAATAAAGCCGTTAGCGGGCCTGTTGCCATTGCAACCATGTTTGGCAGCGAGTTTGACTGGATACGCTTCTGGACGCTGGTAGGTGTATTATCAATGGTGCTGGCGTTTACCAACCTGTTGCCAATTCCGGCGCTTGATGGCGGGCATTCGCTATTCCTGCTTATCGAAATGATAAAAGGCAAACCCCTAAGCGATAAATTTTTAGAACGCGCTCAAATTGTAGGTTTCGTGTTGTTGATCACCTTAATGGTATTTGTATTTGGTAATGATACACTGAAATTGATAATGAAAAAGTAATTTGATATTTTAAAACTTACGAAACTTTAAAAATTTCGTAAGTTTATTTCATACAAGTTATAGCTATAGAAAAAAGCGGGGCGCTCAAATTGAACGCCCCGCTTTTTTTATGAAATACTATCTGATCATGTTGTGGGTGCCAACGGCTCTTCAAATGCATCAGCTGCAAACATGGGTTGTTTCTTTTTCACACACGCAGCTATGATCAAATCAATAACAGCATAAATAAGTAAACCAATCCCCAAAGCCTTTATCTCATTTAAAATAGTTGGCTGCATTTTAGCAATAAATTCTCCGTCAGTAAACTGCTTCGAAGCATTATCTATTTGCGCCTGATCCATACCCATTTTTTCAAGGCGCTGGCTTGTTACTTCCTGCACAGCATCATTAATTTTAGTTGGCAATGTAGGGTCAACAAATTTTACAATTATAAAATTAACTATTACACCAATTAATATAATAAAAAACGATGTAATGATAAGGCTGATGAAAGCCTGGCCATAAGTCCAAAACCCACCAAGTTTTTTCCTTGCATCAATCGCCAATACTACCAGAAAGGCTATTACTATTATAAAACTCAATATGGGTATAACTAAGTTTGTATACTGCAGGAGTGGGTTTATAATGTAGTAAATAATTGTTAAAACTGCCGAAATCCCGCCAATAAGCAGGCCGTTACGAATAGATGATTTGTAAAGTAAATTGTTCATATTTTTTTGTGATGAATTTAAATTGTAAGATAAATATCAGTTAAAATTAATTCATATCCTAACACATCCCGGCAATTTTTACCTATTAAAACATGTGGGCAATTGATAAATTAAATGCCCCGCTTTTTTATAAAATGTTTATAAATTATACTGTAGGATCTGAATACGGAACCGACTCATCAATAGTAAACGGAGGGCGTTCCTTCTTAAATATGGCTGCCGCGATAAGCGATATGATAATGCCGCCTATAATTGAAAATACGGTAGCAATAATGGTAAGCAGGCCCGCGGTTAAATACTGCATCGAAGCATCTATCTGATCACTTGTCATATTGCCTTTTGCTTCCATTTGCTCCCTGCTTTTATCAATTACCTGCTGGTACATCTGTGGGCTCAGGATCGTCCAATATATATAGATGAACAGCCCCATAACAATGCTTGTGATTATGGTGTATTTCAAGCCTGTTACAAAGCCTTCGCCAAAGGTAAGATAACCGCCATTGAACTGATCTTTATATTCTTTTAACGAAAGCAATAAAAACGCGATGAACGGAATGTAAGCAACATACTTTATACCCGAAGTTGCATCAACTTTTAAAAATTGATAAACATAGGTAAGTACAATAGATACGACAATGTAAAAGGCAGCCCATTTAATAGCAACCTTGTTTGAACTGGTTTTATTCTCCATGATAAATTTGGGTTTGTTAGTTTACTAAAGATATATATTTTTTCTAAATAAACATTTGGTTTAAAAAAGATAAACAGGCTATTTATGATAGCCTGTCCTCTTTTATTCAGAAACATCTTGTTAAACAGCGGTACTTGGCACCGGTTGCAAATCCTTTTTAAATATCGATCCGAACACCAATGCGATGACGAACAGAAAAATAATGTTTATAATAAAACCCTGTATAATTGTACCGATACCCGGATTCCCTTGTGAATCAAACCCTTTACGCATATCATCAACCTGGGCGTTTATCTGGCTTTGGGTTCGCCCCTGCATTGCCAATGATCTGGCCTTTACATCAAGCATAACGAGCTCTGTTTTCTTTACCATATTAGGTTCGATAAACTTAGCAAAAACCATGTCCCTGCCTATGTAAAGTATTACATAGCTTATTAAAAACATGGTAAATATCCCCGTAGTGGCCTGCTTAAAATCCCAATACCCCCCAACCTTTTTGCGCATGTTGATACAAAGAAATATAACTACAATTACAGGAATGATGATGGAAAAGAAAAACGACCCTGCTACAATAAGCCAGGTTGTTTTAGTTATGCCGGTTATAAAATAATAGGAAAATATGTTTAGCGACAAAAAAATCACTCCTAAGATCACTCCTTTTATGATCGCGCTTTTTCGTATGCGTTTACTTTTTTCAGCTGTTGGCATTAAACGGTTTTTAATTAAATTCCTGTAAAATTTCCAGCACCGCCATATCAAATTCCTTATTTATTGATGCTGCTGCAATGCTGTTGAATTCCCCGTCAGATGGGTCGGGATTTTGAAAGAAGCACATCATGGGATAAAAAAGCTCCTTAATTTCAGAATCTTCGGGCAGGGTTTGGGCTACATTACTGATCTCCTCAACCGGGCTTTCTATCAATATCTGGTTGGCTATCACCGGCTCATAAATGCGGTATTCATCCTGAAATTCATCCTCATCAACCAATAAAAACTCTTTAAGGTAATCTTCCAGCCCGGGTTCAATATTTTCATCCTCGCACTCGTTGAGGTAAAGCAGCAGGTTAAGCAATTCAGTGCCCCTGTCGAGTGTTTGTTCTTCAATATCTTCCCATTCTGCTGTTTCCAGGTAGTCGTCTTCCAATTTCTTCACATCCTCGCTGAAAAAGTTGATCAGCAGCAGGTCGAAAAATACTTCGCGTAAAACTTCCACTGCGGGGTTATTATCAAAAACTTCGTCCAGTGCATCCACTTTTGTTAAAAAGTCCTCATCAGATGCGAAAACCTCAAAAAATTCTTCGGTAAGCCGGGTAGCGTCAAAGCTGTTATATGCGGAAAATGCTGCCAGGGCACCTTCTATGGCGGGTTGTATTTTAGGGTCGATCATGTTGTTTTTCGTTATGATTTGTAAAGGTGGTTATTGTTACATGTTAACAATACTTTGCCCTTTAAGTTCTGCCCGATGAAGGGAGAATTATAAGATTTTGACTGGTTATTTTGTTTGGTGTATTCCCATTCCGCATCAATATCAAACAGCGTCAGGTTAGCTTTTTTGCCTTCGATGATCGCAGCGGATTCAATATCAAGTATAACACGTGGGTTTATTGCCATCTTTTGTACGATCAGCTCAACCGCTAAGCCTGCCTGTAAGACTAATGAAAGAGCGGTTTGCAGGGCGATCATACCATATTCGGCAACTTCAAATTCCACATCCTTAAACTCAACTTCGTGCGGGGTGTGTTGTGATACTATGGCATCAATTGTGCCGTCTTTAAGGCCCTTTATAAGCGCTTTAACATCGTTGGTGGTACGCAGTGGTGGCTTTACTTTATATTGGCTGTCAAAGCCTGATAAAGCCTCGTCCGTAAGCACTAAATGATGCGCGGCTACATCGCAGGTAACTTTCAAACCTTTTTTTCTTGCATCCCTTATCAGCTCAACCGAGCGTGTGGTTGATATGGTGCTGAAATGTATTTTGGAGCCGGTGTATTCAGCCAGGTAAAGGTCGCGGGCTATCATCAGCTCTTCAGCCAGTGATGGGATGCCTTTCATCCCTAATAAAGTACTCATCACACCCTCATTAACCTTTGCTTTGCCAGCTATAGCGGTATCTTCGGGGTATGATAATATGGTAGCGCCAAAGCCTTGCGTGTATAATAAGGCGCGTTCCATCAGCCCGGCATCCTGTACAGGGCGGTTGCCATCGGTAAAAGCCTTCGCGCCGCTTAAAAACATATCATACATTTCGGCCATGTCCTTACCCTCGCGTTTGTGGGATATGGTACCCAGCGGATATATATCCACCAGGTTATTTTTCGCGCGGTTAAACAGGTATTCAACTTCGGCTTTGGAATGTACGGGCGGGGTAGTGTTTGGCATAAGCGCCAGGCCGGTAAAACCACCTGCCATTGCCGCTTTTGTGCCGGTTTGCAGGTCTTCCTTGGTTTCCAGCCCTAATTCGCCAATGTTACAGTTCATATCAAAAAAACCCGGCGATACATATTTGCCTGTTGCATCAATGGTTTCTGCCTTGGCATTAACTTTTGGCGCTATCAGGCTAATGTACCCGTCCTCTACCAGTATATCGGCAATTTTTTGATGAAAGGATGAGTTGGGATCAATTATGGTAGCGGATTTGATAAGCAAATTCATTTGCGCTGCGTTAAGAGTGGTTTTGTTGATCTAAACCGGCTGCGAAATTGTTTGTTTACCGGGCTTAAAGTACCGGGTAAGCGCTATTTCAGCAGCCAGAAATACCAACGCCAAAATTATACAAAGTTTCCATAATTGTAAGCCTATATTTATTTCACTTATCGCGCCCCTTATGGAGCCCTTTCCGGCCTGTAAAATATCAGCTGTTTTGGGCAGTAATTTGGTTAGATCGGCCTTGCTGTAATAGCTCAGATCTGATTCGCTGCGGTTATCGTTAAAAGCCAGCACGGCTATGGTACTATCCTGTTTTTTAAGATCATAACTGCCTGTTTCCGTCAATTCATCCGATGTATACAGCACAGTGCTCCCCTCCTGCTGCCGCACATCAGGGATGATGCTTATGGTACCTTTAGCCAGTTTTAACAATTGCTTCTCATTGGTTTGCACGGGCGCTATCTCAATGCTTTCATCGTGCCCGAGCGTATAAAACAAAGGCTGGTCATGCCCGCTGAGCAAGGCTATCCTGAACATTACGGGCAAAAAAAGCGCGTGCCGTTGCAGGTTGCTGAAATCATCATCAAGCGGTACCGCCGATACATATACCTTGCCCCTGCCGCTTGGACTTTCCGTCCAGAAGGGTTTACCGCCTGCTAACTGCATCAGGTTTTCGTTAGCACCTGCCCCACTGCTCAACTGGTAATATTTTTTCACCGCAGGTAGGTCGGGGTTTTGCGGGAAGGCATCAAAAATGTTTTTAAACACCTGGTTTTGCAAGTTGATGGCCGATACTTTTGTTGCTTCGCTGATGAGTTTTTCAGGATAAACGGCATTCATAGGCTGTAATAAGGCCCGGTAACTATTCAGGTCGGCATCCGCAGATGGAAAAGCCACCAGCGTACCGCCCTTTGCCACATAAGCCTTTAATTGCTGCGCCAGGCCTGTCGAGATGGACTTAATATCGCTTAAAACTATCAGTGGGTAAGCATTCAACCTGGCATAATCCACATTGCCTGCGGGTACACGTTGTGCTGCGAAAAACGGGTCAGCAGCAAAAACTGCCTTCAAATAGGTATCGGCTATGCCATCATCTATCAGTAAAACAGGCATTTGTTGCTTTACATTAAAGCTGAAATAAAACTGGTTATCAAAAGTAACCGGGTTATCCTGCAAAGTAATTTCGCCGCGCTGCCAGCCGGCCTGTAAACCCGAAAATGCCAGGGTATCACTCTGTGCCGATCTTGCATCGATGGTATAACTGCCCAATGCCTTCTGCTCGCAGTTTATCAATAATTTAAGCGGGATCTTTTCAGCCTTTTCATCTGCATAATTATGCAGGCGCACAACCAGTTTTTCACTTTCGCCCGGGCGGTGTACCGCGCTTAACAAAGCGACTGAATCAACCGCTACATTGGGCAAACTGCTGGCCTTTAGCTGTACCAGGCTAATATGTGTACCGGTATCCGTTTTAAGCGGCTGGCCCTTGCTGATATTCTTTTGAAAATCGGATATAACGTAGATCGATCTCATCGCGCCCTGCTGCATGCTCAGCAAACTTTGCTGCCGGTTGATGATCTGCTGCAGATCGCGGCTTTGGGGGCTTATCTTTACCGCGTCAACGGCATCGTTAAACTCATCGCGGTTTAACAGGCGCTGGTGTTTGCCTTCAAAATCCTGCGTAAGCAGTTGAAACCTGTCATTTATACCATAGGCCGATGCTATTTCCTTAGCCTTCTGTTTGGCCTGATCGAGCAGCGGGCCCTCGCTGTTGAGGGTTTCCATAGAGTACGAATTATCAACAAAAACACTCACCACCTGCTGCGAACCTGCATTTTCTGTATGCTGGTTGCTGATATAGGGCCTTGTAAAAGCCAACACCAAAAACGCAAGCGCCAATAAACGGGCGGCAAGTATCAATCGTTCTTTAAGGTTTCTGCGGGATGATTGCTGCTCGTGTATCTCCTTTAAAAACTGCACATTGCTGAAATACACCTTTTGATATTTGCGGAAATTGAACAGATGCACCAATACCGGAATAACGAGAGATAATAATGCAAACAAAAAAGCGGGATACAAAAAGTGCATATTCGGTGTGCCCCGATAACTATCGGGATGCTTATATGCAAATGTGCGAAATATTTTGATGCGGATGGATATAAACCCTTGTCATCCTGAGTACAGCGAAGGATCTATTATGCAAGCGACATTTACCCACAAGCTTAGTAGAACGCGGATAGATCCTTCGCTGCGCTCAGGATGACAAAAGGGCATTAAAACTCAACCTCTCTTGGCGTTGTAAAAAACTTATCATTAAAATTCACCAGAAACAACTCTTTTGTGGCTCGGGTGCAGGCGGTATAAAACCAGCGCAGAAAATCCATGTTCACCATTTCATCGGTAAGGTAACCCTGGTCGACAAATACAGCATCCCACTGGCCGCCCTGCGCTTTGTGACAGGTGATAGCATAGGCGAATTTTATTTGCAGGGCGTTATAGTACGGGTTTAGCTTTAGCTCCTCGTGCTTTTGGCGTTTGTTGGTAATATGGTCGTAATCCTTCATCACCTCTAAATAAAAACGCTTTTGTTCTGTGGGTGGCAAGGCCGGGGCTTCGGAGTAAAGCGTATCGAGCAATATCTTGCAGTCAAGCACCGGGTCTTCGGCATAATCGATAAACTCCAATTGCACATCCGCGAAGCGGAAACCATAAACCTCCTCAAACTTGCGCACCTTGCGTATTTTGGCAATATCGCCATTGGCAATAAAACCAGTGCTGCCCTCTTCCTGATCCTGCAGCCAGAAATAATTGTTCTTTACTACCATGATCTGGTCGCCGCCGGTTAGCTCTTCCTCGCGCCATAAAATGCGGCCGCGGATCTGCCGGTTGTACAGGTTGGCGTTTTTGTTGGAGCGGCAAATGATCAGCGAATTTTCGTTGCCGTATTTGTTATAAGCATAGTTAATGCCTTCTTCCAGCTTATCACTGCCCATGCGGAAAACATCTTTATACCCTTTAGTGATGATCTGCGGATTGGTAATTTTTTGCGTGCGGATAATATCCCTTACCCGGGTTACATTAAACAATATCCCCGAATCCTTTTGCTGGCGCAGCACATCCGTAAGCTCATAACCAAATATCTTTAAGCCAAACTGCGCCTTCATCAGCCGGGCATCCAGGGCCGGGCTTTCCTCCGAACCTACCGGCGGCAACTGGGCGGTATCGCCAACGAGCATCAGTTTGCAGTTCTTTTCATTATAAACATACTTCACCAGGTCGTGCAGCAGGGTTTCGCGGTTATTGCCGCTGATCTCATCCGATATCATGGATGCTTCATCAATAATAAATATGGTATCGGTGGCCATGTTTTCGCCTTTCATGAAGGATTCATCCACGTTCAAAGCAGATTTTTTCCGGTAGATGCGCTTATGAATGGTAAAAGCCTTTTTACCCGAATAACTGGTGATCACCTTCGCAGCCCGGCCCGTAGGCGCCAGCAATACCGATTTGTAATTGTAGCTGCGCAGCGCCTTTACCAGCGCGCCTACAACGGTGGTTTTGCCTGTACCTGCATAACCTCTTAAAATAAAACATTCCTCGCCCTTATCGCTCGTTAAAAACTCATGCAGCTTGCCGAAGAGCTCCACTTGCTGGGGCGTTGGTTCGTGGGGAAAGGCTTTGAGGATTTGATCGGACACGGGGTAAATTTAGCTATTTGATCTGCTAATAACTCCATTAGTATTCCCAAAAAATATTACTTTTGCTAAACAGCATGAGCGAACACATTTACAATTACCGCGACCCGAACAGCAGCCTGTACCAGGTGAACAGCAATTATGCTTTATTGCTGCAAATTTACCCTGCTTCGTTCTCTTACGCCGTAGTTTACCAAAACAGGCTGATAGCCTGGTGCGAGGACTGCGACCTGCACCTATTAGATGAACCCGGCGAAGCACATGAATTTTTAAACTTCGAGTATAAAAACGTGGTGACCGCGTTGCCTGCAACAGGTTTCACGCTTATGCCCAATGCCCTGTTCAATGCTGATAAAGTTGCCGACCTCGCCCGTTTTTTGGATGTAAAACCCAGCGAAAAGGTTTTGGCGCAGCCTTTGGATGATGATAACCACATTATTTATAAAGTTGATGATGCTATAGTAAAAACGGCAAAAATGTTCGGCCTGCAAAAAACGGTTTATATGGCTAAGGGCTGGATAAACGCTGTTGAAGGCAGTAATCCCCCGGCTGATAATTTGTATTTAAATATCGATAAGCAGCAGGTAGAGATTTTATATTTTGCCGCCGGCAACCTGCGTTTTTACAACACCTTTACGTTTAACAACCCCGATGAATTAGTGTATTACACCGGATTTGTAGCCAAAGAGCTGGAATTGCAGCCGCACAGGCTCAACCTGGTTTTGAGCGGTGATATTAACAGGGATGATAAAAACGCCAGCCGTTTAGCTGAGTTTTTTAATGGCGTGGAAGAAAGCAGTCTGAAAGTATTGGATCTGCCCGACGAAATTTTCCCGCATCAAATATTGGCGCTTTCTGCTTTATCCTTATGCGTATCATCGGAGGTGTTTTAAAAGGCCTGCGCCTTAATCCGCCAACAAACCTGCCCGTTCGCCCCACTACCGACATGGCTAAGGAAGCCCTGTTTAACATCCTGCTTAATAAAATTGAGTTTGAGGGCATAAAAGTGCTCGACCTTTTCAGCGGCACCGGCAATATTTCGCTGGAGTTTGCCTCGCGTGGTGCAAGTGAAGTGGTATCGGTTGACCGCAGCATCCATTGCATCAATTACCTGAAGGATACTGCCCGCCAGCATAAGCTACCCCAAATAAAAACCTTTAAGGCCGATGTTCTCAAATACCTGCAACTGGAAACCGAACAGTACGACCTGATCTTCGCCGATCCGCCGTATGATATGAACCAGATACCCGAGCTGCCAAAGATAATTTTTGATAAAAACCTGCTATTGCCCGGCGGCTTGCTCATTGTGGAGCATCAGTCGCTGCAAAACTTAAGTAATCACCCGGCTTTTACAGAGCATAGGAAGTACGGGCATTCCTCGTTTTCGTTTTTTGAGGCTTCTTAAAATTTGTTATAATGCGTAGTTGCGTTAGGGATTGAAACGGATACCGGCCCGTGGCTAATGCCTGTGGAGTATGAGTGCAAAGCCCGGGCCGCAGGCAACGCCCAAATTATACGGATTACCGGTATTACATTTTATTGGATCTCACAGATATACACACAGATTTATTATTAGATATATGACATCTGTCATCAGTGCAATCCAATAATCAAATAAATCAATGATTCAGACAATTTGATATATATTTGTACCAAACCAACGTAGCGTTATATATGAAGATCGCTCTTTTCCCGGGCTCGTTTGACCCGGTTACCAAGGCCCACGTGGACATTGTAAAACGATCCATCGGCCTGTTTGATAAAGTATATATCGGCATTGGGGTAAATAGCTCAAAGGCTGGCTTGCTGAGCATAGAAACCCGCGAAAAAATGCTGCGCGCGGTGTTTGAAGCTGAACCCAAGATACATGTAATAGCTTACGAAGGCTTAACGGTTAATTTTTGCCAGAGCATTGGCGCCGCTTATATGATTCGCGGTATCCGTACCGTATCGGATTTTGAATATGAAAAGGCCATTGCCCAGATGAACCACGCCCTGATACCCGAAATTGAAAGTATTTTTATTGTAAGCAAACCAGGTTATTCCTCCATCAGCTCAACTATTGTGCGCGAAATTATGCGCCATAACGGCGATGTGGCCCAGTTTATTCCGAAAGAGGCATTGGCTTTTCTTTGATCAGGTCTTTTTTAACCAGCACATCTAAAATAGACGGAAAAGTATTTTGCAGGATGGCATCAATATGGTTTTTCCTGAACCAGCGTACATCCGTTATCCCCTCTTCTATTTGAGGCTTTAACCGCTCATCACCCTTATATTTCATGCTGAACCAGTGGGTTTTTTTCAATACCACCTCGCCCCTGCTCACATACACGTGGTAGGTTTTACATATTTTATCGCCCAGCTTGCTTACCCTTATACCGCACTCTTCTTCCACTTCGCGTACAGCGGCGACTTTTACTTTTTCAAGCTTTTCTATTTTGCCTTTGGGCAAATCCCATTTATCATTGCGGTAGATGAATAAATAATCCCCGTTCTCGTTTTTAACCAATCCCCCGGCGGCCTCAATAAGTGTAATATTGGCTACAATATTTTTTAAATAAGCCTTGGTATCGTCACAAATGATATAAAAAAGCTTGCTGTGATGCTTTAGTATCCAGGTATATATAATTTTAAGGTCAAAGGTCTGTCCGTCAATCTTTTCATAACTTTCGGCTTTTTTAGGTTCCGATTCCGTTAACAGGATTACCTTTTCATTAATATAAATTCTGTATTTTTGAGCCATATGTTTAATAATAGTGAAGCCGAACAGCAGGTGGCTGAGTTCCTGCTGCAAATTAAAGCAATTAAATTACAACCTAATAATCCATTTACATGGGCTTCGGGATGGAAATCACCAATTTATTGCGATAATCGTATCACACTATCGCATCCTACCGCCCGCACCTATATCCGCCAGCAATTAACCCAGTTGATACAGGAAAAATTTGGTTCGGTGGGTTGTATAGCAGGTGTGGCAACAGCAGGCATACCACAAGGCGTATTGGTAGCACAGGAGTTGGGGTTGCCGTTCATCTACGTTCGTTCAAAACCTAAAGAACATGGCACCGGTAGTATGATAGAAGGCGATAATATGGCTGGTAAAAGAGTAGTGGTAATTGAAGATCTGATATCAACCGGAAAAAGCAGCCTGCAGGCCGTTGAGGCCCTGCGCGATGCGGGTTATGATGTTGCCGGCCTAGCCGCTATATTTACTTATGGTTTTGATATAGCTACTGAAAATTTTAACGAAGCCAAATGCCAGTTTGTAACGCTATCAAATTATACCGCCTTAATAAAATACGCCGAAATAAATCAATATATATCTGCCGATGACACCACTGTACTAAAGCAATGGCGCGAAAACCCTTCTGTCTGGGGGAGATAGTCAGTTTGCAGTTTTTAGTGGGCGGTTTGCTTAAAAACTACCCATATCCGCAACAATAACCTCAAAACAAATGCAAACTGCAAACTGTTAACTGCAAACTGATAAAGCAAACTACAATGTCTACCTTCCAGAGCACTACAAGCATAAATAAGCCCATAAGCGAAATATACAGCTTCCTGGCTGATATGAACAATCACCAACAGCTAATGCCTGCTGATGATGTGTCTGAATGGTTGTCGACCACAGATGAGGCCAGCTTCAATATCAGGAATATGATTAAATTGGTTTTGAAGATAGAAAACCGGGTACCTGATGCTGAAATAAGAATAATCCCCGCTGAAAAGCCTCCGTTTGAAATGGAATTGAAGTGGGTATTATCTGACGGCGGGGATCATACCGAAGTGTTGTTCACGATCACCGCTGAGCTGAACATGATGATGAAAATGCTGGCATCCGGCCCGTTACAAAAACTTGTCGATGATGAAACTGCAAACCTTTATAAGCTATTGAACTAATAATCCAATATTAATAAATGCCTTTTCTTTCTTTGTTCATGCTGTGGATAATTACCAAAACAGCGTTTATGATAATTAATCCTGCGATTAAAAGTCCCATAACTTTGTCTTTAAAAAGAATATATTAAAAGTATATTTTAGGTCAAAGATTATACCAAGCCGTATAATTAATTGTAATGTACTTAATTAACGGTTAAATCATACATTTAGTTTTGCACATATCAACAATCCCTGTGAAAGGACTTCTACATGACAATAATAATTGGGAAATTACGGGCAATTTAGTAGCCATAAACAATAATAAGCCGCAGGCTGGTTAATTATAAGTATTTACCGTAATTTTGCCGAAAATAAAGGTGCAGCATGATAACGGTATCCAATCTATCCTTACGTTACGGAAAACGAACATTATTTGAAGATGTTAACCTGAAATTTACCCAGGGGAACTGTTATGGCATTATTGGTGCTAACGGAGCAGGAAAATCAACTTTTTTAAAGATACTTTCGGGAGAAATAGACCCTTCAAGCGGTTTGGTGGGCTTTACCCCCGGCGAGCGTATGGCGGTTTTAAGCCAGAACCATTATGCTTTTGATGATTTTTCGGTTTTAGAAACGGTGATGATGGGGCATAAAGAGATGTATGCCGTAATGAAGGAAAAGGATGCCATTTACCTAAAAGAAGATTTTAGCGATGCTGATGGTGAACGCGCGGGCGAGTTGGAAAACCTTTTTGCCGAAATGGATGGCTGGAATGCCGAAAGCAATGCCGCTACCCTTTTAAGCAACCTGGGTATAAAAGAAGAATATCATTACAAGCTGGTTAAGGAACTGGATAATACCCAAAAGGTACGTGTTTTGCTGGCACAGGCGCTTTTTGGCAACCCTGATATATTATTGCTGGATGAGCCAACCAATGACCTGGATATACACACTGTAGGCTGGCTGGAAGATTTTTTGGCAAGTTACGAAGCCATAGTACTGGTTGTATCGCACGACAGGCACTTTTTGGATACCGTGTGTACCCATGTGGTTGATATCGACTTTGCTAAAATGACCATTTATACCGGCAATTATTCGTTCTGGTATGAGTCGAGCCAGTTGGCATTAAAACAACGGTCGGATCAGAATAAAAAGACGGAAGACCGGGTGAAGGAGCTACAGGAATTCATCAGGCGGTTTAGCGCCAACGCATCTAAATCAAAACAGGCTACCAGCCGTAAAAAAGCGCTGGATAAGATCAACCTTGATGAAATACAACCATCAAACCGTAAATACCCGGGCATTATATTTAATAACCAGGGCCGCGAGGCGGGCGACCAGATATTGCAGGTTGAAAACCTATCAAAAACGCTCAATGGCGAGCTTTTATTCGCCAATATAAATTTCACGGTAAACAAGGGGGATAAAATCACCATACTATCGCAAAATAGCCTGGCTACCTCGGCTTTTTACGATATTTTAACCGGGCACGATAAGGACTATAAAGGCAGCTTTAAATGGGGCATAACCATTAACATGGCCGATATACCTATTGATAACACCAATTATTTTAAAGGCAAGAATGAAAACCTGATCGACTGGCTGCGCGAATACTCGCCCGGCGAAAAGGACGACCAGTTTATCCGCGGTTTTTTGGGCCGTATGCTATTCTCGGGCGAAGAAGTTTTGAAAAAAAGCAATGTATTATCCGGAGGCGAAAAAATGCGCTGCATGTTTAGCCGTATGATGCTGCAACAAGCCAACTTGTTGATCTTTGATGAACCAACCAATCACCTCGACCTGGAATCCATCACAGCGCTTAATAATGGCATGAAAGACTACCGTGGCACCATCCTGTTCACCTCACGTGACCATGAACTTGTAGAAACCGTTGCCAACCGCATTATCGAACTAACCCCCGGTGGTTATATTGATAAACTGATGGAATATGACGAATACATTAACAGCGATGTGGTGCAAAAGCAACGCGACGAACTGTACACCTTAGCATAACACCCACGGAAAGCCTGATAGCTTAGTAAGATCTTTTGATCTGCTAACGATCAGGCTTTCGCATTTATTAATAAACCCACTCGTTATCACCGCCCTACATTCTCAATAAATAGCTTATTATTATTATTTCTACCTGCTATTTTCTCAAAGCGCAATTAATTATCCATTTAATTATTAAAGGTTAATGAATTTAATAAGGAGTTAACCCCCTTATTAACCCATTTTTTAATACCTGTAATTTATCCTTGTGCAACCATCGCTTAAGTGTACCCTGAACCTTGCTTTAACTTAGGCGGATATTACCTATACTTTAACCTGAATTATTAATTATAAACCCTTTACTATGAAAAACCTAATCTCTATTTTAATGATCACCTCGTGGCTTGGCTCTATAAGCTGCAATAAAAGCACCAGCTATCTTCCGCCACCACAAAAACTACCTGTAGTAACTGTTACACCGCCTAAAAACTTTACAACAGCCGATGCTACTACCGCCTACACGGCTTTTAACAAATACTTTTATAATTCTTCGGCCAAACTTTACTACAGTTCAACAAGTAAAGATTCGCTCGGCGCCATATGGACACAGGCCGTTTACTGGGATCTGGCTATGGATGTTTATCAGCGTACCAATGACCCTGCCCAGTTAACCATGATAACTGATATATATACAGGTGCGGTAAATCAATACGATAACTATAACTGGAATAACAGTACCACCTGGTTTATTTACGACGATATGATGTGGTGGGTAACCGCTTTGGCCAGGGCCAACCAGCTCACAGGCAACACGGCCTACCTGCAACATTCCGTTGATGGCTTTAACCACGTATGGGCTGGTTCTTACGACCCGGTTAATGGTGGTATGTTTTGGGATTTTCAGCATAGCGGTAAAAATGCATGTATCAACTATCCTACTGTGATAGCTGCCGTCCGCTTATACCAGATCACCAAAGACACCACCTATCTGTCAAAAGCGAAATCAATTTATGCGTGGTCGAAAGCCAACTTATTTAATGCAACAAATGGCGAGATAGCCGACCATAAAATAGGCAACGGCGCACCAGGTTACCAGGATTATACCTACAACCAGGGCAGCGCAATTGGTGCCGCAGTTATGCTTTATAAAGTAACAAACGACACCTCGTACATTGCCGATGCTAAAATGGCTGCCGATTACACTAAAAATAACATGTGTATTAATGGCATATTACCTGCCGAAGGCAATTTTAATGAGCAGGGTGTGCTAAAATCCATATTTGCACAGTATATAATGATGCTGGTTAACGATGGCGGACAAAAGCAATATCTTACATGGATACAGCAAAATGCCAACACAGGCTGGCAAAACCGCGATAAAACCCGCAACTTAACTTACCGCGATTATAGTGTGCCTTGCCCAAGCGGGTTTATACAATCTTACGAAGGCAGCAGCGTGGTTACACTTATGCAGGTTTGCCCGCCGGTAAATTAAATTGTTTGATAACATAACCGGGAGCCGGAAAGATTTTTTCACTTTACTGGCTCCCGGTCTTTTGCGCTATGAAAAAAATTCGTTTATTTGCAACCCGGTAAAAAACGACTTGGTAGCTCAGCCGGTAGAGCAACTGACTCTTAAAGCCACAGGTGGCTCTCGATTTCTCAACTAATTTTCAGCTTCTGAAAGTACTTAAAACAGCGTCTTTACATTGGAATCAAGTAAATGCTTGGTATAAAGGTAAGAAAAATTTCCCGTATAATCAAACCGTTTTTGTTGAAGTGACGCATCTAATGACGCACTTAGTGACGCTTTTTATAGTCATTCCGGGAAATGTATATCAATAAGTTTTTTGGGGAAATAAGCCCGTAACATTGCAGGGGTGTCGTTATTAAATTGAAGATTTTTTATCGCTTTGTCAGTGAAATCAGTTATTTTCAAATTTTTGTTACCGACTGCTTTCAGTCCTTTATTATTA
>Ga0302309_10000513_pt1 | contig 44140 bp, 35 predicted proteins | sample III_Palsa_N1_1_FD_200453 | JGI IMG/M metagenome (GOLD analysis project Ga0302309, IMG submission 200453) | Peat permafrost microbial communities from Stordalen Mire near Abisko, Sweden - III_Palsa_N1_1 | ecosystem: Environmental > Terrestrial > Soil > Palsa > Peat permafrost | place: Sweden...
AGTTGAAGATACCCGTAGAAAATGTATTGGTAGTGGTTGATGATATCGCTTTACCGTTAGGTACACTTCGCTTAAAGCCAAAAGGCAGCGCTGCCGGGCATAATGGTTTAAAACATATTGAATTAACTCTCGGTCATAATAATTATGCACGGTTGCGTTTTGGCGTGGGTGATAACTACCCTAAAGGCCGCCAGGTTGATTATGTTTTGAGCGGTTTTGACGATGATGAGCAACCTGAATTACCTGCACTCATTGACCGTTCTATAGAAATGATAAAGAGTTTTGCGACCATCGGCACCGAACTCACCATGACCCGCTTTAACAAATAACATTTAATTGTAAATTACAGGTAACATATTTGTTAGCTCCTTCCTGCTTTACAAAAAGTAAAATACTTTCGCGCCAGTTTGTAACTCCCGGCCTTTTTATTAGCTGGCTGGCAAAAAATTACATCCCCTAATGAAAAAAATCCTACTCGCAGCAGTATGCTGCCTGCTGTCGGCCTTAGCTTTTGGCCAAAATTCTCCTTCATCCATCACCATTAAAGGAATTGTTGTCGATTCGGTAACAAATGCGCCGCAAGGTTATGTTACAGTTGCCGTGCAGAATGCTAAAACCAAATTGCCGGTAACCAGCAACCTCAGTAAGGACGATGGCAGTTTTGAGTTAAAGGCTGCAGGCGGCAAGCAATACCAGCTTGTATTGATTTTTATAGGTTATAATAACAAAATCATCAATCTGCCGAAGAAAAGCGGCCTGGTTGATATGGGCAAGATCAGAATGAAACCATCGTTGCAGCAGTTGCGTGAAGTTTCGGTTACTGCTGCTAAACCAGTGATTAAACAGGAAGTCGACCGTATTAGCTATGATGTTCAGGCCGACCCTGAAAGCAAAGCGTTAACAGTTTTTGATATGCTGCGCAAGGTGCCGCTGGTATCAATGGATGCCAATGATAACATAATGCTCAAGGGCAACTCCAACTATAAAATATTAATTAATGGCAAGCCATCCAGCCTGGTAGCCAACAGCCCATCGGATGTATTTAAGGCAATGCCGGCTTCCAGCATTCAGCGTATCGAGGTAATTACTAACCCGCCCGCAAAATATGATGCAGAAGGCCTGGCCGGTATCATCAACATTATTACAGCCAAAAAAGTTGATAATGGTTACAATGGTAATTTAAACCTGGGCTATCGCACACCCGCAGGCGGGCTGCGTGGCGGCGGCTTTTTTACTGTAAAACAGGGCAAGCTGAGCGCTTCTGCTTTTTTCGGCTCCGGAGGGTCGGATGTTCCGGCTACCATCAGCCGAAATGAGCGCATTACTACCGGTATCGATCCGTCGGACCTTACTCAAAACGGCTCTCAAAGCAGGAATAATCGCTGGAACTGGGTAGGTACGGACCTGAGTTATGATATAGACACACTGCATTTAATTACAGCTAATTTAAATTATAATTTCGGCCATTCGAGTTCAATTGCCGACCAATCATCCAAGTCGATAGATTTAACGAACGATAGTACGTTACAGGCATTTGACTTGAACAACGTCGGCCGGTCACATGGTAACGGCGGTGACGCAGGTTTAAATTATCAGCTGGGTTTTAAGCGCAGCAAGGAACAGTTGCTGACCTTCTCGTATAACTTTACTGTTAACAATAACTATCAGTATAATGATATTAATATAGATGATCGCATCAATTACCCCATGGCGGATTATACTCAGCTGAACAAATGGTCGAGAAAAGAGAATACCTTCCAGGTTGATTATGTCCATCCGCTGAATAAATTATCCATTGAAGGTGGTTTGAAGGCAATTTTACGAAGTTATACCAGTGAATCGGATTACGACACGCTTAATGCTAAATCGAATCAGTACCAATTGTCGCCTACACTTTCCAATAATTTTAACTATAAGCAGGACATTTTAGGGGCCTACAATTCATATTCTTATAATGCAAATAATTGGCAGTTTAAGGCGGGAGCGCGTTTAGAGGAAACTATTATTGACGCCGATTTCTTATCTACCTCGTCGGTGGTCGATCAAAATTATTTTAATGTGGTGCCGTCTGTTTCTATTAACCGCAAGTTTGCCGATTTGAGCAGCATCAATTTCGGTTTTACCCAACGTATCTCCAGGCCGGATATTTCAACCCTGAACCCATTTGTCGATCGTTCCAACCCCGATTTCATCTCAACAGGCAATCCCGACCTGCGCCCCGTGGTAAGCAACAATTTGCAATTGAACTATAACTTGTTCAAAAAGGTGATATTTAATTTCGGACTTAACTATATGTTCAGTAATAATAACGTATTACAGGTATCGTCCTACAACCCTTTAACTGATGTTACCAGCTCCATTTACGAAAATATTGGAAAGAACAGGACTACGGGCGCAAATTTTTATCTTAATTATCCCATTACGCCAAACCTTAATTTCAATCTTAATGGCAGCTTAAACTACCTGTTTATACAGGGTGTGGTGGATACGACGTTAACTAAAAACCATGGCTTCCAGGGCAATGCCTTTGGTAACCTGTCGTATAAATTTAACCAGGGCTGGCGTGTAAGCGCAAATTATGGTTATAACAGCCGCTATCTTACTTTACAGGGAAATAGCAGTTCATTCAGCTTTTACTCATTTAATATGAGCAAGGAAATTGTGAAGAATAAACTGACATTCTCCGCCGGGGTGAATAATCCGTTTACCAGGTTCAAAGACTTTGTAAGTGAAACCAGCGGTGATAACTTTACCCAAACCAGCTTTTCGCAAAGCTATTTCCGCACCTTTAACTTTGCTTTGAATTACCGGTTTGGTAAACTGACGACTGACGTTAAAAAGAATAAGCGCAATATCGATAACGACGATGTATCCAAAGGCAGTACCACCGGGAACCAGTAGCTTTTTGGTATGAAAGTTTAATATTTCGGGCGAATATTCGGCTAAAGCCAAAGGGATTTTTAACAATTGTCCGCCCCATAAATGGGACGGCAATGATAAAGTTCATTGCCGTCCGGCTTTAGCCGACGGTCCTGTTTATCACGCTATCCCGGCTTTAGCCTAAATATTGTACATCCATCACTTTGAAATCTTAAAAGCGATTTCCCTGTTACCATGGCCCGCTTAACGAATAATCCCTTCAATTGTTAAATTGAACTAATATTTTAGTTAATTTTTGTTAATCCCTTCCTGCTTTGTAAAAAGTAAAATACTTTTGCGCCACATTGTAACGCCTGCGCCTTTTATGTGTCTATCAATTTAAACTCGATACACCCCTGGATGAAAAAAATTTTACTCGCATCACTGTGCTGTCTTCTGTCGGCTTTAGCATTTGGCCAAAACTCACCTGTATCTACCATCACCGTTAAAGGAACTGTTGTCGATTCGGCAACAAACGCGCCACAGGGCTTCGTTACGGTGGCTGTGCAGGATGCCAAAACAAAAGCGCCCGTAAGAAGTAACCTTACCAAAGACGATGGCACCTTTGAGCTTAAACCTCCTGCCGGCGGTACTTACCAGTTAGCTGTAGTTTTTATGGGCTATCAAAATAAGTTAATAAATATTACAGGAAAAGGGCTGGTGATCGATCTCGGTAAAATAAAGCTGCAGCCATCTACAAAACAGCTAAAAGAGGTTGCAATAACCGCAGTAAAACCATTGATGGAGCAGGAGGTTGACCGCATCGGCTATAACGTCTCTGCCGACCCTGAAGCAAAATCGATAGACGCGCTCGACATGATGCGCAAAGTGCCTTTATTAACTGTGGATGCAAACGATAATATTCAATTAAAAGGCAGCGGTAACTATAAAATACTGGTGAATGGCAAGGAATCGGCTTTGCTGGCCAAAAACCCATCCGACGTATTACGCTCGATGCCGGCTACCAACATTGTAAAGATAGAAGTGATCACTACGCCGCCGGCAAAATATGATGCCGAAGGTTTGGCAGGTATCATCAACATCATCACCACAAAAAATGCCGACGAAGGATACAATGTTAACATTAACACCCGCTATAACTCAGTTTGGGGGCCGGCCGTAAATATTAATCCTACATTTAAGGAAGGCAAATTTGGCTTTTCGGGTTATATGGGTTTGGGAAGGCAGAACCAGACCACAAATCCATTCGATAATACGGAAACCTTTTTAGCCAATAATTCAGTGCTCGATCAAAACGGGACTAATACTTTTAGCGGTAACTTTAAATATTTCGATGGAGAGTTTAGCTATGAGATAGATAGCCTTAACCTCATCACCGCATCTGTTGACTATAACGATGGTAATAACAATAGTGAAGGCGATGCGCTAACGCGAACTATCCTGGATAACAATATTATACAGCAATATTACCAGTCGGGCCCGAACAGGTCAAACTTTAACGGTGTGGATGCGAGCATCAATTACCAACTGGGCTTTAAAAAAAGTAAGGATCAATTGCTGACGCTATCCTACCAGTTTAATTATGCGCCGAGCACTCAATACAACACAACCCTTATTGGCGATACCATAAATTACGGGCAACCAAGTTATAACCAATACAATAATGCGGGCAACCGCACACAAACCGTGCAGGTGGATTATGCCCAGCCCTTTAAATATGTAACGCTGGAAGCCGGCGCTAAAGGTATATTCAGGAATAATTTCAGTAATTTTTCTGAAGATACGCTGGCTAAAACCGGCGAATATGAATTGGACCCCTTGCAAACAAATGACTTTAACTATCACCAGGATGTTTACAGCCTGTACAACTCATACCAGGTAAAACTGGACAAATGGACAGGTAAAGCAGGCCTGCGTTTTGAAGAAACAACTATTAATGCCGACTTCGCATCGGAAGGCCAGCCGTTAAACACAAGTTATAACAACCTTATACCATCCGTTTTTATCCAGCGGCAGATGAAAGGCAGCAGCCTGGGCTTTGGGTTTACGCAACGTATCCAGCGGCCGGATATTAGCGAATTGAACCCATTTTTGAATAATTCTAACCCGCAGTTTGTAAGTACAGGAAATCCGGACCTTAAACCCGAATTGGATAATGTATTTAATTTAAACTATAGCCGGTTCTCTACCGGGTCGATAAACCTGGGATTGAGCTATTCATTTTCAAATAATTCGATTCAAAATGTATCGAACCTTAAAATGGAAGATATTGATGGCCAGCCGGAAGAAGTTACTTATACAACTTATCAAAACTTAGGCAGTAACCGTACGCTTGGCCTAAATGTTAATGTGAATTATCCCTTAACGCAGCAATTGCAAATAAGCATTAACGGGCTGTTGAATAAGGTTTGGCTACAGGGCTTTTATGATGGCAGCTTGTACAGGAATAGCGGTTATTTTAGCAATATGTTCGCAAACATAGGTTATAAATTTAACAGCGGGTACCGCATAGGTGTTAATGCGGGCTATTTCAGCGGGCAGGTAAACTTGCAGGGAAAATCGAGCTATTTCATATTTAACCAGTACGTTTTGAGCAAGGAACTACTCAACAAAAAGGCAAGTATTTCCTTAGTGGCAAATAATCCGTGGAGCAAATACTGGCATAGCAATTCAACTACATCAACGTCTGATTTTTACCAGGTAAATGATTATGATCAAACATACCGTACCTTTGCCGTGCGGTTAAGCTATAAATTTGGCAAATTGAACAGCGATATTAAGAAGAACCAGCACGGCATTGAAAATGACGATACCAAAGGCGGTAAAAGCAACAATGGCAACCAATAGTTGGATATGAAAGTTTACGGGATAACCAATTGCGATATGGCAAACGCGGCTTTTGGTTTTGATGAATACGAATAACCTGGTTACCTGCACTGACAGATCGTTCCATAAAAATGATAAAAAGTTTTTTGCCGCTATCGGCGCCGGACTTGCTATGCCCCGCTTTAACAAATAAAAACCGCTGAATTGTTAAATAAAACTAATATTTTAGTTAATTTTTGTTAATTCCCTTTCGCTTTGTAAAAACTAAAATACTTTTACGCCGGATTGTGATGCCCGCGCCTTTTTTGTCTGCCTTATTAACCCGACAGCTTTGATGAAAAAAACTTTACTTGCAGCTTTTTGCTGTTTTCTATCGGCCCTGGCATTTGGCCAAGACTCCCCTGCATCTACCATCACCGTTAAAGGAATTGCTGTCGATTCGGCAACGAACGCACCACAGGGCTTCGTTACAGTGGCTGTGCAGGATGCCAAAACCAAAGCGCCTGTAAGGAGTAATCTTACCAAAGACGACGGGACTTTTGAGCTTAAACCACCGGCCGGCGGTACTTACCAGCTGGCTGTTGTTTTTATGGGCTACCAAAATAAATTGATAAATATCACTGGCAAAGGTCCGGTGATCGACCTTGGCAAAATAAAACTGCAGCCATCAACAAAACAACTAAAAGAGGTTTCAGTGACTGCTGTTAAACCACTTATGGAGCAGCAGGTTGACCGCATAGCTTATAATGTATCGGCTGATCCCGAGGCGAAAGCCCTTACCGCACTTGACATTATGCGTAAAGTCCCCTTGCTTACCGTTGATGCCGGCGATAATATCTTGCTAAAGGGTAGTGGTAACTATAAGATACTTATCAATGGAAGGGAATCGGGTTTGCTGGCAAAAAATCCTTCAGATGTATTACGGTCGATGCCGGCGACTAATATTGTTAAAATAGAAGTGATCACTACCCCGCCTGCAAAATACGATGCGGAGGGTTTGGCAGGGATCATTAATATCATCACCACTAAAAAAGTAGATGAGGGTTACAATATTGGCATCAACCTACGCTATAATACACTGTGGGGGCTTGGCTTAGGCTTAAATGCTACGGTGAAGGAAGGGAAATTCGGCTTTACCATCTACACGGGAACACATAAACCCATCCGTACCATCAACCCATTTACCAATACACAAGATTTTTATTCAAATAATTCGATACTAAAGGAAACAGGGGTGCCTTACTATAACGGTAATTATAAATACGTTTACAGCGAATTTAGCTATGAGATTGACAGCCTGGACCTGGTAACAGGGTCAATATCTGTAGGTGGCGGCCAGTATGATAATGGTGAAACCAGCCTGACCAGCACAGCCATAGCTAATATAATATCGCAGCAGTTTTATAATACCAATAGCAGCGTATCCAAATTTTCTAACGTCGATGCAAATATCAATTACCAGTTGGGTTTCAAAAAAAGTAAAGATCAGCTATTGACGCTGTCATACCAGTACAGTTATACCCCTGATAATGAGTATAACCAGAATTTATTTACCGATACTATTAATTATCTTCAGCCCAATTACAGGCAGTACAATAACTCGGGCGAGCGGGACCAAACTATACAGGTTGATTACGCGCAACCATTAAAGAAATTTAGTTTAGAGGCCGGTGGTAAAGCCATATTCAGAAATGCTTTCAGTGATTTTAATGTTGATACGCTTGTAAACGGTACAAATACCTATGGGCAAAACGCCGCGCAGACCAATGACTTTAATTACGGGCAAAATGTTTACAGCTTATATAACTCGTACCAGGTAAAGTTGAATGACTGGACCGGAAAGGCAGGCCTGCGTTTAGAAGAAACCGATATAAATGCTGATTTCAGTTCGGTAGGTTCAAGCCTCAACACAAGCTATGCTAACTTTATTCCTTCGGTATCCATACAGCGTAAGTTTAAAACCAATAGCATTAATTTTGGATATACCGAGCGAATACAAAGGCCCTACATTACACAGTTAAACCCCTTTGTCGATCGTTCCGACCCGCAGTTTATCAGTGCAGGCAATCCTAACCTAAAACCCGAGCTAAGTCATTTATTCGAATTGAATTATAGCTATTTTTCAACAGTTACAATAAATACGGGTTTTAGCTATTCGTTTTCAAACAATTCCATTCAAAGCATCTCCAGCCTGCGCACCGAAAATATCGACAATAAACCAGATACCGTTACCTATACCACTTATGAGAACTTAGGCAGTAACCGTACTTTGGGATATAATATAAATGCCGGTGTTCCTATAACGAAAATGATAACCATGCATTTAAATGGCCTGCTCAACCACCAATGGCTGGAGGGTTTTTATAATAACCAATTATACAAGAATAACGGTTACGTAGGCAATATATTTACCAGTTTCGACTGTAAGTTTAATAATGATTTTCATGCCGGTATATATGCCGGGTTCTTTAGTGGAAGTATAACTTTGCAGGGAAAATCGAACGACTATGTTTATAATTCCTTTGTATTCAGCAAGGACTTTTTAAGAAAAACCGCCACTATAGCCTTTACTGCAAACAATCCATATAGTAAGTACTGGAACTCATCAACAACGACCAATACCCCGCAATTTGCAGAAGTTAACAATCGTGATCAAAACTATCGTAATTTTGCTATACGGCTTAGCTATAGATTTGGCAGGCTGAACAGCGATATTAAGAAAAACCAACACGGTATAAATAATGACGATGTACAGGGAAGCAGTAAAGGCGGCGGCAACCAATAATTTGATATGAAAGTTTACGGGATAACCAATTGCGATACGGTGAAAAAAGCGCTCACCTGGCTCAAGGCCAATGGTGTTGATTACGAATTCCATGATTTTAAAAAACTTGGCATAAGCGAGGAGAAATTAAAGGAGTGGAACGATAAAGCCGGTTACGAAAAATTCCTCAACAAACAAGGACTTACCTGGAAGCAGCTTGACCCTGCGGTAAAAGCAACTATTACCGGCGCACCCGAAGCGCTGGCCTTATTGCAGCAAAAAACCAGTATGATAAAACGCCCGGTTATTGAAGACAACGGCTTTTTATTTTTTGGTTTTGACGAGAACGTTTACCGGCAGCACTTTAAATAATAAATACAGGCAGGAATCAAGAAAAGAAGTTTCGATAACCAGGATGGAGCCGGTCCTGCTTCTTGCCTCTTGATTCCTGCATCTCATTTCGTAACAATTAAGTGCGTTTTAGGTAACAATTATTTTACCGAGATAGGCAGTTAGCATTTTTATACTAATTTGCGCGCAATTTAACTGACTATAAATGAGATTGAAACTGTTGACCGGTTTTATACCGGCGCTTATCGCCATGGCGAGTGTATGCCAGGCACAGCAGCAGCCCGCTGCCCCTCCAACTCCTGCTACCCCTGCAGCGACTGATAGCAAATACAATTATCGTGATGCCTTTGGACCGTACTTTTACTCAAAGAACGGCAACGAATACCGTGCAGCCGATGGTCAGCCCGGTCCAAAATACTGGCAGAACCGTGCCGATTACCAGTTGGCAGCAACGCTAAATGATCAAACCAATGAAGTAACCGGTTCCGAAACGCTTACCTATACCAATAACAGCCCGCAAACGCTCGGTTTTTTGTGGATGCTCGTTGAACAAAATTTGTTCAGGCAGGATTCGCGCGGAACGGCAATTGTGCCGCCGCAGGGCAGCCGTAACTGGGGCCGCGGACAGGTGTTTGATGCCGGTGATAAGATAAAATCGGTTAAGGTTGACGGCATCGATGCCAAATACCTTATTACCGATACCCGTATGCAGGTTTTTTTGCCGAAAGAACTGGCGGGCAATGGTGCAAAGGCAAAAATACAGATAGAATGGTCGTTTATTGCGCCTGATTATGGTTCCGACCGTATGGGTGTATTGACTACCAAGAACGGCAAGATATTCCAGATAGCGCAATGGTACCCACGTATGTGCGTGTATGATGACGTAATGGGTTGGAATACTTTGCCTTACACAGGCCCCGGCGAATTCTACCTCGAATATGGCGATTTTGACCTGAGCATTACTGCTCCGGCAAACCATATTGTGGTAGCATCGGGCGAATTGCAGAACCCACAGGAAGTTTACACTGCGGAACAGCAGAAACGCTGGGCTGAAGCTGCGGAAAGCGAAAAAACAGTTATCATCCGTTCTGCAAGCGAAGTAACCGATCCGGCATCACGTCCTTCAGGGAAATCGACACTTACCTGGCATTTCAAAATAAAAAATGCCCGCGATGCTTCATGGGGGTCGTCAGCTGCTTTTATTGAGGATGCAGCAAAGTTAGATCTGCCAAGCGGCAGAAAGGCAATGGCTATATCAGTGTACCCGGTTGAAAGCGATGGTAACGACGCCTATGGCCGTTCGACCGAATACACCAAAAAGTCTATCGAATATAACTCGGCCAAATGGTTTGAGTTCCCTTATCCAAATGCAACGGTTGTTGCCGGCATCACCGGTGGTATGGAATATCCGGGCATTGTTTTTTGCGGTTACAAAGCAAAAGGCAGGAGCTTGTGGGGAGTAAATGACCACGAGTTCGGCCATACCTGGTTCCCGATGATAGTAGGCTCAAATGAGCGCTTATACGGCTGGATGGATGAAGGCTTTAATACCTTTATCAACACACTTTCAACTGCCGATTTCAACAACGGTGAATACAAATCGACCAGGCCGTTGGATATGCACCGCGCAGGTACCTTTTTTACCAACCCGACCCTTGAACCAATACTGACCGAACCAGCCGACCTTAAAGAGGCTAATACAGGCACATTGTTATATTCTAAGCCAAGTGCCGGATTGGTTATGCTGCGCGAACAGATATTAGGCGAAGAACGTTTCGACCGTGCATTCAGGACATATATCGAACGGTGGGCATACAAACATCCAACCCCGGATGATTTCTTCCGCACAATGGAAAATGTATCAGGCGAAACCCTGAACTGGTTTTGGCGCGGATGGTTTGTAAACAACTGGCGTTTGGATGTTGCCGTAAGCGATGTTAAACCGGTTGACGCTAACGACCCAACCAAAGGCGCATACATTACCCTGGACAATCTTGATAAGATGGCCATGCCGGTGATACTGGAAATAAAAACCAAAAGCGGCAAAACAGACCGTGTAAAACTACCAGTAGAAATATGGGAACGCTTTAGCACTTTTACCTTCAAATATCCGTCGACAGAGGAAATCGAATCTGTTACTTACGACCCGGATAAAGTTCTCCCGGATTACAACGAAAGCAACAACGTTTGGAAAGCCCAATAAAAATAAAGACCCGGTTAACGCCGGGTTTTTGTTTATATAATAAATCCTGCCAGTGAATTATTCATCTTATGCAGCATTTTTATCCCGACTTTAATATCCTCGTCGGTAATGTCTTCCGCTAACGCTTCGTAGCATTGACTGGCAATTGGTGAAAGTTGTTTGATTAATTCATGTGCCTTGTCAGACAGGAATATCAGTTTATTACGCCGATCAGTTTCATCTTCTTTTCGGGTAACCAATTCAGCTTTAACCATATTATCGATCAGGTACGTCATGCTTGACTTATCTTTAAAAAGCAGATCGGCAAGTTCCTGCTGGTTTAACCGGTCACGGTAACTCAAAAGTTTCATTATTTCCAAAACCTCGAAACTGACATTTATACCGGCTTCCCTAATCTTAATTTGAAGCATTCTGCGCAGTTTATACCGCAGCTCAAAAATGGACTGGCAGAATTCAATAACAGGCTCAGATTGATCAGGTGGCATATGATATCATTAGAATTTAATACAAAGTTAATTTCTAAATAGTTTAAATTCAAACTAATTTTTTGTTGTTTTGTAAACAAATACCTCTCGATGACTAAATTTCTATTTACACTCCTTTTTTTATTCAGTTCAATAACCGCCTTCACGCAAAAAAAATACACCATCAGCGGAACCATAAAAGATGCCGCTACCGGCGAAACGTTAATTGGTGCCACAGCCAGGATCAAAGAACTGCCATCAAACGGCGCAGCCACCAACAGCTATGGTTTTTACTCATTGACCGCCCCGGCAGGGAATTATACCGTATTGTTTTCTTATGTAGGTTATAAACCCATTGAAAAGCAAGTCTCCCTTCATGCAGACCAAACGATAGCCGCGACACTAACTGTCAACGGCAGCTTGACGGAGGTTGTAATCAGTGCCAACCGGCCGAATAACGACCAGATCACTTCTCCGCAAATGGGCGTGGAGAAACTAAACATGACCCAGGTTAACCAGGTGCCGGTAGTACTGGGGGAAAAAGATATTTTAAAAACCATCACGCTGATGCCGGGCATTAAATCAGCCGGCGAAGGGAATACCGGGTTTTATGTACGGGGCGGCGCAGCCGATCAGAACCTGATCCTGCTGGATGAAGCCACTGTATATAACGCATCGCATTTGTTCGGCTTCTTTTCTACGTTTAACTCCGATGCCATAAAAGATGTAAGCATTTACAAAGGTGGCATGCCCGCAGAATATGGCGGCCGTTTGTCATCCGTACTGGACATAAAAATGCTGGACGGTAATGACAAGGATTATACCGTGCAAGGCGGCCTGGGGCTAATCTCATCCCGTATAAAAGTGGAAGGGCCGATTGAAAAAGACAAAGGCTCCTTTATGATCAGCGCGAGGCGCACTTATATCGATGTTTTTTTAAAAGCATCCAAAGATTCCACTATCCGGGGCAGCTCGTTATACTTTTATGATATCAACGCCAAAGCCAATTATCATTTTGATGACAAAAATGCGATCTATATTTCGGGTTATTTTGGCAAGGACGTTATCGGTTTAAAAAACACATTCGGAACAAACTGGGGCAATGCTACCGGTACCATCAGGTATAACCATATTTTTAATAGTAAATTATTTTCTAATACTTCCCTCATATTCAGCAACTACAATTATGTCATCCAAAGCTTCCTGAGCGACAATAATTTTAAGGCGACCTCCAAAATAAACGACATCAATTTAAAAGAAGACCTGCAATACTCAATGAGCAGCGATCATACAATAAAATTTGGCTTTAATTTACTCCACCATACTATTGCGCCGGGTAATATCACTTCTGATGCTTCTTCCAGCTTTAATGATATCAGCATACAGGAACGCTATGGGCTTGAAACAGCGGCTTATGTGAGTGACGACTGGAAAGTGAACGATAAGATAACCGTTCTATACGGCTTGCGGCTTAGCGATTTCCTTTTGTTCGGCCCCGGTTCCTTTAATACCTATGATGCGGCGGGCGACGTAATATCCACCTCGGCGTATGGATCAGGGCAGGTTGCTAAGTCATATCTTAACCTGGAACCGCGGTTATCATCCAGTTACCAGTTGACTGACGTTAGCTCGATTAAGCTTTCCTATAACCGCAATACACAGAACATCCACCTGCTGACCAACTCAACTACCAGCTCACCTACCGATGTGTATGTGATGAGCAGCAATAACATCAAACCCGAGATTGCCGACCAGGTTTCCACAGGCTGGTTCCGGAACTTTAACGATAATATTTTTGAGTTTTCGGCCGAGATCTATTATAAATGGCTGCAGAACCAGATTGATTATAAAGACGGTGCACAGTTAATCGCCAATGAAGATATTGAATCGCAACTGGTATATGGCTCGGGCAGGGCATACGGGCTGGAACTGTTTTTAAAGAAAAAATACGGACGTTTTAACGGATGGGTCGGTTATACGCTATCACGCACCGAAGATAAGTTTGCCGCTATTAATGACGGCAACTATTTCCCTGCTACGCAGGACCGTACCCACGACCTTTCAGTAGTGGGTATTTACCAGTTAACAAAGCGCTGGTCATTATCAAGCACGTTCATCTATCAAACCGGGAATGCCGTTACCTATCCTACGGGCAAGTATGAGGTTGGCGGGCTAACCACTTTTTCTTATTCGGAACGCAACGGCTACCGCGAACCCTCCAACAACAGGCTGGATATCGGCGCTACCTTAGAGGGTAAACAGCACAAGAAATACCATTCCAGCTGGACATTCAGTATTTATAACGTGTACGGGCACCGTGATCCTTATCTCATCACTTTCCAAAATAGCAAAATTGTACCCAATACCACGGTGGCGGAGGAAACCAGTATTTTCGCTACGCCAATCCCTTCAGTTACCTGGAACTTTAAATTTTAAGCAGACATGAAAACTTTAAAAACAGCTATATACCTTTTCCTCCTGCTCACATTGGCTGCCTGTACCAAGCAGATCAATTTAAAGCTCGGTAACAATACCGGTGAACTGGTCATAGAAGGAAACATCACCAATACCGCAGGGCCGCAGATCATCAAATTAAGCACCAATGTGCCTTTTTCCAGCACCAATATTTACCCGCCGGTTACCGGCGCTACCATTAGCGTAAGCGACCAGTCCGGCAACATTTATCCGTTTACCGAGGGGCCATCCGGTACTTATTCAAACAGCCAGCTCACCGGCATTCCGGGAAATACCTATACCATGACCGTTACCACAGGTGGGAAAACCTACACTGCGAAATCAACTATGCCTGCTGTTGTTAACCTGGACTCATTGACTTCAAAGAATGATGTGATCCAGACGAGCGACAACAAAAAGATTGTTACCGTTTATTACCAGGACCCTGCCGGTATAGCTAATCAATACCTTTTTATGCTATACGTTAACGGTGTGCAGGCAAATGATATTTATGCCTATAACGATCAGTTTGATGATGGCCGTTATGTAAGTATTGACCTGCGCGAAAATACCGGCGGCACCAGCGTAGATAAAGGTATATTTTCAGGCGATACCGTTACGGTAGAAATGCAGTGTATTGATAAACCTGTTTATACTTATTGGGAAACACTGATGCAGGAGCAGGCAAACGGCCCCGGCGGCGGCGTAACGCCAACCAATCCGCCTACCAACATAACACCGGTTACACTTGGCTATTTTAGCGCCCACACCACGCAAAGCAAAACCATTGTTGTAAAATAAATACGAATCAATTGTGTATTAAGCCGCGCCTTTCGGCAGACCGGTTTGTGCCTTCTATTTTTAGCTTTAAATGAATATTTTAGCCGGATGAATGATGTTTCTATAGAACAGATCCGCCCTGAACTTACCTGGCGCCTGCGGCAGGAGGTTTTGTACCCGCAACAGCAACTGCACGAGATGAAGATGGATGAAGATGCCGAAGGCTATCATTTCGGTGCTTTTAAAGATGGATGGCTGGTTGCTATTGTGTCGCTGTTTAAAAGGGGAGATGATTACCAGTTTCGCAAGTTTGCGGTTAGTCCGGCTGTGCAAAGCATGGGCGTTGGTACATTGTTATTGCAATATATTACACAGTTTGCCGTGAATGAGGGTGGTACACGATTATGGTGCAATGCCAGGCTTACGGCTATTCCATTTTACCTCAAGAACGGCTTTACGCAAACAGGCGATTTTTTTTCGAAGAATGGGTTTGATTATGAAATTTTGGAGAAATCAATATACGCCTAAAAAGCGGTTGGCCTAATAATCTTCACATTGATAACCATTCATTAGCTGTACTTTCGGCATCTTTATTATATTTGCTTGGCTGTATATAGCCTGTATGTTTAAAATATGGCAAAGAAAAAAATTGATGCGCCTAAGCATGTTCCTGTTGTAAATAAAAAATCACTCGCATTTTTTGAAAAATATATCAATAATCCTTCGCCTACCGGTTTTGAATGGAAAGGTCAGGAAATGTGGCTCGATTATATAAAACCTTATATTGATGAGCATTATGTAGATAATTACGGCACTGCAGTAGGCATCATTAACAAAAAAGCCGAATACAAGGTAGTTATCGAGGCGCATGCCGATGAAATATCGTGGTTTGTAAATTACATCACCAGCGATGGGCTGATCTATGTGATCCGTAACGGCGGTTCCGATCACCAGATCGCGCCATCCAAACGGGTAAATATTCATACAGATAAAGGCATTGTTAAAGCCGTGTTCGGCTGGCCTGCCATCCACACCCGCCTCGGCGGTGAAAAGGAGGAAGCGCCCACCCTGAAAAATATATTCCTCGATTGCGGCTGCACTTCAAAGGATGAAGTTGAAAAACTGGGTATCCATGTAGGCTGCGTAATCACCTACGAGGATGAGTTTATGGTATTGAACGACCGCTATTATGTAGGCCGTGCACTGGATAACCGTGCCGGCGGCTTTATGATAGCCGAAGTTGCCCGGTTGTTAAAAGAAAACAAAAAGGAGTTGCCATTCGGCTTGTATATCGTAAATGCCGTGCAGGAAGAAATAGGTTTACGCGGTGCAGAAATGATAGCCCATCACATTAAACCGAATGTGGCTATTGTTACCGACGTTACGCACGATACCCAAACGCCTATGATCAGCAAAATTACCCAGGGTGATTTGGCTTGTGGTAAAGGGCCGGTAGTATCTTACGCCCCGGCTGTGCAAAATAATTTAAACAAGCTGCTCATCGATGCAGCCCAAAAGGAAGGGATCCCGTTCCAGCGGCAGGCATCTTCGCGTTCAACCGGGACAGATACAGATGCTTTTGCCTACTCGAATGATGGGGTGCCATCTGCCCTTATTTCATTGCCCCTGCGCTATATGCACACCACGGTTGAGATGATCCATAAGGAAGATGTTGATAATGTGATAAGATTGATCTATGAGGCGTTGCTCAACATAAAAGCCGGGCAGGATTTCAGGTATATTAAATAACCGGCAAACATTTTGCCTGGGTAACTATTATTTATTTAGGAAATATCAAATTAAAAATGTCATATTTACAGTTATAAATCACTCTCCCAAACATATATGAAACCAACATTACTTATCCTGGCCGCAGGTATGGCAAGCCGCTATGGCAGTATGAAACAAGTTGACGGCTTCGGCCCCAACGGCGAAACCATTATCGATTATTCAATTTACGATGCGATAAATGCCGGCTTCGGCAAGATCAGCTTTATCATCCGCGAGGAATTTAAAGATAATTTCCAGGCAATTTTCGAACCTAAGCTGAAAGGCCGTGTGGAAACAGATTATGTTTTCCAAAGCTACGACCTGGAGCCTTTCGGCATTGATAAAACCATCGAACGCGCTAAACCGTGGGGTACTGCCCATGCAGTGCTTGCAGCACACAAGCAGGTGCACGAGCCATTTTGCGTAATAAATGCTGACGATTACTATGGACCGGAAGCATTTAAAAAAATGGCCGAATTTTTAACCACCGAAGCTGCGGATGATAAATACTCGCTGGTGGGTTACCAGATTGATAAAACGTTATCAGAATACGGTTCCGTATCGCGCGGGGTGTGTAAAGTGGATGACAAAGGTAATATGGTTGAAATTAACGAACGCACCCAGGTTTATTTTAAAGATGGCGGCGTGGTTTATGAAGAAGGCGGCGTAGAAAAGTCATTGCCAACTGATACCCGCGTTTCCATGAACTTTTGGGGCTTTACACCGGCTGTTTTTGAGCAAAGCCTGCCAATGTTCCAGCGCTTTGTTGAGGCCAACGAAAGCAATCCAAAAGCAGAATTCTTTATCCCGCTGGTGGCCGATGAATTGATAAAAAGCGGTACAGCAACATTTAAAGTGATCCCGACGCAATCAAAATGGTTCGGTGTTACCTACAAGGAAGATAAACCCATCGTACAAAAAAGCATATCCGACCTGGTGAACAGCGGCGTATACCCCACAAACCTGTGGGCATAGTTAAAGCCTGAAAATACTTATACAAATCCCGCCATTGAGCGGGATTTTTTGTTTGGTAATAAAAAGGTATTTTTATCATAAAATCTTCATTCCTAATGAAAAAGACCAACCTTATACTTTTGTTGCTGTTTACCCAAATCACATGAAAAAGCTTTTTCTGTTTACGTTGCTGTTTATTTTAACCATACACTCGCTTTTTGCCCAAAGAAAGCACGGTACGGGTGTTATAGTTGACACGGCAGAATATAACAGGCAAATCATTCGGACAGATACTACTGTTCCGCAAGCTATTTATACCCCGCTCAGGCAATTTGTTTCATTTAAAGCTTATACGCCATTCCCGAAGGACCAGGGCGATTGTGAAACTTGTGTTGGCTGGGCTTGCGCCTACGGCGACCTCACAACCATGTGGGCCATTGAAAACGGGATAACCGACAGGCGAAAGATAACAGATAACGCTTTTGATCCGTTGTATTTATATTATGGCGTGGCAAAAACCTGTAAAGATGGTGCTGACATTACCAAAGCAATGTATTTTATAAGGAATAATGGGGTGCCGCTTGTAAAGGAAATTAACGGGCCCGTTAACGGCCCTGTAAAGGTGCCGGCAAGCACGCTTCGCAGGATATCTTATTTTCAAAAGCCATTTGATTTAAACAGCGATGGTGTTAATACTATACAAGCAACAAAATTTAGTTTGTCTGCAAGCAGGCCCGTGGTAATAGTGGGTATGGTAGATAATAATTTTTATAACCTAAAAAAACCGAACGTTACCTGGGTGCCTTTGAAGGGAAAAGCTTCCCGCGAAGCACATGCTTTGCTGGTTATTGGTTATGATGATAGTAAACAGCGATTTGAGATCATGAACAGTTGGGGGCCTGGTTGGGGCAACGACGGGTATTTTTATATAAGCTATGATGATTATGCTTACATGGTAAGGTACGCTTATTCAATGGTGCCAAACCCTGGTTATGAAGGCGGGGAAGCCTATTTGGATGAGGTAGCAGGCAATTTTGAAATAGATAAGAAGGGCCGCATTGACAAGGATTTTATTGAGGTAAAACCAGTTATTTCAGCTAATAAATACATTGTGTCAAGGGGAATAAAGGCTGGTGATATTTACAAATTGAGTGTTTTTAATGTAAAAGACAACACCTATCATTATATTATTGGAATGGGTGCGGATAAAAAAGCATATGTTTTGTATCCTAAGATAGCGGGAAGGGCAATGATGGCTGCTATAGATTCAGCCCAGGACAACATAGGTGTAATTCCAATTAGCGCCACAGGCTCGCAACTGGCAAAGGTGGGCACCTACAAGTATTGTGTGCTTTTTTCAGGTAAACAGGTAGCTATAGATAGTATAGTTAAACAGATAAACCAGGAAAAATCCGTCCATGACTTTGATTGTTTGGCTGATATTCTTGGCCAGCAGCTAATTCCTCGCAATAGCATTAACTACAAAAATGGTTACATAGATTGGGATATCGTGAAACATGGCGGTTATATCGTGCCGGCATTTTTTAGTATCACCGTAACAAAATAATATAAGCCTTCAAAATACAAGTAATTCCGGCAACGTTCCCGAAGAATTATTACTTTTGATTTTCACCAATTGCCAAAAAATGAAACGTTATTTCCTTTCACCCGTTATCCTCTTAATAATTTTTTCATCGGGTGTATTCGCACAACAACACATGCAAACAGAAATTTTAGGGAACGCCGAAAGCATTAATAAACAAAATGGCGCCATCGTCATAAAAACCAAAGAAGCAGAAGCCCGCATTTGGGTTTACACGCCAACCATCATCAGGGTAAGCATCAGCAAAGAACATAGCGCCGATAGCTCGTTTGCCGTAGTGCAGGAACCGTCTGCTGATATCCAATACAAAGAGACAAACGATGAGGTAGATGTAACCACTTCGGCACTGACATTAAAGATCAGCAAATCGCCGCTGCGTTTCAGCTTTTATACTGCCGATGGCAAGGTTTTAAGCGAAGATGACCCACGTTTTGGCGTTAATTGGCAGGGCACAAGGGTAGTTAATTACCGCAAATTATATAAGGACGAGCGTTTTATTGGTTTAGGTGAAAAAACCGGTAACCTCGACCGTCGCGGCAGCAATTATGTTAACTGGAACACCGACGCGCCCGACCACGGCCCCAAAACCGATCCGTTGTATGAAACTTTCCCGTTTTTTGTAGGATTGCATGGTGGTTCAACTTATGGGTTGTTCTTTGATAATACGCATAAATCATACTTCGATTTTGGTTCGTCAACCGACGAGCAAATGAGCTGGTTTGGGGCGGATGGGGGAGATATGAACTATTATTTCTTTGGTGCGCAAACGGTTTCGCAAATTATTCAAGACTATACCTGGCTAACCGGTCGTATGGAACTGCCGCCGCTGTGGAGCCTCGGTTACCAGCAATGCCGCTGGAGTTATACCAGCGCAGCCGAAGTGCTTGATATTGCCGAACATTTGCGTAAAGACAAAATACCGGCCGATGTAATGTACTGTGACATCGATTACATGGACCATTACAAAATATTCACCTGGAACAAGCAAACTTTTCCTGATCCTAAGGGGATGATCGATAAGTTAAAATCGATGAATTTTCATTTGGTTACTATTGTCGATCCGGGTATTAAGGTTGAACCGGGTTATAAGCAACATGATGAAGGCGTGGCAAATAACTATTTTGCCACTTACCCGGATGGTGAAAAATACATCGGCAGCGTTTGGCCGGGGCGTTGCTACTTCCCGAATTTTACGGATAAGGCAGTGCGTGACTGGTGGGGTGCCTCATTTACCGCACTTACCGAACCGGGTGTTGAAGGCTTTTGGAACGATATGAATGAACCTGCCGTTTGGAACCAGAGTATCCCCTGGATGGTAAAATTCGGCAATTATTATATGCCCGAGATAAGGAATGTATATGGTATGCAGATGGCGGAGGCTACTTATCTTGGCACTAAGAAGATATTGGTTAATAAACGACCATTTGTGCTTACGCGTGCGGCTTATTCGGGTACGCAGCGTTTCTCGGCTGTTTGGACGGGCGACAACTCTGCCTATGATGCACACATGTTGCTGGGCTGCCGTTTGGTGAATAGTTTGGGTATTACCGGCATGTCGCTGGTTGGGGTGGATATCGGTGGTTTTAGCGGCAACCCAACTCCTGAACTGATGGTGCGCTGGAACTCGCTGGGTGTTTATACGCCGATGTTCCGTAACCATGCTGCCAAGGGTACCGACTACCGCGAGCCATGGCGCTGGGGCAAAGCCAACGAAGATATTATCAGGAAAGATATAGAGCAGCGCTACAAGCTGCTGCCATATATTTATTCGGAGTTTTACCAGTCGCACAAAACAGGCTTACCTATCAGCCGTACACTGGCTATCAGCTACACGCAGGATACCCTCATTTACCATGAAGATTTCCAAAACCAGTTCCTGTTTGGCGATGCGATAATGGTTGCTCCTGTTGAAAGCACCAAATTGAGCGAGGATGTTTACCTGCCTGAAGGCGAATGGTACCGCCTGAGCACAGGTGAAAAATACACTGGCGGCAAAATTATAAAAGCTGCCGCCCCGTTGAATGACCTGCCGGTATTTGTAAAAGGCAGCGCCATTATCCCGATGCAAAACTTAATACAAAGCACCAACGAAAAGGGCGATGGTATACTGAAAATAAACATCTGGAACGGCTCAACAGCCAATACGTTCACCTATTACGAGGACGATGGTTCAAGCTATGATTACAACGCTGGCAGCTACTATAAACGCGATATTACTTTTGATCCTGCTAAAAAACAGATCACCTTATCGGCAGTTGAAGGTTCGTTTGCATCAAAATACAATAAGATTGAGTTGGTGCTGCACGGGTTTGGTGCGGGAGCAAATGTTAAGATAGATGGAAAAGCTGTTGGAAATGGTTTGGAAAATAGCAATCAAGCGATAAGTATAAGCTATTAAATCCGGGGGAGGTAAATCGGTGCAGAAGTTAACAGATTTACGAAGTTTTTAAAGCTTCGTAAATCACTTGCATGTTTTAAGAAGCAGAATGCTTTATTGCCTGGAATAATAGGAATGAAATTTTTACTAATCTCTAATCACCAATCTCTCCGAAGGAGTCCTACGGACTAACCTCTATTTCTGATACTTACTCAGCTTATCGAAAAGTGTTTTGGGTTCGAAGGGTTTCAGGATGAAATCGTTCATGCCGGCGCTGCTCATTTCATTTACTTCGCTGCTGAGCATGGATGCGGTAAGTGCTAAGATGGGTAATTGCTGGAAATACGGGTCGGTTTTAGCGCGGAGAATTTCGGTGGCTTCAAGGCCGCCCATTATAGGCATGTGCACATCCATCAGCACTACATCGTAATTTTTGTTGGCTTCAACCTTATCTATGGCTTGCTGGCCGTTTTCGGCAAAATCAACTTTTGTACCCCAGCGTTGCAGCACCTTGTTCACTAAAATGCGGTTTATCTGGTTGTCATCAACCACCAGCACATTTAAATTTAAGCCCATTTCCATCTTACTGCTGCTTATTGTTTTGCTATTTGCCTTGTTAAACGTAATCGTAAACCAAAAGGTTGACCCCTGCCCTAAAACGCTATCAACGTTTATCCTCGAGTCGTATAGTTCAACCAATCTTTTGCTTATCGCAAGGCCTAAACCAGTACCGCCGTATTTGCGGGTAGTATCGGCTTCAGCCTGTTTAAATGATTCAAATATAGTATTTAATTTGTCTTTTGCTATACCTATGCCCGTATCAGTTACTGCGAAGCGAATGCGCACATTCTTTTCGCTTTCTTCTAATACATCTACATCGATATTTACGCCGCCGGCATCGGTAAACTTAACGGCATTGCTCACCAGGTTAAGCAATACCTGTATCAGGCGGGCGCCGTCGCCTATAATATATTGAGGTACTTCTTCGCCTATATGCTGCCTTAAATAAATCCCTTTTTCATTGGCCTTAAATTGCAGTGAATTGGCCACGCCCTGCACCACTTTACGCAGATCGACATTGGCTTTCTCCAATTCCACATTGCCTGTCTCTATTTTGGTAAAGTCGAGCAGGTCGTTAATGAGGCTCATCAGGTTATCAGCCGAGAATTTGAGGATGCCGAGGTTTTCCTTCTGCATCTCGTTTGTATTATCCTCGGTTAGCAGGTTAGCCATCCCGATAACCGCATTCAACGGAGTACGTATCTCATGGCTCATCACCGAAATGAACATATCCTTAGCACGGTTAAGCTGCAGTGCTTTTTCTTTGGCTGATACCAGTTCCATTTCCACCTTCTTTTTGGCGGTGATGTCGATAATTACCTCGATGTATTTGTCCACTTCGCCCCGGCTGTTCAGGATAACGGAGTTGATAACGGATATCCATAGCGGCTGCCCATCCTTACGGTAAGCCAGCAGGTCGACTTCAAAAGATTGCTTATTGCGCGATAGCTCGCGCGACCTTTCAATAATGGCAACATCCGTCAACTCACCCTTCAGCGTATCGCCCAGGTGTTTATCTTTTACATCGCCTATATTATAGCCTGTTATTTTTTCGAACGCGCTGTTTATCCACTCAACCTTACCGTTTTTGTCGTTTATTACTACGCCGCTTGTGGTATTGCTGGCCACGAGCGAAAGCATTTTCAATTCCTCTTCTGCCTTCTTGCGTTCTGAAACATCAACCACAACAGTTATCTGGCGCTCAACATCACCAAGTTCGTTTAACAGCGGGTTGTTGGCAAAGAATACCCAAATTGGTGTGCCATCTTTTTTATAAACTTTCAGCTCAACCTCATAAGGCTTTTTGTCTTTAACTTTTTGAACTGAAGCCTCATGTGCTGCCAGGTCGGTTTCCTCGCCCAAAAGTATATTGCCAAAAGCCTTTCCCTTCATTTCTTTAAGGGTATAACCTAAAACGCGCTCTGATGCTTCGTTCATCCAGATCACTTTACCGTCCTTGTCACGTATAACTGTGCCGCTTGGCGATTTGCGGGCTGCAAATGAAAGTATCTCCAGGTCTTTTTCTGCATTCTTGCGGGCGGTGATATCAACAACTATGCGGATGTATTTTTCAATATTGCCATTATCATCGTGTAAAACAGAGTTTATTACGGATAGCCATATTGGTTCACCGTCTTTCCTGTTTATCTGTAATTCGGCATCATAATCCAGGTGGTCTTTAACAGCTTTTTCGTATTGGGCTTTGCTCAGCAGGCTTGGTTTTGCTTTAATAGCCGGCCTAAGTTCCTTGTTGACCACATCCTCCAGATGGTAACCGGTTATATCTTCAAACCCATTGTTTACCCATATTACCTCATCATTGGCATTGCTGATCACTACGCCATTATGTATCTTACTGGCAACCAGCGAAAGCAGTTCCAGCTCGGCCATCATTTTCTTTTGCGGGGTAATGTCCCTTCCGCTGGCATACCATTTACCATTGGCATTAATTGCATTCCAGCTTATCCATTTCACCTCGTTATCAGCAGTGGCTACCTGTGTTTCCAGTTCGAATGAACGCTGATCATCGCGGGCTTTGCTTATTTGGGGGAATTTCGAGCGGTCTTTACCTACCACAAACTCCCATAAGTTATGGCCTATTGCCTGTTTAGGTTCGTACCCCAAAATGGTAAGCAACGCGTTATTTATCTGCTCTATTTTTGAATCTTTGTCGGCTATAAAATGTATTTCGGCGGAGTTGTTGAATAAGGCATAAAAGTCTTTGTGCACTTGCAGCGAGGCTTCCAGTTCGCGCTTTTGCTTTCTGAGAACAAGGTGCGACATTACTTCCGAGGCCAGCGTACGCAGGGCATCGCGCTGTTCACCGGTGAGCTTATGCGGAATGCGATCGATCACGCAAAGCGTCCCCAAACGATGACCATCTGGGTCGATAAGCGGCACACCGGCATAAAAGCGGAGGTTAAAATCGCCGGTAACGAACGGGCTGTCTTTAAATTGGTCGGCTTTTGATGCGTCGTTTATTTCCAGGATGTCATCACCAAGAATAGTGTGCTGGCAAAAAGTTTGTTCTACAGGTACTTCATCGCCGTCGAGCCCGATCTTTGATTTAAACCATTGGCGGTTGGCATCTATAAACGATATATGGGCAATGGGGGCCTGGCAAATATAGGAAGCGAGACGCGTGATGGCATCAAACTCTTTTTCGGGGAGTGTATCAAGTACATTATATGAATTAAGCGCACTCAGGCGCTTAACATCACTTAAAAGAGAATGGTGCTCAATCACGTTAATTAATCGGTTCCTTTATATAACGGAAAATCTTCCGTTAACTTATGGACTTTTTTACGTATTTTCTTCAAAGAAAGTTCGTTATCAGGATCATTTATTACTTCGTCAATCAATTCTACAATGTGCTCCATCTGTTTTTCCTTCATGCCGCGGGTGGTTATGGCAGCAGTACCAACCCTTATACCCGAAGTAACAAATGGCGATTTATCATCATAAGGCACCATGTTTTTATTTACGGTGATGTCGGCAATAACCAGCGCGTTCTCGGCGGCTTTGCCGGTTATGTTTTTATTGCGAAGATCGATGAGCATTAAATGATTATCCGTGCCACCCGAGATGATCTCGTAGCCTTTAGCAACAAATGCTTTGGCCATAGCAGCGGCGTTCAGTTTAACCTGAACGATGTATTTCATGTATTCGTCGGTCAAAGCCTCGCCGTAAGCAACTGCTTTGGCTGCTATGATATGCTCCAGCGGACCGCCCTGTGTGCCGGGGAAAACACCCATATCCAGCAGGTTCGACATCATCCTGACTTCGCCTTTTGGTGTTTTCAATCCCCATGGGTTTTCAAAGTCCTTGCCCAGCATAATCATGCCGCCACGAGGGCCGCGCAACGTTTTGTGGGTAGTGGTGGTAACAATATGGCAATGCGGCAGCGGGTCGGCCAGTAAACCGCGCGCGATTAAACCGGCAGGGTGCGAAATATCAGCCAATACCAATGCGCCAATTTCATCCGCCACTGCACGGATAAATGCATAATCCCAATCGCGCGAGTAAGCCGAAGCACCACAGATGATCATCTTTGGTTTTTCCTTCAGCGCAACGGCTTTTAGTTGCTCATAGTCCACGTAGCCGGTATCTTTTCTCACCCCATAAAAATGAGGCTCGTACAATTTGCCCGAAAAGTTAACAGCAGAGCCATGTGTTAAGTGGCCGCCATGCGAAAGATCAAACCCCAATATTTTATCGCCCGGCTGCAAGCAAGCCAGCATTACCGCTGCATTGGCCTGTGCGCCGGAGTGCGGCTGTACGTTAACCCATTCGGCGTTAAAAAGCTGTTTGGCGCGTTCAATGGCAATCGTTTCTATCTCATCAACTACCTGGCAGCCGCCGTAGTAGCGTTTGCCCGGCAAGCCTTCGGCATATTTGTTGGTAGCAACCGAACCGGCAGCTTCCATCACCTGGCGGCTAACAAAATTTTCAGATGCTATAAGTTCGATGCCTTCTTCCTGGCGGTCCTGCTCCTCGTCGAGTAATTTAAATATGAGTTTATCTCTTTTCATGGTTCAATTTAATGGCGCAAAGGTAGGTTTTTTGCAATAGATTAGGTACTGTATATCAGAGATTAGAAAAAATATTTAACGCTTTTTTTACATCTGCGAAATGATAAAGTTATAATGTTTATACCTGGCTTAGTCCACGATTTGGCCAATTATTTATCGCATTAAACCCTTCGGCCTTTAGCTTGTATTCGTTACGTTTGGGCATGTTTTGGTACGAAGACGAGATAAAGCGCCTGGAAAGCGAGCGCTCAAAAATAACCGACCAGCCCGACACGCTGTTTTACGGCAGTTCTACCATCCGTTTGTGGGCCGGTTTGGGCGACGATCTTAAAGATTTCAAGCCGGCTAATCTCGGTTTTGGCGGATCCACGCTGGCGGCCTGTGATTGGTTTTTTGACAGGGTGATGAAAGGCTACCAGCCCAAACGACTGGTAGTTTACGCCGGCGACAATGACCTGGGCGATGGCCGCCACCCCGAGGAAGTTTTCATTTTTTTTCAGCAACTGGTGGTACGGGCGCAAAAGCAGTTTGGCGATATGCCTTGTTACTTTATATCGCTCAAACCCAGCATCAGCAGGTGGAACCAGGCCGATCAGTTCAGGTTTACCAATATGCTCATCAAAAACGAGATCGGCAACGATCCAAACTGGCGGTATATCGACCTGTTCGACCAGCTGCTGGATAGTTCAGGACACCCCAAAAAAGAATATTATTCAGACGATGGTTTGCACCTGAGCCCGGCAGGCTATGCCGTGTGGGCAGCCATAGTAAAGCAGCAATTAAGTGCTGACAGTTAATGTGTTGTTGATATTTAATTAATATAGAACAGGGAATTTCGGCGCTGTAAACGGTATGGATGAAAAGAGAATATCATAAGTGGTACAGCGAGAGGCTGCATCGCGACATGGAGCTGCTCATATTCGGGCATGGCGGGCGGGCAGTGCTTTTCTTCCCCACCCGTATGGCGCGGTTTTACGATTATGAGAACTGGCGTATAATAGAAGGCCTGCACGACCGCATCGACAACGGCGAACTACAGCTATTCTGCGTTGACAGCATTGATGCGGAAAGCTTCTATAACTTCTGGCTGCACCCCGCCGACCGCATGGCCCGCCACCTGCAATACGAACAATATATTTTGCACGAAGTGGTGCCCCTGATGTACGCCAAAAGTAATACCGGGTACCTGGAAGTGGCCGGCTGCAGCATGGGCGCTTACCACGCCGCCAACATCGCCTTTAAAAACCCGCTGCTGTTTAAACGGCTGATAGGCATGAGCGGCCGCTACGATATTAACCGCCCGACATGGGATTTCCGCGACCTGTTAGACGGTTACCACAACCAGGATATTTACTTTAACATGCCCCGGCAATATTTGGCTAACACTACCGACCATAACTACCTGCAAGCCATCCGCAGCATGGAAATAATATTTACCATTGGCGAAACCGACCCCTTTTTAGCTGATAACCGCGAATTTAGCGAACTGCTCTGGAGTAAAGGCATCCCCCATCAGCTATACATTTGGGACAACTACGCCCACCGCCCGCGTTATTGGCGGCAGATGGTGCAGTTGTATTTGTGATGTAAATTGTCTGAATCAGAATTCGCTGAATTAGAGAATTAACAGAATAAAGCCAACATTCTGCCCATTCTTAAAATTCAATGAATTCGAGTTCAGACAACTGCGCGCTATCCTGAACCGCAGATTAGATTGATTTCCGGATCGCGCTGATTTTTTATTCCATTCTGCTCATTCTTAAATTCTGTAAATTCTGATTCAGACAACCTGCGTTAGGGATTGCAGTGAAAAGCCCGGAGCGCAGCGAGGACTTGTAACGGAAAGCCCGGCCGCTTCTATCAGCGGCAACGCCAAACGCCCACATTGTCATCCCAACTCCATAATTATTTTTAATTGGAACGATCATTCCGGTATTTGCTTACATTTGCGGAACGATTGTTCCAAATATAAAAACAATCACTCAAAACACAATGAAAAAGTTAGCAAACAAAGTAGCCGTAATAACAGGCGCATCAAAAGGTATAGGCGCAGGCATAGCTAAAAGCCTGGCCGCAGCAGGCGCCAGCGTAGTAGTAAATTATGCATCGGCCAAAGCCGGGGCCGACCAGGTAGTGGCCGAAATCACCGCAGCCGGCGGCAAAGCCATAGCCGTACAGGGTAATGTAAGCAACGAGGCCGACGTAACCCGTTTACTGGCCGAAACTACCAAAGCCTTCGGCGCGGTAGACATACTGGTGAACAACGCCGGCGTTTACAAATTCGGGGCCATTGAAGAGATCAGCGCCGAAGATTTTCACACCCAGTTTAATACCAACGTGCTTGGCTTATTGCTCACCACGCAGGCAGCCGTAAAACACTTTAATGCAGATGGCGGCAGTATTATCAACATCGGTTCGGCGGTAACCAATATCACACCTCCGGCAAGTTCTATCTACACTGCTACCAAAGGTGCCGTGGATGCCATTACGCATGTACTGGCCAAAGAGCTTGGCGGTAAAAAAATACGCGTGAACTCCATTAACCCCGGTATGGTTGAAACCGAAGGTACCCATACCGCAGGCTTTATCGGGAGCGATTTTGAGGCCGAACTGGTACGTACTACGCCGCTTGGTCGTCTTGGTCAGCCGGATGATATTGCCGAAGTGGCTGTATTCCTGGCATCGGAAGATTCGAGGTGGTTAACAGGTGAAATATTGCTGGCAAGCGGCGGGGTGAGGTAAGAAGCCTCTGGCTATTCCCTTAAACCCAAACGTCATGCCGAATTTGTTTCGGCACCCCACATGGAGGTTAGCGCCAGACAGGCTTCGAAATACAGGTCGCAAACCTGTTTGGCGTGAATATCTCGTGAGATGCCGAAACAAGTTCGGCATGACGGTACTTACTTAAAAAATGAATAGCTTTGCTTATTAGCAAGGCTATTCCCGCTTATGGCACGAACAAAAGATTTTGATGAGCAAGAAGTACTGGCCAAAGCCATTGAGCTTTTCTGGCTTAAAGGGTACAACGGCACGAGCATGCAGGACCTGGTGGACACGCTGGGCATAAGCCGCTCCAGCCTGTACGACACCTATACCGATAAGCACACCCTGTTTGTAAAAGCGCTGGAAAGCTACCAAACTGCCGGCGCGGCCAATATACAGGCCATTATTGCCAACTCGACCTCGGCAAAGGAAACCGTTAAACAGTTGCTGGAACTGGCCACCATCGACCTGCTGGTTGACCCGCAGCAGAAAGGTTGCTTTATGGTGAACGCCGAAGTGGAAGTAGCCCCGCACGACGCCGAAGTAAACAGCCTGGTATGCAAAAACGACCTGCAAATGGAAGACGCCTTTTACCAGGTAATAAAAGGCGGACAGGACAGCGGCGAACTCAAAAACCCGCAGGATGCCCGTGCGCTGGCCCGTTTTATCATCAACGCCGTAAAAGGCATGCGCGTAACCGCCAAATCAACTGCCGACAAGTCGGTTTTTGAGGATATTATCAGGCTGACGGTGGGGGTGGTGGATTGAGTGGGGGGGAGTCCGAAAGTTGGGAAAGTCCGGTAAGTCCAAAAGAATATAGCTCACCGTTATGTCGTCCGTTAATCGATGGTCGGCGTTCTATACAAGAATTTTATTGTCTTGATTCTTGCCTCTTATTTCTTGCTTCTTTTTTAGGGCTGGTAGAAGCGGGCCAGGCTTGTCATCCTGAGTTTATCGAAGGACGCTGCTCCAAAGGAGTCCTTCGGACAAGTCCTCGCCGGGCATCGCGGCTGTGGGCTTTTCGCTGCAATCCTTAACGCGGGTTGGTTGAACCATTATTTTTACCACGAAAAGATTACACTGATATTTATTATTCCCCTCGTCATTATAAGGAGTGAGTAGGGCAGTGTGAGCGCAACAGAGCTTGTCCTGAGCTTGTCGAAGGGTGGCAATCTCTGCGTTTGCAGGTAGCGAACTGTGTTTAATAGATTGTCATGAGAATACCACTCGGTTGCCGACGCTGAATATTCGCAATAAATTGGCGAAATTTATTTGTTATTAAATATTTGATTTGTTAAATAAATATTTAATATTTGATGTAACCATTTGTATTTCAATATTTCGGTTATTTTTTTAAGGATAAATCTTAACTGAGCATTATTGACTATATAACAATAATTATTTGTAATAATTATTACCTAAGCGTTCTAAATCACAATTAAAAAATAAACAAATGAAAGTAAAAATCAGCATTGAGCAACAGGCCAAATCCGGCTTTCTTAGTGGAACTTCACATTCATATAAATTGAATGTACAATTTCAATTAAATGAGAAAGAAAAAAAAATCTTTAATGACCACCCACTTTTTCAAGACATGGTAATGATGAATTACGCTGCCGGTAAAAAGAAAGATATACCAATGAGGATAACAGCAAAAGATATTTATACCGGCAGGCCAATTTCAATTGAGGCAACAAGTGTTAATGAAGTAATCGATTTTCGTAATGAATTAGATGCCTCGGCTGCAAATTTCGCTAATTATTTGAATATTCTTGATGACATTTTAGGAGGTAAAGAAGTAACTTACGGGGAATAGCAATAATTATGCAAAAGCTTGATGAGGTTTTAAATAGAATTGACACCCTTTTATCAAATCCACAAGAAATAATTCAAAGGGCGAGACAAGACGATAGTTTTGATTTCAATTTACTTACTCAATCCTTCGGGCAGAAATTGCCCGAAGGGGCGCTAAGTCGAGTACATTAATTAATAAACAATAAAATATCGGCAACGGAGACTAGTAATCCCCATCGAATAAAAACTAAAAGGATTTTTTTATTTCGATTTAATTTTTATAAATTCGATTTATAAATCTTTGATTTACATACTATTACACCTTTTCACAAAACATGAGTAATACCTTTCACTCTTGCCCTAACTGTAATTGTACCAGCAACGGCGTAAAAATTCTGCAATGCAGGAGTTGCGGAAAAGTTTTTTGCGAAAAATGTGCCTTGTATAAAGACAAAATTCTATGGTCAGAGAAATTTTGTCCTGGCTGTAAAAAAGATAGCTTTTGGATTACAACATTGGGGAAAATATCATAGCTAATTAATTTACTTAAAACTCAAATTATGTGGTGGATTATTGGAATTATTGTTCTTGTATTATTTATTGTAAGCACAAGAAGAATGAATCGTGAAGCCGATAAGAGAGCGGCAAAAAAGATTATGGAAGAAGATGAAAATGAGCATAAACTTTAAATGTTTTCTTATAAATAAACAGAATGATGATACAGGCAAAGTATGAGATTTTACACCAGGTGAATTTCTTTAGTGATTCTTTTAAAAAGATAATTGGTGACAAACTAATAACAGATAAAGACGGGAATTTTATACCCTCATCGAATTATAATATTGAGTTTAATGAACCTGAATTTGGAATATTTAATCTATATACCCTTAATATTTCAAGCGATAGAGTGGTATTTATACTTAAGCAAGACAATCTAAAAATTTATCATTTAAAAAATATCATTCAATTAATAACGGAAATGTCTGATCACTATGGCGAAGATGACCATGGATATGTCGGCGTTGACACTGATGCAATAGAAGAAATTGTTAACTGGACTGAGATTGAAATCGTTTCAATTATACGCATATGGCGAAATGCTTTAAACAAAAACTGTCAGGTTGCACTTCATTTTTCATTGGAAGAGAACGAAATTTCATTGATAATTCATAATAATCTAACTGACTGAAATCATTTATGGCAGACTTCTCTAACAAAGAATTATTTATAGCAATAATTCTTATATGTGCAGATAAGCGTAGTGAAATTAGTGAGAGACTTATAAAGGGTTATTGGGATGCCATTTTTATTAAATATTTTTCCGAAAACGATTCGGATGTCTTTTTTACTATTTATGATACCGTAAAAGTTCTTTTACCTGCATTAAATGACGATATTATTATTGAGCAGGCAAATGCGGTTTTTTCACATGATGAAAAACAATATTGTTATAATGTATGCATTGATGTTTGTACCTATAAATATGGATATTCAACTTATAAACAAACACTACAGTTTACGACAAAAATCGCACGTCAGTTTAACCTTAATATCCCTGTGCAGGTTGAAAGAATGAAATTGTTTAGTGTACCCGAAGTATCAGACTGCATAATTTACACCTCCAGGTATAACTTTGCAATAATAATTCCAGAATCTTGGGAGGTTTTAGAGGATGTCGATGATAAAACTAAGATAGCGGCAAGAAAGAAAAATTTGACCACAGTCGATACGTTCGCTGAGAATATTAATGTGATTTTAGAGCCTGTATACAATATAGGTTTAGACAATTATATCAAGCTTTCAAAAAGCAATATGGCTAAATTCTTCACCGAATATATGTTAATTCATGAATGGGACTTCAACTTTCAAAACGGACTAGGATATCATATGGAGTACGTTTTTAAAATGGCGGACTCGGGGATATTAAATGCGCGAAACTACTTTTTTATAAATAATAATATTGCCTACACAATTACTGGTGTTGCGACTGAAGATAGCGCCCCGGGCTACACAGAAATCTTCGATGAGATAGCTAAAAGCTTTATTTTAATAAACTAAAAGTGTCAAATGATATTATCTAAAACCTAAAAATATGCAATGGAAATGTACTAAATGTGGACAGGTTGTAACAAGCCCCCCGCTTAATAATCAATGCCCCAATGGCGGCAATCATTCATGGGTTAATTCAAGATTCAATCAATTCTTCAAATTCGTAATTAGCAAGTTCTAATTTTTGTTATGGAAATTTTATACCAAAAAAACGGCGTTACAGTTTCTAACGATTTTATTGAAATTGAAGGCGATAAATTCGCTACTGACCAATTATGGCAAGCTAAAGTTTCTAAAGATGGATCAGAGTTTAAAAGTGTCCTTATAGGTGCAGGTTGTTTAATTGTAGGGTTGTATGTAGCTTTTTCTTTAAAATGGACTGTATTTGGATGGATTTTGATAATAGCCGGGATTTTGCTTTTAGCTGTTAATCTCAATTTAGTTCTGAAAGGGAAAATAAAAACTTATGTATATATAGCATTTGTTACTGATGGCAATATAAAAAACCCTATTTCTAAGATGGTTTCGATAGATGATTATAATGAGGCCATTGCATTGCAAAAAATAATAAAAGCGGTAGGACATCTGAAGTAAAAGACTTTGAAGATGCAAGACTTAAGCCTTTACATTGATAGCGAATTAGAAACTCTAAGATTGGAAGTCAAATCTGTAGAAACCTATTTACAAAAGCTATCAAATGAAAAAACAGAAGTTGAAAAACTCATACACGAATTTGGGATCAGGCACAACAAGGAATTAGGGGAACTCTGTGTTGAGATTTTAAAGTTGAAAAAAGATATAGCCAAGGGTACGCCGCAACATGCAGAAGCAGAAAATGATTACAGTAGTTTTTACGCTAATTATGAGTCAAGCAAAGAAGAAAAGGCATTTATTCTAACAGAGATAGAAAAGGCAGAAATAAAAGAAAAATACAGAAAGGCAAGTAAATTATGTCATCCCGATGTAGTTGCAGACAACCAAAAAGATATTGCCCATAAAGTATTCATGCAATTAAAAGATGCGTATGAAAAAAATGATTTGGAAGAAGTAAAAGAATTATTGGAGCTATTAGAACAAGGCAAAATGTTTGTCAGCAAAACGGATACTGCAACAGAAAAGGTAACACTTCAATTACAGTTACAAAATTTTCGTTTGCGAATTGCTGAACTGGAAAATAAAATAAAATCTATTAAGTCAAGCAGGACTTACAAAAGAATAATTGAGATAAACAATTGGGATGAATATTTTTATAAAACACAACAAGAATTACACGAACAACTAAATCAATTAAGAAATGGAAGAAAATAACCTTGCCAAGTTCGATGGTAATCAAATACAGAAAGTTGCTGATGCAATAGCAATTACTGACAAGATATTAGGTAAAGAAATTCCAATCCCTGAGGAGGCTGAAAAGCTTTATGCAGAAGCCGATGCAAAATACGACTTGAAAGAATTTAAGGCCGCAACGGAATTACTTACTAAAGCAATTGCTGTTTATCCTGAATATACAAGAGCTTTTAATTTAAGGGGATTAGCCAAAAAAAAAATTAAAGACTTTGACGGTGCTATGGAAGATTTTAATAAGTCAATTACTATAGACCCCAAAAAAGCTGTATCATATTATCACAGAGGATATTTAAAGGACGATTTAAAAGATTACAATGGAGCAGTTGAAGATTTTACAGAAGCAATTTCATTAAACCCAGACGATGAAGATTTTTACCGTTATCGTGGTTTGTCAAAGGAATATCTTAAAGATTATGAAGGTGCTTTAGTTGACTATAATAACGCCATCTCAATTAAACCCGATTACACCAGGGCATACTACCTAAGAGGTAAATTGAAATATTATCGCCTTGATGATAATTTAGGAGCATTGGACGATTATAATAAGGCCATTGAATTAGACTCCACCGATGAAGATTTTTATTACGAAAGAGGCGTTGTAAAACACAATCAAAGCGACTATCACGGAGCAATCGAAGATTTTGACAAATCAATAGAGTTAGACGGTTCAGAATATTTTTATTTTAATAGCAGGGGTTTATCGAAACATGAAGTAGAAGATTTTCAAGGAGCAATTGAAGATTTTGATAAAGCAATAGAATTAGATGATTATTGGGAGGAATTTTATTTTAATCGTGGACTTTCAAAAAAAGAGATTCAAGACAATGACGGAGCAGTTGAAGACTTTACTGTAGCTATTGAAAAGGATTACGACAATCCAATTTATTATATAGCCCGTGGCTCTGCAAAATCAGCATTGCAAGATTATGAAGAAGCAATTGAAGACTATGATTTCGCAATTCACTTAAAACCCGATGAGGCGGCCTTTTATAACATTCGTGGCTTAGTTAAAGTTGACTTTAAAGATTTTCAAGGAGCATTAGATGACTACAATCAATGTATAAAACTTAACCCAACCGATGCTGTTTATTATTATAATCGAGGACACTTAAAATTGCTGACAGTAGATAACAAAGGGGCAATAAGTGATTACAACCAGACAATTGCATTAGACCCAAGAGATGCCAATTCATATCTTGAACGTGGTGCTGCCAAATACGACTTACATGATAAAATTGGAGCTTGCAAAGATTGGAGCATATCCGGTGAATTAGGCAATATGAGAGCTTATGATTTAATAGAGCAATATTGCGGTAATTAAAAACATTACCATCGATAATGTCATTTGATGAGTTTTTATCTTACATTAATTCTGAATTGCCCGGTTGAATTTAAATATAGTTATGGATGGAAAATATTGTAGCATTGATAAAACTGCTTTAATACGATGTGCCGCTTGCAACGCAATTGGCAAAGCGAACGGATCAACTTGTATTAATTGTAAGGGTACTGGTTACCTAGGTCAAATTCATGGCCTAAATAATGGATTGCCAAAAAAATGATCAGACATATTAAACTTAAACGGGCTTCTTCATTTTAGACATTAAAATATTAACATTAATTTTAAATTTATGTGGTGGATAATAATTGGTATTGCTCTTGTTGTTGGATTGTTTATTTATATAAAATCCGAAAGAGAAATTAGGAAACAGGCTGCACAAAACATGATTGATGACTTTAAACGCGAGAATGATAGCGAAGACGACTAGGCAGTTATTGTTGTTTACATTGAGCCTTGCTATTCAGTAAATTAAATTACCCGCCAAAACTGTCGCGAGAATTTAGGAAAAAACCCGTGCGCAAATGCTTCTCGTGCGTTATAGGAATAAAACCATCTATAATGCAAAGTCCACCGCCTGTAAACGCAGAGGTTGCTTTCCTTCGATTAACTCAGGCAAGTTCTGTTCGCTCACACTCGCCTGCTCACTCCGCGCAAAGACGTGGCAGGGTTAAGCCGCGCAGCATCCAAAGCCACAGCAAATTATAAAATTTCAAAAAAATAATATATTTTGGAGGCCATGAACCTTACCAAAATTAACCCCTATACAATAGGCCTTACACTGGTTTTTGCCGGCTCGCTGGCTGTATATTACGAAGACTACCGCAATATTGAATGGGTGGGAATAATCAGCTACCTGGTGATAGTAGGTGGCTGGATAACCATTTTTACAAAGCTCACCGGCGGCAGCTTTACTTACGGAAAAAATGTGCTGTTTAAAGAAGACAAGGCCGGGTGGTTTAAACAACGCGGCGGCCGGGTATTGGGCACTATAATATTGCTTGCAGTATTATTTGGCAATGTATATTACATGCACCAGTTGGGCCAGCAGCGTAAAATGAACCTGCTCAATAATGGCAATACTGCCACAACCACCGCAGTGATTGACCGCATACAGGCACGGCGGTCGCGGAGTTTAACGTACTATTATGCTGTTTTCAGGTACACTGTAAACGGAAAAGTGGTTGAGCACCCCTGGCATGAAAACCATGAAAGCGACTTTATCATCGGCGACAAATACGAGATAAAATACGTAGTGGACCACCCGGAAATGATAATGATACTGGCGAAGCTGAATAATTGAGTACGACCGACAACTTTACCGCTACCGCAGGCGTCCCCGCCTGTGGTGAATGGATATATATGATGGATATTATAATCTAAAAATGACTATTGGGCGCATACCTGCATGCGGGCCACAAGTGGGGACACTTGCGGCAGCGATGGGTCAGAATTTTAACATTATTCTGTTAATTCTCTAATTCTGTAAATTCTGATTCAGACAAAATCGCGTTAGTGATAGCAGCGGATACCAGCCCGCGCCTAAGGCCTTGCAGGCGTATGAGCGAATAGCACGGGCCGCTCCGTGGGAGTCCTATGGACAGGCAACGCCCACATTTCCCATTTATAGAACATCGTTTTTGGCCTTTGCGCACTCCTTCGACAAGCCCAGGACAAGTTCTGTTCGCTCACACGGTCCTGCTCACCCCGCGCACGGACGATACTACTATTTTGTACTGACATGATTTTGTCAGTGTAGCCTTTGTAGTCGGCGTATACTCGTATTCGTAGCTACAACGCTACAATTTGCAATAGGATGTAATACTGTAAAATGCAGGTAAACAAGTATATAGCTTAAATTGGTAGATTTTTTACGCCAGTAATAAATACTGCTTAAAAAAGAGTGAAAATCATTAAAAAAGTGAAATTTTTATGGTTTTTTCATAGTGGATGACCTGGACCAGGATAAAGCGGATTAAACGGAATTTCCCGATATGGGCGTTAGCTGATCAGGCATCTTTCACACTTCCCAACTTTGCTGACTTCCGGACTAACACCACTCAATGATCCGAAACCACAACCTTACCAACCGGCTTTCCGGCTACCCGTTTTTTAATCGTCATGAGTACCAGCGGAATACAGCAGGCATTCATAATGGCCAGCAGCAGGAAGGCGTCCATATAGCTCAGCAAAAATGTTTGGCGTTCAACGGTGGCTTCCAGCGCACCCAGCGCCTGCTGAACGGCCCGCAAATAATTTGCGCCATGCGCCATAAAATTGCCTATGAAGGCCTGCATACGCAGATGCGTGGCGCTATCACTGGGAGTAACATGCGTTATCAACGAAGTTCGGTTGGCAGCCGCACGCTGGGCGATATAAGTATTGATCAAAGCGATACCAAACGATCCGCCCATTTGTCGCATCATGTTGTTTAGGGCAGCACCTTGTGGAATATCAGATGGCTTGAGTTCGGATACGGCCAAAGCAGTAAGCGGCACAATCAGCAGCGCCGCGCCCACGCCGCGAAACAGCAAAGGTATAAAGAAATAGGCACCGCCTGTCTGTAGGTTCGAGCCCGACATCATAAAACCGAATATAGCCGAAAATAAAAAGCCGGCAATAATAAGGTATTGAGGCCGCAGGCCGCTTTGCAGCATTTTCCCTAAAAAGGGCGATATCATGGCGGCCATCAGCGTGCCGGGCAATAGCATGGTGCCTGTTTGAAAGGCCGAATAACCGATAATCCGCTGGGCATATAATGGAAAAACAAACACCGCACTAAACAAACCAAACCCCAGCACAAACGTCATCACCGCCGAAATGGACAGGGTTGTGCTCTTCAATACCCGCAAATTGATCACCGGGAACTCGGTATGCAGTTCCCACCAAACCAATATGGTTAAACATAAGGCTGAAATAATGCTCAATACGATGATATAGGTGGCGGAAAACCAGTCGTCGGTTTCGCCGCGCTCCAGTATCACCTGTAGCGCCCCTACGCCTACAGCGAGCAGGCCTATCCCCAGCCAGTCGATTCGCCGGTTATCCGTTGATGGCTTACTGGGCCGGAGATACATATACGACAGTATGGCCGCTAAAATCCCGATGGGGATGTTCACATAAAATATCCACTGCCAGGAAAGGTTATCCACGATATAGCCACCCAAAACCGGCCCTATCGACGGGCCGATGATAATGCCCAGGCTAAATATACCGCTGGCTGTGCCGCGTTCTTTAGGTGCAAAAGTTTCAAACAGGATGGATTGCGAGGTAGAAAGCAACGCGCCGCCGCCAATGCCCTGGAAAAAACGAAAAGCCACCAGCTCCCACAAATTATGCGAAAAACCGCACATAGCCGAAGCCAGTGTAAACAACAATATCGACCCGATATAGTACTGCTTCCGGCCGATCTTTTCGGCCAAAAAACTGGTCATGGGGATGATAATCACGTTGGCAATGGCGTAAGAAGTGATCACCCAGGCGGTATCTTCCAGCGATGCGCCAAGGTTGCCGCTCATGGTATTGATGGATACGTTTACGATGGTGGTATCTATCAGCTCGATGATGGTGGAGGTGATAATGGTAACCACAATGATCCATTTTCTAAATCCTGTTTCCATCTCAGTTGATATGCTGCTTTAATTTATATAAAATGGATATTTCCATGTATGTTAATTTTGATGGTGCAAATAAACGTGCGATTTTAAGCTAAAACAATGGCGATATAATGGAAATGATTGTACTATTTAAAGTATAACTTGTGGCGGGCAAAATAAAATAACCGTGTAATCCGGCTTTTTAACATCCTGTTTTCCTGTATCGTGTAAGTTTTTGTAAAAACTTATCAATGTTTGTAACTTCGCAACAAAATTAAAAGATAATATTGTCGTTATATTGCATCAATTGTCATTTAATTACAATTTTTATAGCTAATGAAGGAAAAAAAGCAGTTCGATACGGATTATGAGATCATGATGGATGTTGATTTCCTGGTATCGGTTATTGTAGCCATAGGCGAAGTGGCGGACCTTACCGGCGTACCACAACGAAAAATCCGTTATTGGGACGAAAAGGGATTGATACAACCGGTTGACAAAGAGGCGACCTACCGTAAATACGATTATCTCAACATCAAAAAGGTAGTACTTATACAGGAACTACTGGATGAAGGCTATACCCTGGATGCAGCTGCTAAAAAAGTAAACGAAAGATGCCTGAAAATTGCCGAGGTTTTTAAACGGCTTTCCGCTTCGAAAAATAAAACAGAGGATAAGGGTTAAATTGTTTTTACTGCCACTGTCACTAAAAAACTGCCACTAACTCACGGCATCTTTAATAGCCAACTGCCCACAAGCGGCGTCAATATCTTTACCGCGACTACGCCGGAGGTTGGTTGTTACACCCTGGCGGCGAAGGTAGTCGGCAAAAATTTCAATCTTATCCTCGCCGGCGTTCATAAAGCTGGCAAAAGCTATCGGGTTATATTCGATGATGTTCACCTTGCAGGGCAGGTGTTTGCAAAAGCGGGCCAGTTCGGCGGCATCCTGTAAAGTATCATTAAACCCGTCGAATACAATGTACTCATAGGTCACCGGGTTTTTGGTTTTGGCAAAATAGTATTTAAGGGCTTCGGCCAGCGCTTTAAGCGAGTTTTGCTCGTTGATGGGCATAATGGTATTGCGCTTTTCGTCGTTAGCAGCGTGCAAGCTAAGCGCCAGGTTAAACTTTACATTATCGTCGCCAAGCTTTTTTATCATTTTGGCAATGCCGGCAGTACTTACGGTAATGCGTTTGGCGGCCATATTGAGGCCGTCTTCGCCGGTGATCTTCTCAACCGATTCGAGCACATTTTTATAATTGAGCAGCGGTTCGCCCATGCCCATGTACACAATATTGCTCAACGGCTGCCCGTAATTTTCCACCGACTGCTGGTTGATGAGCACTACCTGGTCGTAAATTTCATCAGGGTTGAGGTTACGTTTGCGTTCCATGTAACCTGTTGCGCAGAACTTGCAGGTGAGGCTGCAACCCACTTGCGACGACACACAGGCCGTCATCCGGTCGGTTGTGGGGATCAAAACACCCTCAATTAAGTGGTTATCGTGTAAAATGAAAGAATTTTTTATAGTTTTATCAGCACTAAACTGTGAATTATTAATTTTTACATTATTGATCACGAAATTTTCTTCCAGTTTAGTACGGAGTTCTTTTGAAATGTTGCTCATCCCGCTGAAAGAAAAACACGACTTTTTCCAAAGCCATTCATAAACCTGCCGTGCGCGAAAGCCCTTTTCGCCCATGCGGATAAAGTGCTCTTCGAGGGCCGGTAAGGTTAGGCTGCGTATGTCAATTTTTTCTTTCTTTGTGCTCACATTGCAAAGGTACTCAATTTTTAATTATTGACTTTTTTTAGAAATATCCTTTTAATTAAATTTAAAAACAATAACTTAAAGTTAATTGTAATAATTTGGTAAATTGGAGGTGTTTTTAAGGGAAGAGTTTATGAAGATGCTTAGTTATTTACGTTGATGAAAAGTTTTAAAGCCGATTACGTTTTCCCAGTTTATGCCGAACCAATAAAAAACGGAGTAGTATCAGTTGATGACTCGGGCAAAATAATAGCCGTGGCCGATCAGCAAACCCATGCCGAAAGCGGGCATCCTCCGCCTGAAAATCTGAGCGGGGTTATTTGCCCCGGATTTGTAAATACACATTGTCATTTAGAACTGTCGCATCTCGCCGGTAAAATGCCGCAAAAAACCGGTCTCATCGAATTTATTAAGGAAATACTCAAAACAAGGGCTGCCGACAAGACGCTTATCACCGAAGCCGCCAAAAAAGCCGAGCAGGACATGATCGAGAACGGCATAGTGGCGGTTGGCGATATATCCAATACCAATAATACCGTTGACATTAAGGCGAAAGAGAAATTATATTACCACACCTTTGTAGAAATTTTAGGTTTTTTGCCCGGGGGGGCCGAACAGATATTTGATTCGGGATTGGCGTTGCTGGATGAATTTAAACCGAAGCCGCGTTCAATAACCGCCCATGCCCCTTATTCCACCTCGAAGGAGCTATTTAAGCTGTTGAAAAAATACTGCGATTCGGACGTGAAGAACCTGCTGAGTATCCACAACCAGGAATGCGAGGATGAAAACAAATTCTTCCGTTACAAACTCGGTAAATTTACCGAGCTATACGAATATTTCGGTATGGATACAAGTCATTTTAAACCGCAGGCGCGTAATTCGCTGCAATCCATATTGCCGCTGCTCACCAGCAAACAAGAAATTTTACTGGTGCACAACACCTGCACCAACCTCAAGGATATTTACTTCCTCAAACGCTTCGACCGCAAGATAAACTGGTGTTTTTGCCCAAGTGCTAATTTATATATCGAAAATCAGCTGCCTAAAATAAACCTGTTTGTCGACCAGGGCTTTAATATCACCCTCGGTACTGATAGCCTGGCATCAAATACCAAATTGTGTATTTTATCCGAGATGAAAGTCATCCAGCATAAATATCCATCCATAAGCACCGAAAAACTGGTGGAATGGGGTACGTTTAATGGCGCTAAATTCCTGGGCATTGATAGTCATAAAGGTTCCCTGGACATTGGTAAAACTCCGGGCCTCAACCTCATAACCGGCGTAGATGGTTTGAAATTGACACCGGAATCAAAGGTGAAGAAACTGGTTTAATATTAAAACCACTTGTCATCCTGTCCGTAGGACTCCTTTGGAGAACGAAGTGAAGGAACTTTAAACTATGCCTAACCGTTATGTATAGTTCGTGATGCATGAGCAAAGATGCTTCGCTATCGCTCAGCATGACATAGTTTTTAGTTGCTTGTTAATTTCTAACCAATAGCACAATTATTTACACCATAATAACTATTCCCCTATATTTGAGCATATCTCATCTATGCGATCACTAAAAATAACCATCCGTTTTTCGGCATTGTGCCTTGTGGTGTTGATCACCCTTAAGGCATCTGCCCAAACCCCAGTTGTCAAAACCAAAGCAGGCTATATTCGCGGCGTTACAGAAAATGGCATAGCTGTTTTCAAAGGCATTCCCTACGCGCAGCCGCCTGTAGATGATTTGCGCTACCTGCCGCCGGTTGAACACGCCGCCTGGGCTGATACCCTCAACACCAAAGCTTTTGGTTCGATAGCAGCGCAGCCTTTCGGCAATAAACCAACAGGTTCCGAAGATTGCCTTAGCCTCAATCTTTATACACCCGCTGCCGATAATCATAAACGTGCAGTTGTGGTTTGGGTACATGGCGGCAGCATGACTAATGGCTCGGGCAAGGGAATGGATGGCCACGCTTTTGCCGATAAGGATGATATTGTCACCATCACAATAAACTACCGTCTTGGCGCACTTGGCTTTTTGTATTTGGGCGATGTGGATAAAAAATATGCGCAATCGGGTAATCTTGGGTTACTGGATGTGGTGATGGCGCTCAGATGGATACGGCAAAACATCACTGCCTTTGGCGGCGACACAAACAGGGTTACGGTAATGGGCGAATCGGCCGGTGCCAAATTATTGGGGGCGGTAATGGTTTCGCCGGCTTCGAAAGGCTTGTACAGCCAAGCCATACTGGAAAGCGGTTCGGTGCAATGCATTCGCGATAGCATCACCTCAAAAAATGAAAGATTTAGGTTATTGGCACAATTGGGTCTGGGGCAAAATGATGCCGCTAAATTATTAACCCTGCCTGCCGATTCAATCATCAAAGCACAGGGCAAAATTTGCGAAGGAATTGGCGGCAATTCCCAGTTCGGACCGGTGTATGATGGCGTAACGATAACTGAAGATGCCTATAAATATGCGGCAGGGAACTTATCGGGCATAAAAGCTATCATCGGCACGAATGAGAATGAGGGCGCAGCCTTCACCGGGCCAAATAATAATTATGTCGATGCTGATAACGCCATATTTAAACCGCTGTTCCAAAACGATGCGCCTATGGCTTATGCCTACTATCAGCGCCAGCTAAAAACAGATTCGCCTTATGCGGCGGCAGTAAAAACGCTTACGCAATACATGTATCAAATGCATTCGTACCGGCTGGCCAAGGTTTTAACTAATCAGAACGTACCGGTTTGGATGTACCGCTATAAATACCAAAACGGCAAACCATTCGGCGCGCGGCATGGTGATGAACTGCATTACATTTGGAGCGCGGATAAAATACTGGCCTCAAATGACGATGCTGCCAAAAAGCAATTGGCTGCCGGCCTGCATGGTTCCTGGGTAGCCTTCATCAAAACCGGCGACCCCAATACGAGTGCCCTGCCGCAATGGCCAAAATACAGCAACAGCACCCGGCAGGTAATGATATTTGATACTACCGACACCGTAACGCCGTTAAAAGAAGTTTATGACGATAAAGATTTTCCGTCGGCAGTTTTTATATTGAAGTAAAGGATTAAAAATAATGTAGTATGAAAAAGCTACTTTTTATTGGAATTGTATTATTTACATCGTGTTATGAATACATACCACCGGGAATAGTTGCACAAGAACATGCTGAAGATTTTTTGGATAGTATATATGGGAAAAGTAAAGTAGAAAATAAAGTGGGAATGGGGTTCATATCTATAAAAGAATATTTAAATCCAATAAAACAGAGAACATTTCAACAGGATACTACCTATCATTTATCAAAAACGAGTGGGCGATTTTTACTCAAAAAATAGAAGGTAATTTATCAAATGAAAAAAATGGAATAAACGGGAATATTGCGGTAGAAAGTTATCAGGTTAATAAAACTAATCATGTTACAGCATTCCTGATAGATAGCGCGTTT
>Ga0302309_10000519_pt1 | contig 43708 bp, 35 predicted proteins | sample III_Palsa_N1_1_FD_200453 | JGI IMG/M metagenome (GOLD analysis project Ga0302309, IMG submission 200453) | Peat permafrost microbial communities from Stordalen Mire near Abisko, Sweden - III_Palsa_N1_1 | ecosystem: Environmental > Terrestrial > Soil > Palsa > Peat permafrost | place: Sweden...
CAGCATCCACCTTGCAAGCCATGTGCACCTGGAGATAGGCGCCGGCGCCGTATTAAAGGGCGCTCCCCAGGACAGCGCGGCATACGACCCAGAAGAACCCTTTCCCGGTAAGGCCTACCAGGACGGAGGCCATACCTATTTCCACAACAGCCTGATCTGGGGAGAGAACCTGGTGGATGTGTCTATTACCGGCCAGGGGATGATTGATGGGGGAGGATTGGTGAGTTTCGACAAGGAAACGGGTGAAGGGCCCATTGGGAAAGGGGACAAGGCCATCGCATTGAAATCCTGCAGTCGTGTCCTGATCCGGGATATCACGATTTATCATGGAGGGCATTTTGCCATCCTTGTTACCGGCTGCGATCTGTTGACGCTGGACAACCTGACCATTGATACGAACAGGGATGGCATAGACCTGGACGGCTGTACCAACAGCATGGTGTCCAATTGCCGGATCAACTCCCCCAACGACGACGCCCTATGCCCCAAGAGTTCTTATGCACTGGGTCGGCCCGTTATTACGGAGAACTTGTCCATAGTGAATTGTGGGGTTTCGGGTTTCAAAGAGGGAACGTTGCTGGACGGTACCCGGGTCCCGGCCAAAGCAGGATGGTCCTGTGGGCGCATTAAGTTCGGCACGGAGTCGAATGGCGGATTCAGAAATTGCGTAGTGTCTAACTGTACTTTTAACCACTGCAATGGCCTGGCCCTGGAATTAGTAGACGGAGGCGTCCTTGAAAACATCAGTATCTCCAATATCACCATGACGGATGTAGTACATTATCCTGTTTATATAACCCTGGGTACGAGAAACCGGGGCCCGGAAGGCACCGTCACGGGCAGGGTGAGGAACGTGCTCATTTCAAACCTGATCGCAACGGGGATTGATTCCATGAGCGGGATACAGATCACCGGTGTACCGGGCCATCCCGTCGAAGGCATTCACCTCCAGAATATTGTATTGGAATATAAGGGAGGAGGCACCAAAGCCCAGGGACAGCGGATCTTTCCGGAATTGGACAGAGGATACCCCGAGCCTTCCCTGCTGGGTGTTAACCCGGCGTATGGCCTTTTTGCGCGTCACTTCAGGGACCTGGAGCTATCGCATATAACGATCCGGGCGGAAAAGGAAGATTTTAGGCCGGCGATTATCTGTCTTGATGGGGAAGGGCTGCGCATCGACCATTGCATGATGAAAGAAATACCTGGGGTGCCATTAAGCCGATTCACGGATGTTAGTGGAGTGGTGATTGAAAGTTCTCCGTTTAAAAATTGAAGTTCGTACTGAACCGCACCCCAATTTTCGAAATATTCGGATGATTCAGGTAAGTAAACCTTTTTACCAGGTCCACCCTCAAAAACGAGAAGATATTGTAAACCCCCACGCTACCCTCTACATAGGGCCCGTTGTCAAGCGTATAAATGGCCTGAACCCCTTTGGTCAGGGGGAATTTCATCTGTTCCGGGTTGTCTGTGGGGTTGTTCTCATTCCGCAAGCCTCCGTACAGCGCCTTGACTCCAATGACTTCCCGGAGCCTTAGCTTTTTTAAAAGGGGGATTTTATTGAAGAAGAATCCATTGAAGAAGTGGTCAATATTCAAACTTACCTTATGGTCGCTGACGAATTCTTCGGAATTCATGAGGTTGTACGCCAGCGCACTATAGAAATAGGACTGGTTTACCGGAGGAATGATCAGCAAGGGAAAGGGGAGGTTCCCCAACAGATATTCAGCATCAAAGGTGACATCCGAATAACCGAAGGGCGCCAGGTAACACCGTTTATACACATTCAGGTGTAAGGCATCATAACTATATTGACCCCCGGTTAACCCACTGATGCCTTTTGCATATTGCAAGGTGATGATGGGATATTTATTGATGATGTCAGTCCTAGCCACCTTGTTTTGCAGGAATTGTTCATGGGGCGCCCAGCGCAGGGCAACGGATAATTCAGCAGCGACAAGATTCCTGGCTGTGTCAAATTGCCCGGCTATGGGTTCGTACACATAGAAGAGGGGCTCTGCCGGTCGTTGGTTCCAGTATTTAAAGCCCAGGATATAGGAAAGGTGATTTCCGAATTCACGGACATAGGACAACCGGAGAATGTCATTATAGAGCCAATTCGAGTTGTAACCCCTGGTAAAAGAAGAAAGTAAGCCGTTGCCCTGGGAGAAGATGCCTTCTTGCCCCGGGTTTTTGGTGTCGTGCAGGTAGCTAGCCTGTATATAATCGAAAGGATAGGCATAAATCGATTTATGATTCAGGGAATAGGTCCCGCTCAGGTAATATTTCCATTGCTCGTCTTTTACGCCGTAAGCCACGTAGGAGTCGAAGAAATAACGGGTACTTAGTTTGGTATTTGTTCGGCCGCCAAACAGGAATTTGGATCCTTCCACCGGATTGAATGAATAAAAATTGCCGACCTGACCTATATCCACCTTTCCGACGGAGAGATACCCAATGCTCAACAGGGTGAGGCCATTCATCAGCCTTTTATAGGATTTCATCTTTACCAGGCTATCTGCGTAAGTATAGGTCTTTGATTCCGGACCGCTTAAGGGAACCGGGCGCCCCTCGTCCCAGAAGGCGGCAGAAGGCTGCGCAATGAGCTGCGATGTATCCACAGAAGGCCCAAAAAAAGCAGCAGCGGGAAGAACGGTATCGGAAAACCGTGAAATGGTGACCGTTCGTTCCGCATAAATGCCCGGAGATTTCAGGAAGGGGCTGAAATGGGCTACCATATCGGATGTCGCAAGGTGGTAGCGATCCTCCGGTCCTTTTTCAAAATTCTGTTTAACCCGGAAGTCCCGGACATAGTTCAGGTTGGTATGCCTGGTGACGCCAAAGGCTACCTTCCGGATGGCGTAATTCTCGTCCAGGGTGATGGTCAAGGTTCCCTGGAGCAGGAGGTCTTCAGGGTTCCTGGGCGTAAAATACAGGTTGACCAGTTTGACGCCATTTTCTACAATGGTATCCCTGATGAAATACATATAAAAAGTAGGTGCGAGTTCAGCTACCGGGCTTACAAACTGCATAGTAAAGGCCGATACGGTATTATCATAGATATTGATGTCTTCGTACATCCTGTTCAGCGCGATCCCGAGCCCTTTCGTATCGATATATTCACCTAGGTCCACTGTCTTGCGGCCCAGAATGACCTGCCGACTTTTTTCCGGCTGCCTGCGATAATAATTATGGGAAAGGACTTCCTGAAGATAAACGGGGGTCAGGATTTTGCCGGGCTCCATCGTTGTATCCACATTTTCAAAAAAGAACCGGAATTGTTTCAGGGGGCTGGCCTTGGTGATCGCGCCAAACGACTGGTTCACGAGCCCCTGTATTTTTTCGTATTGCTCATAAGAAGAAAAGGGATAGGCGCCCGGACCGTTCTTCGATTTGTTGGCAATCACCTTTCGGATAAGGTCAACGGCGGGGTTGTTCTTGTTCCGATATTTTCTTCTTTTTGCGTTGACAACGACGTCTTCCAGTTCCGTATACGATTTGGACAGCAAGACGGTCATTTCCTGCGCCGGATTACCTGTAATGGCTAAGGTTAATGAATGGTATCCAACGGTCGTAAAGGTTAATTTTCCGGTGTTACCGGCTACGCTGATGCTGAATTTTCCGATGGCATTTGTCAAGCTGCCTTTTGGGCCATTCTTTGCAGTGACGCTCACATTTTGTAATGGAGTTCGCGTGGCCGAATCCAATACGGTCCCCGTTATTATTTTAGTTTGCCCCGAGACGGAGTGACAAAGGATAACGGTACTCAGGAATAATATGGAGCGCTGTATGGGTTGAATAGGAATGTGGCTTATTATGGTTAGTATTCGGCGATGAAGTTAATCAAAAAAATGGCTACCATTGATCGGGGCAGGCCAGGGCCCTGATCCGGGAAATAGCCCTATATTTATCCCTCTAACTATGCCTGTTGTAAAATTACCGTTTAGAAAACAGTTGGCTTATGCGGCAGGGATGATGGGCTGGAGCATTATGACGAATATGGTGATCGTGATGCTGCCTTACTTCTATCTTCCCCCCACCAATGCGGGTCTGATTCAGTTGGTTCCTCAATTGTTGTTGCTCGGAACACTGAATCTCCTCTCGGTCATCGTCGCCTCCGGCAGGTTGGTGGACGCAGTATACGATCCGTTTATCGCTTCCCGCAGTGACAAAAGTAAGAATCCCAAAGGCCGGAGGACACCCTATATGAAGTGGGCGGCTTTCCCTGCTGTGGTTTTCTGCTGCATGGTCTTTTTTCCCCTTGTCCGGCACCAAAGTATCCACAATGCTATCTGGCTCGGCTTTATGCTGGTCGGGTTTTTTGTATCGGCCACCACTTATATTATTCCCTACAATGCCTTACTGCCCGAAATGACGGAAACGGACAAGGAAAAGGTCCGGCTTTCCAGCTTTCAGCAGGTAGGATTCGTAGGGGGGATCGTGGTTTCGAGCCTGGTCAACAATTTTGCGGATGGGGTGCAGACATTTCTGCACGTCAGTGACAGGAATTCGGCGGTACAATATACTATATGGGCCTTGTGTGCGCTGGCCGGTTTTATCATGCTCATCCCGGTATGGTTTATCGACGAAAAGAAATATTCCTCCAGCAAACCGTCCCACCTGCCTTTGTGGCCCGCCATCCGCCAGACGTTTGCCAATAATAATTTTAAATATTACCTGATTTCCGATTTCTCCTATTACATGGCGCTCAGTATTATTTCCAGCGGTATCCTGTATTTTGTAACGGTATTGCTGGGACTCCCCGAATCAGAAGGGGGCATATTGATGAGCACTATGGTATTGGTATCCCTGCTGTTTTATCCCCTGGTGGGGGGGCTGGCGTCAAAAATAGGGAAGAAGGCCATTGTCCTTTTTTCCTTTTGCCTGTTGAGCGTGATCTTTATTGCCATCTATTTCCTGGGTAAGTTCCCTTTCCCGCCCAAAGTACAGATATATACCCTCGTCATCTGCGCTGCCTTTCCCCTGGCTTCCCTGGGTATACTGCCCAATGCCATCCTTTCTGAGATTGCCCAGCAGGATGCGCTGAAAAACGGGGAGAACAGGGAAGGGATGTTCTTTGCCGTCAAATACCTGTTTGTAAAGATCGGCCAGACCTTTGGGATCGCATTATTCGCATTCCTGACCATATATGGGAAAGACCCCGGGCATGACCAGGGGCTTCGTTTAAATGGGCTTTGCGGGTTTGTCCTGTGCCTGCTGGCGGTGATCTTTTTCAGTCGCTTCCGCGAGGTGCGTGCCCAGAAGTAGTTTTAAAAATGTTTCTACCGTATAGGTTGACAATTGTCCTGAAGGACCATTCAGGGTAAAATCGCAACCATGGGTGGCCCATGGAAGGGTCAATAGAAAATGGGGAACATTGTTCTCCTGTAATTTTTTTGCGAGTCGCGTGCTGTGTTCATATGCCACGATCACATCATTCTGTCCATGAATGAGTAGGGTGGGCACAGACTCCCGCGTAACGGCGGCAATGGGTGAACTGGCGAAGTAATTTTGGGGTACCTGCCGGTAAGTGCCTCCCAGGTACTCTTCCATGACTTTCCTGGAATCCATGACCAGCGGGTTAGCGGGAAGGGAATATCCCCACACCATATCTGCAGGCCCGTAAAAAGATATGACGCCTTTGATCCCGGAGCCGGGAATCTGCCGGGGGAGCGTATATGCAGCCAGCAGCGCGATCTGTGCTCCGGCAGAACGCCCCAGGAGAACGAACCGGGTGGTATCTATCCTCAGGGCCTCGGATCGCTGCCTGAGGAATGCCAGGGCGGCTGCCAGGTCTTCCACCGGAGCCGGGCTTTGATAGCGGGGCGCCAGGCGGTAGTTGATCGTGGCGACGTTGTAGCCTTCCAGGGACAAGAACGAATTCAGTTCCGGCAATTGCTGGGAGGCCCCTCCTCCCCAGGAGCCGCCATGGATGACAACTATGCAGGGGAATTTCAGTTGCGACAGGAGGGGCAGAATGACCTGCGACGGATAGAAATCCAAGGTAAGCGCGGTATCGCCATATTGTTTGTAGGTGTAAGTATCGTAAGAAACCGTGGGCGCCTTCATGCCACTGAGCATACGGGTCCACCGGAAAGGAGCTGCCGGGATGGTTGCGTCTCTATCGGGCATCAGCGGTGCGTCCCCTGCCGTGCCCGGCACGAAGGCGGCTTCCAATTGACTGGGTAAGTCCCTGGCCACCCTGTAGGCCCTTACCACCGGTGATAGGAAAAGGAACAGGGCGGCGAGGCCGATGAGGGTCCCGGTCAATTGGTATTTGTGCATCCAGATGCCTGATAACAGCAGTATCAGCAGAATACCGCAAAACAGGTACGGGAACTCCGTCACCGCGATGGCCAGCATCCATAAATGATAGGTGGGCGCCTTACATACCGCGAGTAAGGATATAGCGGCGAATAAAATGATTAGAATGAGTCGGATCATAGGGTCAGTTGGTATTTCCAGGTCATGCTACCTTTATTTTTATGACGACCTTTTTCACAGGCGCCGGCTTGTCGGTCATGATATTGGGCATGTGCAGGTCCTCCGGAAAGAAGATAGCGAACATCCCCTTGGAGAAATGGGAAAAGAAAGCCGGGGACCCTGGAAACAGCATAAAGTCGGTCTCCGGGTCGTAGGCCTGGCAGGGCTGTTGTTCCAAAAGGAAATCATGTCCCACGCGTTCGGCGCCTTCCACCATATACTGAACATCGATATGCGTCTTATGGGATTCCATTTTCTCTCCGGAAGGGTCTACGGTATCGTATTCGTTAACCATAGCGAAGACGGTATCCCCGTCAATCTCATACCTTCCGGTTCCTACTGTCCCAAAATCGGTTTGCCCGAGATACTCAAATGCCTTTTTGAACCGCTCGCCTAAAAGGGCATAGCGGTGCGCTCCGGATAAATAATCGATGATCATGCCTTTTCAATTTCTGTACTAAGTAAAGGAATTCTTCCCAGATGAGTGTGAAAGAAGGGTTAGTTATCCTGGTAACTGACGTTCCTTGTATAGACCGAGATCATGGTTTCTGCGATCAATACCTTGACCGGTTTGTTGACATCTATGGAATCATGGTTACGCCAGATCTCCCGAAGGGTTTCAAATCCCAGGTCCTGAGCCCCCAACTTCTGGTTAGTGAACCCGTATGCCATGTAATTAGTACTCCGGGCATTCTGGTCGTAAAAGATCTTAAAAGCAGATTCGTTGCCCCTTTGAATCCTTTGGAGGAGTAGCCTGTCGGCGTTGGTTCTATTGCGTATGAAGGTGTATAGGGAGTGAAACATAGTGCTCTGACGCGATAAGGTATCATGATACGGTGTATGCCGGAAATAAAACCGTAGTTACTCAATGATCCAATAGTACTTGTTCAATACCCCGGGATTTTGATTATATTTATCTTCACTACTGATCTTATGGCATTGCGCACCCTGTTAAGGCCGTTTATTATTTGTTTTCTGCTGACGGCCTTTAACGGGCTCCATGCTCAGTCAACCCTCCAAAGGCTGTACGCTTTCAACAGGCACCATCGGCCGGGTAACCTGCTTGACACCGCTTACCTGAAGCAGGTCGATTCCATTGCCCCCCAGTTATTGGACGACGATAGCTTGCCTGAAAGGCTGATCCCGTATCAGCATATTGCCTTCGGGGGGGATGTTCCGGCTAAATTCAGAATGCATTATTTCACCTACATGGCCTTACAGGCGGTGAATAAAAACCGGTACGGGAGCGCTATCTACTACTCGGAAAAGAATAATGATGAAGCCGTCAAGGCCGGGATATTTGAGAAGAATGCACTCCCGCACAGTGAATTGTTTGCTGTATCCGTCTATTGTATGAACAAGGATTATAAACGGGCGTTTGTCAAATACCTTAGCCTTCGGCCGGTGATCCTGGGCATGGCTAAAGACATCCCATCCGGCAAGGTAAGCCCCGAATCAGCGTTTGTGGCCATTTCCATCCTGGAAGAGATTGCCAATGCGGGATATCAAACGGGCGATACGGCCAAATCTGTCGAAGCAAGGGACATTTGTAAAAGAATGCTGGTGTCCATTACCGGGCAACCCGGAAAATACCGGGACTACAAAGTATTCTATGATTGTAAGCTGCATACCATGGAATATTACCGGGACCGGGACAAGGCGTATATAGACAGCGCCCGGGACTTTTTAGAAACGGCCATAGGGGAGGCTAGGTCATCCGGATTCCTGCCTTCTCTGCGGCCCTACAATACATTTGATCTGTATAACGACGCCTTTGATTTTTTCTTCAAACAAGGACAGATTGACAGCGCTCAACATTACCTTGACCTGGTCCGCGCACTACCCGCTGGGCTTCTGGATCATATGAAGCTGATTTTTTTACTGGATGGGGGCAGCCAGGTGGAAGCAAAGCGGGGGGATTATACATCTGCCTACAGGGATCTGAGGCAGGTTTTCCAGGTGGAAGATTCTTCATTGACTGCGGTAAGTTCAGATAAGGATAATAACCTGTATGCTCTGGCGGAGGCGGAAGATACCAGGGCGGCGTTGATCATGACCCGGGACAAGAAACGGCAGGTGGAACAGTTTAATATATTCCTGTTCTGTCTCCTGGCCGTCCTGGTGGTGATGGTGCTCTCAGGTTATTTTATCATCCGTTCCCGGCAGAAGCATCGCCTCCTCCAATTGAGGCTGAGCCTGGCCCGGAACTTTCATGATGAAGTAGGGCCCATGTTGCTGTACGCCAATACATTGGTTAAAAAAGACATGGAAGCAAACCCTTCCCCAAGGATGGAAGAACTCAAGGGGCACCTGGTAAATGTTATGGAAGCCGTAAGGGGGATCACACACGACCTGAGATCCAGCGAGCTTTCCACCATCAGGTCTTTTGGTAAAGAAGTCACCCATCTCCTGGACAAGATCAAAGCCACCACAGGGATCGATGCTACGGTGCTGTACAACAATGGCCACCGCGTCCTGAGCCATTTCCAGTACACACACCTGAAAAAGATCGTGAATGAACTGATCAGTAATTCCATCAGGCATGGCGCATGCCGACACATCGATATCCATTTAAAGGTGACAGAACGATACCTGAACATCCTCTACCTGGATGACGGGAAGGGATTCGCTCCGGGGCAGCCGGAAGGAGGCATAGGCCTTAAGAATATAAGGGAACGTACCCACCTGCTGAATGGAACTTTCCTGATAAATAATGCCTATCCGGACGGCTATTCCATTGATATTGAAATTCCTTTATTATGAGTAAAGAAGCCCCGAAATATCGATCCCTGCTCGTCGTTGACGATCACAATATGGTGGTCAACGGGATAAAATTATTGATCGGAGACCTGTTCGGCCATTTCTACCACGCCAATCAGGCCCGGTTAGGCATTGAACTTGCGATCAGGCATCTTCCCCAACTGGCGATCGTGGATTATGCATTGCCCGATGCCTCCGGGGACGAAGTCGTGAAGGAGATCCGCTATCGCTGTCCGGGTACCCGGATACTGGGGTATTCTTTCAATGTAAACGCCGCTTCGATCCTGAAAATGTTTGGCGCCGGCATCCACGGTTACGTGGTAAAAGGGGAGGACGACGCTGAATTCACCAAAGCCGTTACATATCTGCTGGAAGGAAAGGATTATTTCTGTAAGGAGGCCCGTAATCATATCATCAACCGGATATCCTTTGAAGAGGATCATAGCCGCCTGATCGTAGCCAACACAGAATTCTCAGGCAAAGAAATAGAGATCATCCGGCTGATCTGTCAACAAAAGACCGCTAAAGAAATTGCGGCGTTGGTCTACCTCTCAGAAAGGACGGTGGAACAATACCGAAGCAATATCGGCAAACGCATAGGCGCCCGTAACATGGGGGGGATCATTAAGTTTGCATTGCAATATGGGATTATAGAATTGGAGGACCTATGATTTTTTTGCCCATCACAATATTTGAAGTGTACGATGGGCAAAAAAATCCGCTAATGACTTACAGCCAGCGGGCCGGAGGCCCGCTCCTTTTTTGCCCATCGGCCCGCTCCCTCACAAAAAAGGCGGGCCCATCGGGCCCGCCTGGCTGTAAGTAATAAGACGATAATTTTTGCCCAGCGTAAATTCCAAAGATGACGCCGGGCAAAAATTATTCCGTATCCACGACTTCGTAGGCATTCTGCCCGTCAGCGTCCTGGATCGGTTGGAAATAGGCTCCGTTATATTGCAGGTACGTAATATTTCCTGCATTGACCGTAGTGCAACCGTCCGGCAGGTTATACACAATGGCTCCGGCAGGAGCTTGTACAACCTGGTATCCGTTATTCAGCGGCTGGAAGAAGGTCCCTCCATAGTAATAGTAGTTGACGTCTCCCACTTCCAGGGTAACCGTACCGGTAGGAAGGTTGGGGACAACCGCGCCTACAGGTGGCGCCGTTACCTTGTATCCCCCGTTGTCTGGAGCATAAAATACACCGGCATCGTAGTAGTAATGAGTATTCTCAATGGCAATGATGGTCGCGGTGACTGCCAAAGCTCCTACGAAAAAGCCCAGCGGATGCCAGCGCGGTCCCCATGCGTATGGCCGGTAGGGATGCGAATAATAGCGATGATAGGCATAGAAATGGTGACCGTTCCAGGAATGTGGAGGACGGGTATAAGAGGGACGGCCGGGTCTCCATCCCGGAGGACGATGACTGACAGGAGGTCTTCCTCCACCCGGTCTGCCGGGAGGTCTTCCTCCACCGGTGGGTGGCCTGTTCCCATTGCCAGGACGGGGAGGCGGAGCCGGGGGTCTGACCTGGGGTGGCCTGGGTGCCGGTGGCCTGGGTTGAGGAGGCCTTTGAGCGGGCGGCGTCGGGCGCGTCTGGGGCCGTTGCTGCGTGGGCGGCCTGGGAGCCGGGCGATTATCCGGCCGGCGCTGCGCCTGCACAGATGACAGGCTTATCAGCGCTATGCCAAAAGAAATGACCAGACAGCCGCTTATTTTGCCCGGGAGGGGCAATGATGTCTTCATATTGTTAACGTTTAAGAATTAAGATAACAATTATTTTGCCGTTTGCTTAAATGACTTGTTCTGAACCCGTTCACAGACCGTCCAGTAGGGGGCGCCGTCCCTTTGTAGCGATACGAGACAAAGGGCGTACGGAATCGAACATTTTCGTTGATGTAAAGATTGTAATAGATTAAATATCAATACATTATCTGATTGGCATGCGGATTGACCCACATCCGTCATGATAAAGAACTTTTTTAAGATTGCATTTCGCAACCTCTCCCGAAGCAAAGGATTTTCTTTTATCAATATAGCAGGCCTGGCCGTGGGGATGGCCAGCGCCCTCCTGATTTTCCTGTGGATACAGAATGAATTAAGCTACGATCAGTTCCATGCAAAAAAGGACCGCATTTACCAGGCCTACAACCGGGATACCTTTAACGGGGAACTTTGGGCCTGGGGAATGACCGCCAAACCTTTGGCTCCCGCCCTGAAGAGCGAATTTCCGGAAGTCGAGGATGCCGCAAGGGAGACCGGCGCCGGCTTCCTGTTCACCTATGGAGATAAACACCTGAAGGTGGATGGAAGTATTGTCGATCCCGGATTTTTAACCATGTTCAGCTTTCCCCTGCTGGAGGGAAATGCCGCGAATGCATTGAATAGCAAGTACAATATAGTGATCACCCAAAAATTGGCAAAGAAACTGTTTGGGAATGATGACGCCATGGGTAAAGTGCTGCGCATCGATAGCGTGGATCATTTTACCGTGACCGGCGTTTTGAAGGACCTGCCGAACAATACCCGTTTTGATTTTGAATATCTCCTGCCTTGGACTATTCGGCCTTGCGACGTATATGGCTGAAAACAGGATCAAAGAGATTGGCGTCAGAAAGGTACTGGGCGCCTCTGTCGCCAGTATTACCACGCTCTTATCCAAAGACTTCATATTGTTGGTGGGTATCTCTTTTATCATTGCCTCCCCCATTGCATGGTTCGCCATGAATCATTGGCTCGAAAGCTATACTTACCGCATTCATATTGAATGGTGGGTATTTGCCTTGGCGGGATTAGTCTCCGTCATTATTTCTTTGGTTACGGTGAGCTATCAATCCATAAAGGCGGCATTGGCGAATCCCGCGAAAAGTCTGAGGACGGAGTAGGGACAATGTTTGTTGCAGAAACGGTTCTATCCCGGTAGCCTTTCAAACAACCTATCCATTCTTATTTCGTTTTGTACGAGCCCTGTGTAATAGATATTTTTTGTTACGCCATATGTCGTAATCATGGTGATGAATAGGGTTTTCCTGGTTTTAGTTTTCTGCTTGAACACGGCTTGCTTTTGCCTGAGTTCGTCGGCATAGCTTTTTGTGATGGTGAATTCGGAAATGGAAAATTTTATTTCGCAGATATTGATGCTTTGATCGCTCCTGTCCAATAGTAAGTCTATCTGAGCACCGGGTTCATTCTTACCCGGTGTATAACGCCATACCGATTCTTCCAGGTGAATGACAGATAATCCCAATGCCTCCCTGATCTGCGGGGTGTGCTGTAGGCAAATTGTTTCAAAGGCGAACCCGCTCCAGCTTTTCCATGACGCGCCTGCACTGATCTTGAGCCATGTTCCCGTTCCCATGGCTTTATTTTTTTCTATGAATCTCAAATAAAAAAGACTGTATTCGTCGCAGAGTTTATAGATGCTTTCTTTTACATTCTTATCGAAAGGGATGTAGGAAAGTATGAATCCGGATTCCATTAGTTCTTCCAGTAACCGCGTGGCAGAGCCTCCTGAAGACAGTCCGCAGGCGGCAATAATCTCGTTGCGCGTAAGCCCTTTGCCGGTTCTGGCAAGCGTTTTTACAATATTAACGTGATGGGTGGCGTTGTCGAACAGGGAGGCGTAGAGATCATTAAACTCTTCTTTTAGTATGCCGTTCCTGGAAAAGCATAAGCGGTCTATCGCCTGACCCGCGCTTTCGCCCTGTTGGATCTCTTTTAGATATTGCGGAATCCCTCCCATTGCCATATATAATTGGAGGATGTGATAACGCTCCAGTTCAATATTGCGACTTTTCAGGTAGGTCTCCGTTTCGTGGAGATCAAAAGGCATTAGCCTGATGCGTTTGCTTACCCTGTTGTGCAAACCGCCTTTGTTGTGGACGACGTTACGGATCATCCACGAGGCCGCTGATCCGCAGATGACTACTTTGAGATGCCCTTGGCGGGATGCCCAACTGTTCCAGAAGTGTTCGAAGGCGGAAAGGAAATTTGATTTCTGTGTATGGATCCAGGGAAATTCATCGAAGAAAATGACAACCTTTTTGTTGCTTATGCGTGGTTCCAGGAAGTCTTGTAATGAATGAAAGGCTTCGATCCAGGTTGCCGGTACTTCCAGATCCACCGGATACCCGCCGGCCTTTTTTAAAGCGTAACTGAAATTTTGCAATTGATCCTGCATACGGACATCGTGTACACCTGAAAATTCAAAAAGAAGATGCTTTTCATAAACGGACCGGATCAGGAAAGTCTTTCCCACCCTACGTCGACCCAAAACTGCGATCAATTCCGCGTCCGGCGATTGCAGGGTCTCCATCAGGATCTTCTTTTCTGCTTTTCTTCCTATCAGCTTTTCCATAAAAAAGGCATGTTTTGGCCGACTTTACTTTTCTATACTCAGCCAAAATTATAAAAAAAACCTTGTTTTGGCCGAGTTTGTTTTTCTATACTCAGCCAAAACTATAAAAAAAACCTTGTTTTGGCCGAGTTTGTTCTTTTATACTCAGCCAAAACTGATTCAAAGTGCCAGGGAATACCCCACAAAATGACCGTGGTGGGCGAAGGAGACGGGAATATGGTGGCAGGGCTGCCGGTCTCTCAACAGGATAGGGTAGCCTTCCGGGCTTTTTTCGATCTCCCAGTATACGTCGGGAAAGAGGGTGGTCAAGCGTTGCAGCAGGAAAACCCGGACGGCCCTGGATTGGAACTCATGCCCGTCATTGTCAATGGGGTGCAGGCCCCAGGTGACTTCTGAAAAGTCGTTCGTATGGTTGGCCATACTGAAAATGCAATCCGCCGTAATAAAAGACCTTGTATGGAAAACCCCAGAGCCGGCGCGCACCTGTGCCGCATAAAAGAGCCCCGTTTCGTCTTCGGAGGTGGCAATACTTTCAACCACGATCTTGGTAGGGGAAAAGACGAGGCCCGGACAGGTCCTCTTGGCGTATTTGTACACGGACTCCTTAATGGACCACAATAGCCAAAGGAAGTGCTCAAAGGAAAGGAGGGGGAACAGGTCGTCTTGGTAGAGGGCATTTTCAGCGCCGGCCAGGATCTTTGTGTAGAACCCGGGGTGCTGACTACGCCCCGGGTCTATCTTGTCAAGGGCTACAATATCATTTCCGGCGCTTCTCAAGCCTTTTGTTTCAATTTTTCTTCTATCACGTCGATACAGTTTCCCACGTTAACCATCTTCTCGGCAGAATCGACGTCGATTTCAATATTATATTTTGCTTCGGCATCGATCACGATATCCACCAGATTGGCTGAGTTGATCTTAAGATCCTGTATCAGGTCGGTTTGGTCGTTGATGCTATCCAATAGTTCTTTTTTTTCTGTATGGGGGGCTAGGACTTTCTTTAATTCTTCTAAGATTTCTTGTCTATCCATTTTGGTTGAATTTTGAAAATATTAAGCAAGTATTCACGTCTCCGAAGCCAAAATTAGCTTTTGCCACTGTATTAATTGACCGTTTAATACAGGAGGTGGGTATGCTTTCCATGGTAATCTTCTTAGTAATTTCAGGATTTGGGTCCTCGATATTGATGTTGGGATGCACAAACTGATGTAAAATTTGCAGAACCACCGCTACCGATTCAATAGATCCGGCAGCGCTAAGACAGTGCCCTATCATTGATTTTATCGAGTTTACGAGCGGAAAATTAGCACCTTTTCTATCAAGCGCCAAAATCCAGTTCTGTATCTCCGTGGTATCACCCCCGGTGGCGGTCAGGTGCCCGCTGATGAGATCGATCGCTCCGGGATGGATATCCGCTTCCCGGATGGCTTCCGTGATACACCGGATAATCCCTGCCGGGTTGGAGGCCGTCATGGACCCCCCACCCCGCTGTCCCCCGGAATTGCTGGATCCGCCAATGATCTCGGCGTAAATGGTGGCCCCCCGTTCTCGTGCAAATTCCAGGTCTTCCAGGACCAGGGCGCCCGACCCGGACCCGGGTATAAATCCCCCTGCCGTCTGGCTCATAGGGCGGGAAGCCCTTTCAGGCTCGTGATTGAATTTCCTGGATAGGACCCGCATGGAATCAAAAGCCCCGAACGTATAGGTGTCTACGTGTTCCGTACTCCCTACCAACATCCGTTTGGCCATTCCATACCGGATGTACTCGTATCCTATTAATATGGCCTGTGAGCCGGTGGCGCAGGCGGCGGAATTAGTCACGACTTTGCCGGCCAGCCCCAACCGCCCCGAGATATAAGCCGTGACGCCGCTATTCATCATTTGTTCGATGACCCGGGAGCCCAGCTTTTTTGCTTCACCGGCTTCAATACGGGAAAAAACGTTTTTCATGACGCCGGAGTCGGAGGTGGAATTGCCAAAGACGCAACCCGTCTCCCAACGGGGTTCCTCGCTGTCCAATGTATTTCCCGCATCAATCCAGGCATCCATGGCGGCCTTGATGCCATAGGCGATCCCCATGCTTTTCAGCCCGTGGAAAGTGACATCAGGAATATATTGTCTGAGCTGCTCCCACTCAAAATTGGGACGGCCGGTAACCTGGCAGTTAAACTTTAGCTTTTCATATTCGGGCACGTATATGAGTCCGGAAATGCCGTTTTGAAGGGCATTTAAAAAGGCAGGCACCCCCACGGCATTGGGGGCGACTACACCCAGACCTGTGATGACGACGCGTCGCTGGCTCATGAGGCAGGTTGGTTTAGATGCGAAATAATACCCGAAAAGGTGCCCTTGGCGATGGCTTCTCCTGCACTGTTGGTCATTGTCACCGTGCATTTTAGTTTCCCGAAACGGAAATAGATCTTTTTTGAATGGACCACTACCTTTTCTGCGGGCAGCACCTTTTTAAAGAAGGATACGTCCGTTGAAGTGAGTAAGGGAAACAGGGGACGGTCCGGGTTAAAGGTCATTCCTTCGGCCCCCTGGCTGATATGGAATATCCCCAGGGTGACCAGCCCGATCTGGGCCATGATCTCCGTAATAATCGCGCCCGGCGTGATGGGATGGCCTGGAAAATGATCCGCATAAAAAAAAGCATCTTCCCGGAGCGTGTACTCTCCCACTACTTCATCCAGGCTGAGCGTAGAGATATGGTCTACGAAACGAAAAGAGGATTTGTAGGGTAAATGGTCCAATATAGTGTCGTACATGGGTATCAACTTTTCAATGGGTGATTAGCGGCAGTGTTCGCCCCCGTCAACGTGCAGCAATGCACCATTAATCCAGGAGGCCTCGTCCGTGCACAATAAATAAACGGCGTTAGCCACGTCTTCGGGCAATGTCACGCGACCCAGGGGGTTTCTTTGAGCAGCGGACTCCATTAGCGTAGCGATACCCGGAATCCTTGCCAAAGCGGGTGTGTCCGTCATCCCTGCTTGTATCACGTTGGTTCTCAATCCATGTTTGGCAAATTCGACGGCCATGTAGGTAGCCAGACTTTCCAGGGATGCCTTTGCGATGGAAACGGCTCCGTACCCCTCCCAATATTTATGGGCTCCTTCACTGGTAAGCCCGATAATTCTTCCGGCTGTCCCAAACAGGCCCGCGTGCAGGAGGTCTCTTGACCAGTCCAGGAGGCTGCCCGCCATGGCATAGCTGGTCAGTTCCACATCCTCCATGGACAGGGCTGATTTGCCTTCCGAAGGCAGTAATGGTTTCAGGTTGCCCCTGGCGATGGAATGTAATAATAGCCTTACAACAGGCTGATGCTCTACGATGGCTGTAAATTCGAGGAGGAAAGAGCGCCTGCCTTCCCGATCCAATGCATTCATATTGTAAGGAAGGATCGTGATCCCATTGGCTGAGGCTATTCTGGAAAGGTTCTCTTTCAATGCGTTGTCTGCCGCTGCCGTTTCCCTGTAAAGGATGGCTACGTTCATGCCATGACGGGCTAACTTTTGCAGGGTCGCAAAACCAAAACCACTTGAGCCTCCTAAAATGATGCCCCAACTACCTGAAAACTGCTTTTGATTCGTCATATTCGGGCCAGCAAAATAAGCGAAAAGTAACTATTTTTGAACAATAATGATGCTGAGAATCGTTTTAATGCTGCTCCCTGTAGTAGTACCCTTGAGGGATTTTGATAAGTCCGGATTTTACGTAGTGATGGCGTCGGGCGACATCCGGGAAGTAGATGCGCAATTAAATACACTCGAAACAGCCAACTTTCCAGAAAAAGAGGCCTATGTAGGAACGCTGCTGATGAAAAAAGCGGGCTTGCTTTCCAGGCCCAAAGACAAATTGAAAGCATTCAGGCTGGGATGTACCAAATTGGAGACGGCCATATCCAGGGACAGTACGAATGCCGAGTACCGTTTTCTCAGGTTGTCCATACAAGAAAATGCCCCCCGGATCGTAAAATATAATGGAGACATCCCCAAAGACAAAGCGTATATTCAACTACATTTTAAAGGTCTTTCACCCGTCGTGCAGGAAGCTGTAAGGGCGTACAGCAAACATTCCCATATATTGCATCCGGAAAACATATAACCCTCCCATCGCATGACCAAAAGAGTATTGGCTATTTACTATACCCAGACAGGCCAGCTAGGAGACATGATGGATCATTTTACGACGCCGCTGAAGGACGCGGGTCATTTGGTGGAAACCGTGATTATCCGGCCCGTCACCCCTTATACTTTTCCCTGGACGGTATCCGGTTTTTTTTCGGTCATGCCGGATTGCGTACTCAGTGTCCCCACGGAACTGGAACCCTTTACCATAGGCGAATCAGGATATGATCTGATCGTGCTGGGGTATCAGGCCTGGTTCCTGTCCCCCTGCATTCCCATCAACTCGCTGCTTCGGCAGCCGGCCTTTACCGCCCTGCTGGAAAAGACACCGGTGATCACGATCACGGGAGGCAGGAATATGTGGCTGAACGCCTATGATGGATTGAGAAAGGCCCTGGATGAACGAGGCGCCCAGCTGGTGGGCAATATTGCCATGATGGACAGACACCTGAACCTGGTTAGTTTTGTCACCATTTTTCATTGGATGTTCCATGGAAAGAAGGATCGCTACTTGTCCATCTTCCCAAAGCCGGGTGTGTCGGAAACCGATATCCGGAATATGGCCGATTTTGGGAAAATGATCCTTCCTTATCTGACTTTGGGAGAATGGGGCGGCCTGGAAAGGTCACTGGTATCTGCGGGTGCGGCAGAAGTAAAAGACCATTTGATGCTGATAGAATATAATGGGAAAAAAATGTTCCGGGTATGGGCTGCCGTTATTGCCGGGAAGCAAAACAAACGTCCCTGGCTCACCGCCTTCAAGTATTATTTAATTGTTGCCCTGTTCCTGCTGGGCCCCGTGGCGTATGTTCTGGTGAAAATAATTCTGAAGCCCCTGTTCTTCAAACGGTTCACAGCGAAAAAACACTATTATCTTTACCAAAATTGATTCAGATATGGCCCTTAGCCCTGTGTATATAACGAATACATCGGTTTTTATGCCCAATGAACCTATATCGAGTGATGATATGGAGGATTACCTGGGTTATATCAATGGGAAGCCCTCCAAATCGAGGAAGATAGTACTCAGGAACAACGGTATCCAGACGCGCTATTACGCTTTAACAAAGGAAGGGAAGGCCACTCATACAAATGCAGAGATGGCGGCGCTGGCGGTAAAAGCTTTATTCAAGGAAAATCCCGAAGATTTAAAAAAAATAGAACTCTTGTCCTGTGGGACTTCTTCCCCCGACCAGTTAATGCCGTCGCATGGAGTGATGGTACACGGTTGGCTGCCTGAGTCTAATGCCATGGAAGTGGTTTCCCCTTCGGGCGTGTGCTGTGCGGGCATGCATGCGTTTAAATACGCCTACCTGTCCATCCGTGCGGGGGAGTGTCACAAGGCTGTTGCTTCAGGTTCGGAGCGACTGTCCGCTTCTCTTGTCGGAGGCGCCTTTGAAGAGGAGGTACAGCAGTTGATTGAGCTCAATGAGAATCCGTACATCGCTTTTAAGAAAGAGTTTTTGCGTTGGATGCTATCCGACGGCGCTGCCGCTTTTCTGCTTTCGGATCAACCGAATGAATCCGGTCTGACCCTCCGAGTGGATTGGATTGAAGGGGTTTCTTATGCCAACGAAATGGAAACCTGTATGTATATGGGCAGTGAAAAACTCGCGGACGGAACCTTGAAGAGTTATCTGGATTATACTCCGGAAGAAATCCTGCAACAGTCCATTTTCAGCATCAAACAGGACATCTCCCTTTTAGGCGACAATATCGTTCCCCTGGGCGGCCGGAAGATCAAGGAGATATTTGAACGAAAAGGTCTGACAGTAGACGAAGTGGATTATTTCCTCCCGCATATATCAAGTGAATTCTTCAAACCTAAGATCTTCGAAGTCATGAAGGTGTTGGGAGAAGGGATCCCTTACGAGAAATGGTTCCTGAACCTGAGTACCATGGGAAATGTGGGCGCCGCGTCCGTTTACCTAATGGTGCACGAGCTCTTCTATAGCGGCAAGCTCAAAAAAGGAGACCGTCTTTTACTATTGGTACCGGAGAGTTCCCGCTTTTCTTATATGTATTCGATGCTGACGGTCGTATGACGCCCAAGCGATCACTTTAAACCCCTCGTAGCATGAAAAAAGAAGAATGTCCGCAGGATGACGGCTCCCTTGGCAAGATGACCAAAGAAGTTTGTTATGTGACTGACCCTTCGGGTAAGTATGTGACCGAATTGAGCACGGGGTGGAACGTTAAATCGGAGGCCCTGGACGCAGCCTGGGCCGACATCGAACAACGTGTGGCCAGCGCCAGGGAAAAGGTGTTGAAAGGGGAGGCCAGCCCGGTCCTGTTCTTCATGGAAAGAAGGTTGATGGATATGCCGACGCTGACTGCCTATACCGGTTTTTGGAAGTGGAGCATTCACCGACACCTGACACCGGCCGGGTTTAATAAATTATCCCCCAAGAAATTGGGGAAATACGCAGAAGCCTTTAATGTGAGCGTGGAAGACTTAAAAAGTATGACGATTCATGAGGACTGAATTCAATCATCTGCAGGCGGCGCACTGTGAAAATGGAGTGACGGCCGGACTGCTGCATCACATCGGTTTGGACAAGATCACGGAGCCCCTTGCATTCGGCATCGGTTCCGGTCTGTTTTATATTTACATCCCCTTTATCAAGATCAGCAATGGCCCGGCCATTGCCTTCAGGACCATGCCGGGACTCATTTTCAAGAGGACTTGCCGGTCCCTGGGTATTCCGGTGGTGAGAAAGAAATTCTCCTCTGCGGCTGCGGCGCTGATTTCACTGAACGAAAAACTGGACGAAGGGCAACCCGTGGGCTGCCAGGTGGGGGTCTATTATTTGCCCTATTTCCCCAAAGAATACAGGTTTCATTTCAATGCGCATAATATTGTCGTGTATGGCCGGGACAAGGAGCATTATTTGATTAGTGATCCTGTCATGGAACAGACCACTACAATGACGGCCTATGAACTGGAGCGGGTGCGTTTCGCCAAGGGGGCGCTTGCCCCCAGAGGGCAAATGTATTACCCTGTACAGGGGAAAGCTGTGACAGATGCATTGATCGCCCGGGCTATCCAAACCGGCATCAAGCGGAATGTGAATGCCATGTTACATATCCCCGGCGCCATCGCAGGCGTGAAGGGCATTGCGTATACGGGCCGGAAGATCAAAGGATGGCGGGATAAATTAGGACTTCACAAGGCGGGTCTCTACCTGGCCCAACTGGTCCGCATGCAGGAAGAGATCGGTACAGGCGGCGGGGGCTTCCGCTATATTTATGCGGCCTTTTTGCAGGAGGCCTATGCCTATTGTTCAAATGATCAGTTGCCCGTCATTTCTACCGTGTTCACCCGCTCGGGAGATCTTTGGCGCACCGCTGCCGTCCAGGCCGCGGGCATTTATAAAGGGAGGATCGGCAGCCAGGCCGATTTTAACGTGATGGGAGATTACCTGCTGGAAATATCCGAATTGGAAAAACAGGCATTTAGAGCATTAGCGAAAATAAAATGGAAGGCATGAGTGCGCCGCCTCCCGCCGTCTCCATTGCAGGCCTGGGCTTTCGCTACCCGGGCGGAACCCTTCCCCTGTTCAAGGGCTTGGATCTGACCATCGGCGCCGGGGAGCGGTTCGGCCTTTTCGGGCCTAATGGGGCGGGTAAAACAACCCTCATGAACCTCATGACCGGACTCCTGTCTTTTAGTGAAGGCAGTATCAGGCTACTCGGCAAAGATATCCATACCAAAGACCGGTCTACCCGCTCCCTGTTTGGGTTTGTCCCCCAGGATTTTTCCTTTTACCAGGAACTTAGTCCCGTGCAAAATCTCGCTTTCTTCGGGGCCTGGTCCGGGTTATCCGGTCCGCAGATCCGCCACAGGACGACCGAATTGCTGGAGATATTGGGCCTTACGGACGTGCGGCACCAGCGCGCCGATCAGTTTTCAGGCGGCATGAAACGGCGCCTGAACCTGGCCATCGGCGTCATTCACACGCCTCGTATCCTGTTCCTGGATGAACCTACCGTGGGAGTGGATGTACAAACGGGATACGCCATCATCCGTTATTTGAAAGAATTGAATCAAAAAGGGACCACCCTTATTTATACTTCCCACCAATTGAGCGAGGCCGAAGGCCTCTGCGAAAGAATTGCCCTCATAGACCAGGGCGCTATCATTTCCGGAGGGGACTTGCATCATCTTTTGTCCGCCCATCACGTACAAGACCTGGAGGGATTATTCCTGCAATTGACCGGTAAAGCCTACCGCGATGAATAAACAATTGGCCGGTAAAAAGTACCGCGATGTATAAACTTTGGGCGACCATATTAAAGGATGTCCGCATACTGGCGCGGGACAAGATAGGGCTGATCTTCATGTTCGGCATGCCCATCATCCTGGTCGTCGTGGTCACCACCATTCAGAACGGCGTTTTCGAGGCAGTGAATGCCAATAAGGTGGGCCTGTTGCTGTGCAACCGGGATACCGGAAGCGCCAGCGCCACTTTTGTGCGGGCCATCGATAAGATAGGGATGTTCCGGGTGACGTTGACGGCCCCGAACGAAAGCGATACCAGCCTCACCGAACGGGTGCGCCATAAAGAAGCAATGGTCGCCCTGGTCATTCCTGCCGACTTTTCCCAAAGGATGAACGCGGCTGCCACGCAGGTGGCGGGTAAGGCCCTGCATTCCTTCGGGCTGGAAGGAGATTCGGGTAGGGTGATCGCAGGGAAGGCAGAACCGGTGACGATTTATTATCACCCGGTACTCCAGGAATCGTTCCGCCAGTCCATAAAAGGGGCCGTAAGTGGAGCGCTCCAGTTATTGGAAAGCAGATTAGTGCTGCAGGCTGTGTACCAATCGATCAACGATAAACCATTGCCCGATTCATTGGCGAACAACCTGCTTCAAAACCAGCAAAGCGTCCGGGAAATCTCCGTCTCCAGAAATGGGGCAGGAGGAACCCCCAATGCAGCCCAGCACAACGTTCCTGCGTGGACCATCTTTGCCATGTTCTTTGTGGTATTGTCCCTGGGAAGCAGTGTGGTCAGGGAAAAACTCAACGGCAGTTTTGTAAGACTGAAGACCCTTCCCACTCCTTATGTGATCGCCCTGTTATCCAAACAGATCACCTACCTGGTCGTGACGCTGTTGCAAACAGCCCTCATTTTTGCCATTGGCATATGGCTATTCCCTCTTTTGGGATTACCGGTCCTCCACCTGCCTCATGATCTTGCAGGGTTATTCATTGTAAGCCTGATCTGTGGATGGTGTGCGGTGAGCTACGCCATTTGCGTCGGGGTATTTGCCAGTACCCAGGAACAGGCCAATGGGTTTGGAGCCATATCCATTCTGATCATGGCCGTGGTCGGGGGCCTGATGGTACCTTCCTTCATCATGCCGGAATCGATGCAGACATTCATGAACATTTCTCCCCTGCATTGGTGCCTGGAAGCCTATTACGGGCTTTTCCTGGAAGGTGGAAAACTCGCCGATGTTTGGGTAAATATTATACCTTTAATCGGGATTACTTTGCTCATACAGGGATTGACCCTCTGGGGCTTAAAGAGAAAGCATCTTATCTGAACCAAAGGGTCCCGCGGGGCCCTGGCGAAACACAATATAATGGCAACAGCAACTGAACAGTTAAAGCAAACATTAAAACAACAAATTGTCACGTTCCTGAACCTCACTTCCGTACAGCCGGAAAACATCAAAGATGACGAGCCCCTTTTCGGGGAAGGATTGGGACTGGACTCCATCGACTCCCTGGAACTGATCGTACTCCTTCACCGGGAATACGGCATCAATATACAAGATCCCAAAGAAGGCCGGAAAGTATTGGTGGATATTAATACGATGGTCGCTTATATCGAGCAGCACCGCACGAAGTAGGGCGATGCGGGCGGGCAAGGACCGAAGGTCGGGGCCGGCGGCCCACCATTCGCGGCCTACTCGTTGTCCCCGGCAAAGATCCGCTGAATGGCGGCTTCATTGAAAGGGATCCCGGCGCCCCGGCGCTCTTTCTCCACCAGGAACAGGGCCGCGACGCCCCTGTTATCCAGCTCCTCCACCCATCCGCAGATACAGGCCGCCAGGCGGCCATTGTCCAGCAAGTCGTTGGTGTACCAATGGAGCGTGCCCGCGTCGAAAGTAGGGCTGATAAAAAACGCGTTCTCTCCTTTGAATTGATGCCGGATGGCTATTTCTCCGGCTACTATATTGGGAAGCGTGTATACAAATAACGCAGGGCTGGGCATCGTCTTGACGGTTTCCCAGTATTTCAGGTCAGTGTCCAGGCTTGCATTGGCATTGGACAGTATGACCCCGATATTTTCCGGGGCATATTGGCTTTTAGGAAAACCGTCCTGAAGGAGTAACTCTGCCGCCAGCCACCCCAGTTTACTCAGGGTATCCATCTTGTAGAACTTGGGGTATTGAAAATCAAAATGCGCATAAACCGCTCCCAGAAAGGCAGGAAGATCCCCTTCATTGTTTTCCAGGATCATGATCTCGTCCTTGCGTATCCTTTGATGGCTGATGACACAACTGGCATTTAAGTAGTTCATGGGGCGAAGGTTTTACCAAATACCACGGCCGCGTTACAACCTCCGAAACCGGAGGCCGTTTTCAGGCAGTTATGCAAAGGGGTCCTTGATACATGATCGATGATATGAATGGGCTGGGATACGCCCAATTCCACGAATCCCTTGCTGGGGATGAGACAGTCTCTTCTCAGCGATTCGACAGCCACGATGGATTCAATGATGCCTGCAGCGCCGAATGTATGCCCGTAATAACCCTTCAGGCTGTGGACGGGAACGCCCAGGAGACCCGAATGGGCGATGGCCCTGGCTTCCATTTCGTCGTTGTAAGGGGTGGCAGTGCCGTGGGCGGAAATGAAGTCGATATCGGTTTTGTCCAGCCCCGATTCGCCGATGGCGCGGTCCACGACGGCACTGAGCTCTTTTCCCGTCCGGGAAGGTCCGGAAATATGGTTGGCATCATTGCCCGTTGCCCCACCGAGCACCCTGATCCGCCCCGGGTATTCCCGGGCAGTAGAGAGGACCATGGTCCCTGCCCCTTCTCCCAGGCTAATCCCGTCCCGGTTCAGGTCAAAGGGCCGGCAGGGTTCCGAACTGACGGCCAGAAAGGACTGAAAGCCGGACAGGATAAATTTTGATACGATATCGGCTCCTGCAATGACGGCATGAGTATACTTGCCGGACTGTAGTAACCGGGTGCCGGTAATGATCGCCAGCAGGCCGGAGATGCAGGCATTGGATACGACAATAGGGGTTTGCACAAAGCCCAGGTGTTCACCTACCATCCGCGCGGAAGTCATGAGGGAAATCCTTTCTTTCAATTCCGGGCTATAAGCCTGGGTCTCCAGCATCTGTATATTTCCCTTGGTCGTGGAAATGATCAAAATGGTGCGGGGATCGCCCGGGTCGATCCGGCTATTTTGCAGGGCCCCGCTGATACTCATCAGGAGCAATTGTTCGAATTTGGTGTACAACCGGGCGGTAAATGTCCCGTTCATCAGGGACGCATAAAAAGGCTTGTCCGAAAATTCAGGCGCTACCTGCCTTCGTATACCGGAAACACCGGCCGTGAGCTGCCCAAAATTTTCAGCAGTACCTGATCCCAGCGGAGATACAATATTATCTGAAACAATATAGACTTCTGGCAAGAGTTAAAAGGGATTGTTTAAATAGTCAAACGGATTGGAACTTTCCAGGAAGATCCTGACCCTTTCCAGGTCCTTGTACTTGGGCATGTCCCCCGTAAACCTAGGGAATATTTCCCGTACCTGGACATAAAGTGCTCCGGTTCCCGTAGATAACCTTTCGGCGCAGCCGGCATAGTCGATGGCCTGGAGCAGGCTCATGAGTTGGATGGCGAGGACCTCGAAAGAATTGTCTATGACCCTTTTCGTCATTAAGGCGGCGTTGGCGCCCATGCTCACGATGTCCTGGTTGTCATTGTTATTGGGGATGCTGTGCACGTACATGGGAAAGGACAAGGTCTGGTTTTCCGCGACGGTGGACGTAGCGGTGAACTGCATTCCCTGCATTCCAAAATTGAGACCCAGGACGCCCAGGTTCACAAAGGGCGGGAATTTTTGATTGAGCTTGTCGTTTAGCAGGTAGTTGAGTTGCCTTTCGGATAACATGGACAGGCGCGTAATGGCTATTTTTAGTTTGTCCATTTCCAGGGACACATAGTCCCCGTGGAAATTACCTCCGTGAAACACGTTTTTCCGCTCGTGATCGATCACCGGATTATCATTTACAGAGTTCAATTCGTTGGCCACCACCGTTTCCGCCTGGGAAATGGTGTCATAGACCGGTCCCAGGATCTGGGTCACGCACCGCAGGGAGTAATACTCCTGCACTTTGTCTTCAAAGACGTCCCGGGTTGTATGTTCACTTTCGGGATGGTAGAAATGATCCAGGCGGCTGCGGATCATTTTACTGTCGCCCAGCAGTTCGTTCATCAGAAAGGCGATCCTTTGCTGTCCCGGGTGGTGCTTTACCCGGTTTAATTCATGGGAATAGTGATCGTCGAAGGCTTCCATGATCTCATTGGTCAGCGATGACAGGATCACTCCCCATCCCAATAGCTTTCTGGCCTGGATGATATTCAGCATACCGATACCGGTCATAGCGGAAGTCCCGTTCAGGATAGCCAGACCTTCGCGCATATGGATACTCAAAGGTTTAATATGGAGTTCGGCGAACAGTTCAGCCGTCGGACGGATCTGTCCCTGATAAAGGACTTCTCCTTCGCCGATGAGGGTCAGGGCCAGGTGGGCCAGCTGAACAAGGTCTCCGCTGGCGCCCACTCCGCCGTGTTCGTAGGTGCAAGGGGAGATATCCCGGTTGATGAGTTCCTTCATTAATTCCACCGCTTCGGGGTGTACGCCCGAATAGCCTTGCATCAGGCTGTTCAGCCGGGCGATCAGGAGGGCCCTTCCCAGGGAGGCGGGTAATATCTTGCCGCTTCCGGAGGAATGGCTACGGATGAGGTTATATTGGAGTTGTATCAGGTTCTCATCGCTGACCTTGTATTGAGCCATGGGTCCGAAGCCGGTATTGATGCCATATATCAACTTGCCTTCGGAAAAGGTCTGGAGGAAACGAAAATTAACGGCCACCTTTTCCAATGCGGCGGCGTCAAGCGTAACGGGCGCTTTCCCTGAGTGAATCTCCGTAAAATCAGCAAGCGTAAGTGCACTTTGTCCAATGGCTGTCATGGGTCAGTATGAGTTTACTTTCTTTTATCTATGAATTTAATGACTTTCCTTGAGGCCTCCACAAATTGCATCTTTTGCAGCTCGGCTGCTTCCACATATTTCACATGGGGGCTGACGCGCAGGCGGGCCTGCAGGTAGGCCTTGATCTTGTTATGGCACTCTTCGGTATGCGCTGTGGCCTGGATATACAACAGGACTTCGTCCGTGCCCCATTCATTGGAATAGACTTCGACCACAAAGTCCACTACTTCTTCCATTTCACTGAGGAGGTCGTATAGCGCCGGCGGGTAGAGCGTCGTTCCCTTGAATTTGATCATTTGTTTTTTACGCCCCATAATAGGGGACAGGCGCATGCTGGAGCGCCCGCACGCACAGGGCTCATCAAAGAACATGCAGACATCCCCAGTTTTGTATCGCAGCAGGGGCATGGCTTCCACCCCCAGGGTAGTAATGGTCAGTTCCCCCATGACGCCCGGCCCCACCGGTTGGTCATTCTCATCCAGCAGTTCCGCGATCAGCAGGTCGGGTTGCAGGTGACCGCCCCGGCCCTCCCGGCACTCCGTAAAGGCGGTTTGCATTTCAGTGGATGCATAAGTGGAGTAGAGGTCTATGTTCCAGGCTTCTTTTATTTTCTTGCCGATGATGTTCAGGGAAAAATCGGGATAGCGGATGTTTTCTCCTATACAGATGGCTTTTTTAACCGAAGTCGCATTGATATCGATGTGGTGCTCCCCGGCGTAACGGATGAGCTTCAGGATAAAGGAAGGTACGGCCACGATAGCCGTGGGCTGTAGTCTTAGGATGGTTTCCCATTGGAGGGACGGAACCCCGGGTCCCAGGCGGATCATCCCCGCGCCCAGTTTGCGGATGCCGGAGTAATAAGCCATTCCGGCCATAAACTGCCGGTCAAGGGTCAACATCAGTTGGTACACGTCTTCCGGCGAGCCATCCGCACAGACAAAGGAGGCGTATTCGTTCTGAGCCAGGCGCTGCAGGTCATTTTCCGTTAATGGAATGGTCACGGGACTGCCCAATGTGCCTGAAGTGGATGTGTATTCTATGATCCGGCCACGGGTTACGCAAAGGAAATCCGCCCCGCGTTGCTGCATATCCTCTTTGGTGGTGGGGGGGATGCTCTTAAGGTCCTGCACCGTCCTGACGGATCCTATGTCAATGGTATGGCGGGCAAATAGTTCCCGGTAAAAAGGAGAATGCAGGTTCAGATAAGCCAATAGGTCGCGTAGTTTTTGTTCCTGCATGTGAAGGCAATAATGTGCGCGCGAAAATAACGTTTTTTCTGCAAAGGCAGCCAACCAACAGGCCTGACCGGCTGCCACCTCAGAACGGATACCCGATGGCCAGGTTCAGTACTGTCTTGGAAATATCGGCCACATTGCTGAATATCCAGCGGCTGCCTTCGGGCAGCCAGGGCTCCCGGACGGGGGTGGCAAGGTCGAGGCGCAGCACAAGGATCTTGATATCAAAGCGCAATCCCACCCCAGTCCCCACTGCCACTTGTTTCAGAAAACCGCTTGAGAAAGTCGACCCCGGCCGGGACGTGTCTGCCTGCCGGGTCCATATATTGCCGGCGTCTATGAAGAAGGCGCCCTTGACAATGGAGAAAAGGGGGAACCGGAGTTCGGTATTGGCTTCCATTTTAATATCTCCGGGTTGTTCCACCAGCAGGGCGCCTTTTTGGATGGCTTGATAATAGCTTCCCGGTCCCAGTAAATTGGAACGGAAGGCACGGATATCATTCGTCCCGCCTGCAAAGAATTCCTTGCTGAAGGGCATGGTGGAACTGTTGCCGTAAGCAATGCCTATGCCTCCGGTCAACCGGCTTGCCAATACCCAATCGCTTTTGACAGCACCCAATCTCAGATAATGACGAAAGTCCAGTTCAAAACGGTCGTATTGGGAGAAAGGTGTGCCCAGCAGATCGATCTGTTTCCCTTTTGCGATGTCCGCCCCGGTGAAGAGTCCCAGCAGGTTGGCAGAGATGTCCACATTCGCATTGAAATAATAATTATTGACATTGTGATTGGGCCTTGCCTGGGTATTGATATTAAAATTGTAATTGGGACCGATGATGAACTGTCTTTCGATGCTGCGGGCCAGCGTGATATTCCTGTTCAGGGAATCCTGGAAGACAGGATTAATATTGGACGGATTGACCAGGTTGATCGAGAAGATATTCAACTGGTGTTCTTTGATGTCGGTCTCCTTAAAAATGTAACCATAGCTGACCTTATAAGAAGTCAGGTTATATTCCCCGCTCCGGCTAAACAGGTTGGCCCCTACTTCGATCTTGGTCCGGGGAACATATGCGCTGTTGGTATGCACGGTGAAAGGAGCGATAAAACGGGGTATGAACAGGTCCAGCGTGGCTCCTAATGTCCGGGTAGCGATCTGCTGACCGGCCGTGATGAATTGCTCATCCAGCCCTGCCGATACAGTGGCCGTAAATAATTCGGCCCCCCTGAACAGATTCCGGTGCTTCCAGCTAACCGATACCTGGCCGCCGGTGGAATTGTCAGAACGGGTCAGCCCTGTTGCCTGGAACTGGATGGATTTTTTCTCCGTAGGCGTCAGATAATAAAAAGCATTTAACTTATGTGGACCTGCCGTATCGGTCTCTACGAACCGGGCTTTTACGAATTTGTACACACCCAGGGTGATGAGCCGATTCAGGGAGAGGTTGTGGTCGTCCCGGTTATACACGTCCCCCGGCTTGAATACGAGGGTGTTGCTGAACATCACCGGCCGGAACATATGTGTGGAATCAAGTATCTTATATCCTTTGTAAAAGGTATAGGGCGCCCTGGAACCGGTATCGGTGTTAATGTCGTAATCTGCGAATACCACCACTTCATTAAGCCGGAAAATGTCCCTTGCTTTGGGGGGCGTTCGGGGAATCAGGCGCAGGACGGCATTTATCTGGTGATTACCTACGGTGGTATCGGCATCCAGTTGCAGGTCCTCCGGACTGAAATAATAAAACCCTTTTTGTTTCAGGTGACCATCAATGCGGGTGCGCTCATCCTTGATGACGTCCAGGTCATAGACGTCTCCATTGTGTAACAGGGAATGCATTTGCAACCCGGCGATCAGCGTAGTAAGGGTATCGGTGGGAGCGGGATAGATGATACTCTTATACGTGTAAGGTTGCCCTACCTGGGCTGTATAAGTGTCTGTCCATTCCTGCTTCCTGATCCGGTGGCTGTTAATGACCGTATCAAAGAAATAACCTTTATTTTCCAGGTGGTTCTGGAGGATTTCCCTGTTCTTTTCTGCAGAGGCGGCGCTGGCCAGCACAGGTGGTTCGCCCACCTTGTATTTCAGCCAGTGCCGGAAGCCCTTGTTCTTCTTCGGCGTGCCGGCCAGGTTGTAGATCCATAGCTTGTAGCGGAAACCCAGTATACTGGCATTGGGAGTAGGCCTGAGAAGGGATGCCATGTCCGCTTTCAATTCCTTTTTTTTACTCTTCTTTATAGGGACAGAAGACTGCAGATCCACTTTGGAGCCGATATAGAGGAATTGGCCCTTTCCCAGGTGTTTGGTATAATTACAGGCGGTACATGCGAGTGCCAGGCAAAGCCCCAGATATAGTCTTGTGTTACGACCCATGATTGATTTTCCTTGCTTGAAGTTTTTTCTCGAAATACTTGCCGAAGATCTCACTGAATTTATTGTAGTCCAGGGTCAGGATAAAACTCAAGCCCGTTTCCACGACTTCCCCTTCCACGACGATGTCATACTGGTTCTTCCGGTATGCGCGCAGCATGTACCGGCCGTCCTTGGTTAAATGATAGTCCACCGACACATCCCCTCCGATATTGGAGGCATTCTCATTGGGATTGGTGGCGCCCGCCAATTCAAAGTCGCTTCCTACGTTCACCTGGATGCGATCATTGAACAACCGTTTGGAGACGGTAACGTTTAAGTCGGTCCGGTCATTTTCCGCCCCGGTTGAATAGTCCTGTGTATTGTTCAAATCAAAGTTAATATCGACGCCTTTGATCAAACTGGCGGCCAGTTGATTGAGCTCGCCCGTGAGGAGCTGGCTGGCGCTTTGGAAAGCCATTTGTCCCGCAGAAGTGCTTCCTCCGGCGCTTACCAACGGATTATCCCCTACAAAATGTCCCAGGAGCAGGACGGCGAATACTTGTTTATTCAGTTCGGAAGGCTCCGAACGGACCTGTTGTAATTTAGTATCCACATCAGGCCATTGCAAGAGCAGATTGCTGGGCAGGCTGATATCAAAAGTGATAATGGGCTTTAACAATTCGCCTTCCATTTTCAGGCTGATCGTGAAGGGCAGCTTTTGTTTGAACTTATTGATGTCGGTTTCTGAACGGCCGGAGATCTCATCCTGGACCAGGTCTATCGGCGCCGTATTGGCCAGGTAGGTCGCGGTTAAATCCAGCCGGGCGGAGGTCGGATCCCCGGTCCAGGTGATAGTGCTTCCCCGCTGAATATTGAACGTGCGTTTGAGGATCTCCAGCGTTAAGTTATAAGAACCCGCTTCTATTTCATAGTTGCCTGTGAGACTGGTCTTGCCACTTTCATCCATCCCGAAATTCAGGTTGGACCGCCCCCTGACCTTTAAGGCGTCTCCGTTGCGCTGGTCAATGATCATGGTGAAGTTAGCGCTACTGTCTGTTGAAATATTGGCGCTGATATTCATGCCTTTCATGGGGGCTGTCGCTGATAACGAATCCAGTTGCAACGCCGTCATGAGCGTATCGCCAGGATGGTCTTTGTCTACAAACCGGACGACCCCTTTACGGCTGATGACTTCCGGATCATTCTCCGGTAACACAAAGGTGAAGTCGGTCTGTTTGTTGATGTGAAGGTCTCCATCCACCTTGGGCAGGTCCATCGTTCCTTCCAGGTTGACGGCCGCATCCATGTTTAATTTGCCATAGAACAGGCGATTGGTGGCCTGGGGTGCATTGACCAGCCGGAAGTTGCTGGCATTAAAGGTCATATCGAACTTGTAATTCCTGAAATCGGTCGTATATACGTTCCCATCCACCGTGGCCTTGTTTCCTGCAGAGTCCTGTAGCAAAAATTCACTGAAGTTGAACCCTGTATTGTCAAACTCTATATTGTCGTTGGACAGATGCAGGGGCTCCCCCGTGATATTAGGGGTGATGATGGCATTCTCAAAGTGAAGGTCGCCGTTCGGCACGGGCCGGGACGCCGTTCCGGTGATATGCATATCCCCTTTAAGGATGCCCGAGATATCATCCAGTTGTCCTGCGGCAAACGGCTTGACCGCCGCCAGGTTCAGGGCGCCCAGGTGAAGGTTCATGTCCATCTTGCTGTCTCCCGTATAATATTTCCCGGTTACCTTCAGATCGCTCTGGTGTCCTTCCAGGGAGAGGTCTGCGGCGAAAGTATTGGCCTCCTCGTTATTTACTTTCAGGTTCAGGTCGCCTAATGTGTCCGCCTTGTAGGAAAGGTCCTTTATCACCAGGTCCGAAGTGAAGGTGGGGTTGGTGGTGACATGTTCTACAGATACCTTTCCGTTCAGTACGCCATCCACCAATAAGGAGTCCTGACCGGCGGCTGAAGTGAGTGTTCCCAGGTGAAAGCCGTTAAAAGTGATATCGATCGGGGACGCCGGATCCTGGCTGACACTATTGATTTCCATGGATTGACCCTGGTGGCTGATCCGGAGGTCGTGGGCCACGACGCCTGACGAATCATAATGGATAAAGTTGCCGGGACTTACCGTCCAGGCCGTATGATTCAAGAGGAGGCTGTCCGGGTGAAGGACGATTTTCCAGCCGGCTGCAGGGGCGGCGTGTGTCGGCCCGGCCGCCGCCGCTGCATGTATCGTTCCAGTCGATTCCGCCGCCGTCCCGTCCTTGCTCAACTGCGCCGCCACCCGGTACCAGTCTTTGGCTTTGTCGTCTTTGAGCAACGCGGTGGTGAATAAATGATTATCGGACAGGTTGCCATAGACTGCCGCCTGATTCAGGGGGAATGTGCCGATGGAGGCCCTCGCTACCTGCAAACGGTAGTTTAATTCCCTGGCGTCGGTGGCGGCTTCCAGGTCCAACTTGTATACGGTGTCGGCTCCATATAACAGCCTGGGCGTTTTTACGGCCAGCTTCAAATCATTTTGTGCGCTGTTAAACGTGGCATGCAGACCCAGTGTATCCGTTCCTTTCAAAGCCGGCACAAAGGACAGGAGCAGGGGAGAGGGCTTTATCAGTGCGTCCATTACCCAGGATTGGTCACTGAATGCGCTGTCCTTATAGCCTGGAATATTATAAAAATGATTGATGGTCCTCTCCAGCGCTTCGGGAACCTGGCTCAGGGCGTATTTCCCTTTCCAATCGAGGACGGCCATGTCCGAATAGAGGTGTATGTATTGGCTGTCTGCCGGATGCAGGGCGACTAGGGCAATGCTGTCCGCCCGGAGTATCCGGTTGTTCTCATTGACGGTCCAGTGAAGCAAGTCCAGGGCGCCTTGCAAAGAATCGGGGTTGGTGCTGGAAAAATGGGCCTTTACGAGTCCTTTCACCTGTAAGGTATCACTGACGAGGTGTAACGCATGTAGGTCGAGGGTGTCAATCTGAAGGGTAAGATTCAGGGACGGAAATTTGCTGCCGGCCTGTACATTCGCTTCTCCATCCAGTTGATAGGCGACTTCCGTATCCTTGAGGGAAGAATGGAGGATGCCGTGCCCATGTTGAAAGGAGCCGTTCAGGACGAGGTCCTTAAAGTCATACCCATTGATCATGCCGTCCGATAAATGGGCTTGTATATCTGTATTCAGGGCCGGATAGGCGAATCCCTCGCCCTTTGCGGTCAGGTTCAGGCTGATCTTTCCCAGGTGATTTGATTGCCCCAATATATAACCCAGATCCAGTTCGTCCAGGGTGGCCGTGGCATCGTACGCCTGATGAACCAGATCCATATGGCCCTGGACCTGTGCATTCCCATTACTGGTTTGAGTATTCAGCCGGGTCTGGAAGGCTTTGACGGTTCCCCTGAACACGCCGCTGGCGGCAAGGCTTTCCGGTACGTGTATATTAGAGGGGAGTGTTCCTGCCGGGATTAACGCATTCACGTCAGCCCTGCCGGTAGCCAGGTGCAGGATCGTCAGATCATAGAAGGCCTTTTGTGCATCCGGTAATCCTTTGATCGTTCCCTTGATCGATAGGCTGGTCCGGCTGAGCCCGCTGACCTGCAAACCCGGAATGGTCAGGTTACTGACATATCCCCTGATCTGCCCGTTCAAACGGAAAGGCGCTGTACCTGTCACCCCGGACGCCCGGAACTGCTTTTCAAGCGCGGGCTGGAACAGGAATATATCCGAGGCGGAGATAACGCTGCGATCGAAGCGTGTGTCTACATATAATGATCCGGGGTGTTTGGCAATGCTGTCTACAGAAGGGTAGGAGGCGTCTGTCTCATTTTTAATCTCGGAGTTCCCGGTTTGTATGTCAAGCCCTTTGATATGGGCTTCATGATTATTGTAGGTAAAGGCGCCGGTGAATTTTTTGATGAGGAGACCGCTTTGTTCCAGGAAGGATATCCGGGTGATATTACCCTGATAGGTGGTAGGAGATACGCCGATATGATCTGCCTGAAATACCAATCCGGCTACTTTCAGGTGATGATAATCTAATCCTTTCGCCAGGCGCTTTTGAGCATCCTGGTCGTAGGAAAGGTCTGTACTGTCTATCCGGATATTTTTTAGCGCCACCACCATCCGGCGCAGGTCGATGCTGTCGGTTATTACTTTGAAAGAACCCAGTCTGATGCTGGAACGCATGCGGGATATGTCATTCCCATAGTCCACGGCTATATGACCCAGGGTAACCGTCCCCAGTTCCAGGGAAATGGCGGGGCCGGCCGCGGACGTGTCGCGGGCCGATGCCTGCTGTGGGCCTCCTGGCGTCGGCCCTGCGCCAATAGTGCTCTTCGGCACCGGCCCCGCAGCGGCCGGGCTGCCCGGCAGTATATTCAGGGGCTTGTATTGCCGTATCCTCGCTACAACATGCGAAAGATCGATATCGGGGATAGAAAACAGGGAATGGGTAGGATCAAACGTACGGATATGCGTGTTGAAATCGCCCAGGTTCAGGTACACGTCATTACCGGTGGCGTCGTCTTTGTAAGTCGCTACGATATCATGTAAACGAACCTTCCCTATATTGAAAGAAAAACCCCCGGAAGTATCGGTTGTACGTGCGGTATCGGGGGCTCCCGCAAAGGCTTTCAGCAGGTAGGCATAATTGAAGCTCGTGTCTTTCCCAAGGCGGTAAATATGGGCCCGGATGCCGTCCAGTTCTATATAACTGACAGAAATTTCTTTATGCAACAGGCGGAACATGGATATGTCCACTTGTATGCGGGAACCTGCCAGCAGGGTATCCTGGCGCTGATCTCCGAAGTATATGTCTTCCAGGAGGATTTGTTTGGGGAATATAATCCTCAGTTTGCCGATCTGAACCCTGGTCTTCAACTTGGCCTGGAGGTAAGAAACTATTTTTTGTTTGGCAAAATTCTGAACGGCAGGTACCTGAATAAGAATGATCACCACGATCAATAGCACAATGATTCCTCCGACGAGCCATAGCAGTATTTTAACGATCTTTTGGGTGATTTTCCGGAAATGCAGGGCCATGGGCGAAAAATTACAATTATTGTACCGCACCGACAATAAAACGGCGGGTATTATCGGAATTGGATGTTTTGTAAGTAAATTTGACCGTACAAAATGCGTCCTTACATGACAGAGCCTGGCGGCCAATTGGCCAGTGGTACCATAGGAGTAGTCCACCCTGATAGTGAATGCAGAGTTTGCGGATCCCCGCTATATTCCACCGATCACTATAATTTTGAGATCACTTACCATTGTTCATCCGTGGAGGCCCGTTTCTGGGACTTTGACCGGGGAACGATCGAACAGGAAAAAGCCAAATTACACTGGGACCAGTCCCGGGAGGAGATCTGTTTAAACAAGCAGTGACGGAACCCGGTCCTTTCTGCGCCTCAACGCAGCCCTTGCCTCCTTCAACAATGTGCCCAGCAGTAAAAGCAACATCACCCAGGTGCTGATAGCGGCCACCTTTTCCCCACTATAGTAGGAGGCCGGCCTGAATTCAAAGCGGATCAGGTGCTTTCCCTTCGGAACCGAAAGACCCCGTAGCGCATAGTCCACACGTATGATGGGCACTTCCACACTATCAATGTAAGCTTTCCATCCAGCCGCGTAATAGACTTCGCTGAACACCGCGAACTCAGGTGTCTTGCTGGAAGAGGCATAGGTGATCAGGTCGTTATCGTTTCGGATCAACCGGATACTGGCCGTAGGGCTACGCCTGGGGATAAAGGGGACTTGCATTCTAAAGGTATTTTCAATAATGGCGCTGTCAAAGGGACCAAAATGATCGAGGGCCTTCATCGAGGCGGAAGGCCCATCCACCCAATCCAGGCTTTGGACAAACCAGCAGGCGCCGAGGGCGCCGGGGTTCTTTGCCACGACGGGTTCCCTGGCCAGGCTGCTTCCCTCTGTGAAGGTCACCGGGGAGTTGGGATGTGGAACAATGACGTATTTGGTATTGAACATATCCAGTACCGACTGGTTGATGGGTTGTTTGGATAATTGGAACGTGATCAGGTCCTCGATCAGGGCCAGTTTGGCGGGGTGGTATCCTCCCAGGGAATTATGAAAATAGGAGGTATTGGCTTCCTGGAAGGCAGCGCTTGCGCCTTCACTCAGGTTCAGTACGCGGTAATAGGAACTATCCTGGCTGATTTGCCGATCAGCTTCCGTGGGCGTGATATTGGTATCGGATTCTTCCTTGTTCATGTAACTGCTATAGCTCAGGTACCGGATATCCACCCCAATCAGGTCGACAAATATCAGCAGGCCCAACCCTGCTATTGCATAGCCGGCTTTCAGCCGGTTTTTTAAATAAAGGGTGATCAGCCCGACTGCCCCTGCAATAAACAGGAAGGAACGCAACAGGTCCGCACCGAACATGCCTTTCCTGTCTGCTGCGGCTGCCTGAAGGAGGCTTGTTCCCACGGTCGGATCTAACCGGTTGATCTGGGTGAGGTATTGTTCCCTTTGCAGATCCTGGGCGGATTGAAAATGCAAAGTGGCGTACAATCCAACGCCTGCAAGGAGTATGATGCCCGTCAGGAGGAGGGCCAGCTTGAATTTTTGAAAGACATAGGCTTTGGCGTCCTGGCCGAAAAAGAGCCTTTGCAGGCAAAGCACGCCTAGGATGGGAGCCGTCAGCTGGGGTATAAACAAAATCATGGAAGGTACCCTGAACTTATTGTAAAAGGGCAGGTAATGGAACAGGAACGTGTTGAATACGGCAAAGTGCCTCCCCCAGGCCATCAGGATGGAAAGCACAGTAATGCCGATCAGCCAGCCCTTGTGTTTATTCTTTACATACACGCACCCGAACAGGAACAGGAAGCAGATGATGGCGCCCAGGTACACGGGCCCGGAAGTATCCGGCTGCTCCCCCCAATAGGCACTGAACGCAGTAAAAAACTGGTCCGATTCCCAAGAGGGCAAGTGCTGGCTTTGGAGCGCGTTTTCCAGGCGGCCATCTTTACGAAGGTCCTGGGAGGCCCCGCCGTAGGTATTGGGGACCAAGAGGGTATAGGTTTCCGCTTTTCCATAACTCCATTGGAAAGCGTAATCCAGGGGTAGGCCATGCCCTTCCTGGACATTACCGGCCGTGGAATCCATTACCAATCCTCCGCTGCGCATGGTTTTCAGGGAGTATTCATAGGTCGTAAACAGGGTGGTTGCATTCGTCAGCGCCCCAATAGTGCCGGCAGTCCCCGCAAGGAGGCCTGCCAGCAGCAGGTGTTTGTATTGCCTATTCCTGATCCAGCCGATCATATAAGATATAGTGACGGCCATGGCGATGAGTACAAAGTAGTAGGTGATCTGGGGATGATTCCTGCTCACGAGAAGGCCGCTGAAAAGACCGGTTAATGAGGCCCCCCACCAGTATTTGCCTTCATAAAGCAGGATCAGGGAGCCCAGCAGGAAGGGTACGTAGCCCATGGCCTGGATCTCGGTTTCATGACCTGCTGTTACAAGGATGGGACTAAAGCTGGCGTATGCATAAGCCAACGCCCCCAGTATGCTGATCCAGGGATTGATCCGAAGCACCTGCGCCAGGAAATAAAATGAAATACACAACAGGAAAAAGAAAGAAATGGGCGCGGGCAGAAAAAGGGTCAGGAGGGTATGAAAAATCCCTAGGGACATCGCATTATGCGATTCCAGGGCGATCTGGTACCCGGGCATTCCACCAAACATGCTGTTATTCCATAGTGGAAAATGTCCATGTACAGCCTTGTATTGCTGCATTTGGTGGACCATGCCCATCCATCCTGCAATGTCCGCCTGGCTCATTACCTGACCCTGAAGGATGGGTTTGCAGTAAACAACGGCGATCAGCAGGAATACGGAGATGGCGACAAGATGTGGAATCCCTTTTTTGTACTCCAACTGTTGCATTTGCACTGAGATAGGTTTAGTGTTGTTTATGCATACACCGGGCCGAAAATAACAAAAATTAAGCCGTTATTGGATATCCGGTAGTGCAAACGCGATATAACTATCTCCCGACTTCGCTTTTAACTTGCCGCCTCCGCAGGCGATGACGATAAATGTTTTCCCATTGACTTCATAAACGGAAGGCGTAGCAAACCCCGCTGCGGGAAGGCTCGTTTCCCACAGCAATTGCCCCGTCCTTTTATTAAACGCCCTGAATTTTCGATCACTGGTCGCCGCAATAAACAGCAGGCCTCCGGCTGTCACCACAGACCCTCCGTAATTTTCAGTGCCTGTATGAATGCCTTTGGCTTTCCATTCGGGGTAATCGCCCAAGGTATCTTTCCATACGACATGTCCCGTGTTCAGGTTAACGGCGATAAGGGTACCCCAGGGGGGCGTTACCGCCGGATAGCCTTCCTTGGTCAGGAATTTGTTATACCCGGTGGAAGTAAATCTCATCTGGTCATAGGCATTTCCCGCATCTACGGGTGCGGTATACCTATTATTTTGCAAGGCGGGAATGTCCAGGATAAAAGATGCCAGGGCTGTTTTCTCCGGATCGCTCAATTGTTTGAAGCCAGGCATCATTCGCCTGCCTCCCGCCACGAGGGCCTTGAATTGCTCTACATTGTATTTTTTATGGACGCCCACTAAGGTGGGATAATTGCCTCCCCCCTGCAACTGCACACCGTGGCACCCCATACAGTTAACAGCGTAGAGCGCCTTGCCCGCCATTTGATTGGTCTGAACGGAGGGCTGGGTTTTGACGGCTACCATGGTGAGCACCCAGGGCATCTCACTGGCGTTAACGTATAAGATGCCTGTAGCAGGATCGAAGGAAGGGCCTCCCCATTCACCTCCCCCGTCAAAGCCTGGAAAAATCACCGTCCCTTCTTTGGAGGGAGGGTTGAATATATTTCCTGTTTTATATCCGGCCAGGCGACGTTGTATATCCGCATAACTGGAGTCGGGGACCAGGTGGTTGAGATCAGCCCCGGAGAGGGATTGACGCACGAAAGGCAAGGGCAAAGAAGGAATAGGCTGGGTAGGCGATGGCTTTTCACCTTCCAGTTCGCTCTCGTGGGGCACGGGAGTTTCGTTGACGGGATATAGGGGAATCCCGGTTTTCCGGTCCAGCAGGAAAATAAACCCGCTTTTGGTGATCTGCGCCAGCGCTTCTGTAGGATGTCCGTCTTTGGTGATCGTGACGAGTACAGGTGGAGTGGGCAGATCCCTGTCCCACAGGTCATGGTGAACGGTCTGAAAATGCCAGAGGCGCTTCCCTGTGGCGGCATCGATCGCCAGGACGCAGTTGGCGTACAGGTCGTTCCCGGTCCTGTTGCCCCCGTAAAAGTCAAAGGACGCAGAACCGGTGGGGGCGAATAATATCCCCTTTTCCTCATCCAGGCTAAAACCGGCCCAGGTATTGGCGCCGCCCGCATGCAGGTAAGCCGTCGTGTCATCCCAGCTTTGATAACCCGGCTCATGGGGCCAGGGGATGGTATGAAAGATCCATCTCCTTTTTCCGGTATGTACATCGTAGGCCCGGATAGACCCGGGTGCAGCAGGCGTTTCTTCCGCTACCCTGGTACCCACGATCAACAGGTCTTTGTAGAGAATACCCGGCGTAGTGGAGACCACATACATATCCTTTGCGTCCCTGTCCAGGCCTTCGTGCAGATCCACTGATCCGCCGCGGCCGAAAGAAGGGAGGGGCTTGCCCGTATGTGCATCGATACAGTACAGCAGGGAGCCGGCGGAATAGAAAACCCGTTCTTCATCTGTCCCTTCACCATACATCGTTACACCCCGGCAAACACTGATGGAGAAATGGCCCGCGTTGCCCGCGAGCGCCGCCGGATCAAAGGACCATTTTTGTTCCCCGCTGGCGGCATCCAGGGCAAATAATTTTAGTTTGGGAGAGACACCATAAAAGACGCCGTTGGATTCAATTCCATTGACCTGTATTTGAGTGGCCATGGAATCCGCGTCGTGCGTATGATACTCCCAGGCCACGGCCAAATGACTCACATTACTGGTGTCCACCTGGGTCAGGGCGGAGTAGTGCCTGTTTTCCTTACCGCCCCCGTATATCTCCCATTGGGTATTGGGTTTGAATTTTCTCCGGCAGGAGGACATAAAGAAAAGGGAGATGATGGTGGCGAAAAAAAGATACGAAAAGGGTTGCCTCATAACAGTAATTTAACCCTTTTGTTAATTCTTATTTAAAAGAAATTATGTGCGCATGGGTCCAGGTAGAAAGGTGCTAGCTTGGTCTCACGTTCAACCCCGCCTATGTCATTATGTTTACGCACGCTCACCGTTTTCGCGCTCTTTATTTTTCCGCTCCTCGTCCGGGCTCAGACGGACGGAATGAAGGATTCCCTGGTGCAGATCAACGGCATCGTGGTGTCGGCCGATAGTTCAAGGCCCATGCCTTTGGTCAGTGTTTCAGTAGTGGGTACCAGGCGGGGGACCCTGACCAATGAAAACGGCCTCTTCGGTATCGTTGTGCTGATCGGAAATGAACTTGAATTTTCCAGCGTCGGATATAAATCAAAGCGGTTCACGGTGACTTCGTCCTTTAAAGGCAGCCAGCACGATATTGTGCAATACCTGGAGGTGGATACCACCTACCTGGCTCCCACCGTTATCAAAGCATACCCCTCCAGGAGGCAATTTGAAAGGGACTTTGTCAATGCGCCGGTGAATACCCAGGCGCAGGACGTCGCAAAAGAAAACCTGAATCCGGATATGCTGCAGGCCTTGCAGGCGAGTACACCCAAGAGCGCCAGCGAAATGACCGGCGCCACCTTGCGGAGTAATGCGGAAAAATATCATTTAACCGGGCAGGTCCCCCCTATGAAGGTTTTGGACGTAGTGACCTGGATAAAGTTTATTAAATCCCTGAAGCACTAAGTTCCATCTGTGTATAATATTCCCCAATAGATATCCGGACACGCGGCTGTTCAACGGGCTGCGAACGCAGGCTATTTACTTCCCGAAGCCTTGCTGATGATAAATATCACCAGGGCGATGATAGCCACTACGATGATTACGCCTACCCAGACGCCGGCCTTAAAGATTCCTCCTATAACAGCACATCCGTTGAGCATGACGAGCATCCATAGCAGGAGGGGAAGAAAGATTCTTTTTTGCATAGTTTCTTGGTTTGGAACAAGGTAAGGCAAATTTGGACCCATTTAAGAAGGTAAGTGGCAAGTCTTTTGCGCTGGCCATTCCCTGGGAGGAATGGCCTTATGGCACTCAACGAATATAAAAAGAAGCGGTCGTTTTCAAAGACGCCTGAACCCAAAGGAGGAGAGCCTTCCGGCAAGGCGCTACATTTTGTCGTTCAAAAACATGCGGCCAGTCATCTTCATTATGATTTTCGGCTGGAATTAAAGGGCGCATTGAAGAGCTGGGCCATACCCAAAGGCCCGTCGCTTAACCCTTCGGACAAGCGCCTGGCCATGATGGTGGAAGACCACCCCTATGACTATAAAGACTTTGAAGGGATCATTCCCTCAGGGAATTATGGGGCTGGAACGGTCATTGTGTGGGATGAAGGCACATACGAGCCCTTGGGGGTGGACCCGGATGCCTCCAAAGCGGTCCGGGAAAAGGCATTATTAAATGCCCTGAAGGCGGGGTCCATTAAAATCAATATGCATGGTGAAAAGTTGAAAGGGGAGTTTGCCCTGGTGCATACCCATGGAAGGGGAGACAATGCCTGGTTGCTGATCAAGCATAAAGATCAATATGCTACCACGAAGGCGGTCATCGATAAGGACAAGTCAGTGGTATCGCATAAAACGCTGGAACAAGTCGCGGCCAACCCAAAAGCCAAAGAATGGGTCAGCAAGGCCGCCGGCCGAAAGGCGCCGATGCCTGCCAACCTGGAGCCGATGCTGGCGACGCTGGTGGATCAGCCTTTCGATGAAGACGGGTGGTTGTATGAAATAAAATTCGACGGTTACCGGGCCATCAGCTATCTCAGAAAGGGACATGTGGAAATCCATTCCCGGAACAACAAGTCCTTTGATGAAAAGTTTTACCCGGTTTACCACGCGTTGCAGGAGTGGAAAGTGGAGGCAGTGGTGGATGGAGAAGTGGTGGTGATGAATGATAAGGGGTTGTCGGGATTTAACGAGTTGCAAAATTGGAGAAGTGAAGCAGATGGGGAATTGGCTTATTACCTGTTTGATCTTTTATGGTTGGATGGCAGAGACCTGACCCAATTGCCCCTGCACCAAAGACGAGATCTCCTAAAATCACTGGTTCCCGAAGGAGGGGGCGCCCTCCGGATGAGCGAAAACTTTAAGGCCAGCGGGACGGAGTTTTTCGCCTCCGCCAAAAAAATCGGATTGGAAGGGATCATTGCAAAAAAAACAGAAAGCGTGTATACGCCCGGAGCCCGGTCCAGGGATTGGCTGAAGATCAAAACGTCCAGCAGGCAGGAATGTGTGATCGGCGGGTATACCCGAAACGTGGGAAGCAGCAAGGCATTTAGTTCCCTCTTAGTAGGGGTCTTTGAAAAGGGTAAGTTGCAGTACACAGGGAAGATCGGTACGGGGTTTTCAGACAAACAGCAAAAGGAAATGCTGCTCCAGTTCAAGCCCTTGGTTATCAAAAAATCGCCCTTTTCCGCAGAGCCGGATATTAATAAACCTTCCCGATTCCGTCCGGACCCGCCCCAGGCCAACGCCGTTTGGCTGAAGCCCGTATTGCTCTGCGAAGTGTCTTTTAGGGAAATGACCGCTGATGGCGTGATGCGACATCCTTCTTTTCAAGGGATGCGCATAGATAAAAAGCCGGCAGACGTGGTGCTTGAAAAAGCAGTAGAGACAAAAAAAGTAGTGAAGCGCACGGCGAAGGCGAAGGCTGCCGCCAAGCAGCTACATGCGGCCCCCGGGGCCAGGAAACTACTTGCGCCTCCGGGCGCCAGGAAACTACTTGCGCCTCCGGGCGCCAGGAAACTACTTGCGCCTCCGGGCGCCAAACAACGTAAGACCTTGCTGAACCCGGCCGATGAATCCCAGGTAAGAGAAGTGAATGGACATGAGATCAGCTTCACCCACCTGAGCAAAGTTTTCTGGCCCAAAGAAAAAATTACGAAGCGGGACCTGCTCAACTACTATTACCAGGTAGCGCCGTTTATACTGCCTTACCTGAAAGACAGGCCTCAATCC
>Ga0302309_10000523_pt1 | contig 43546 bp, 36 predicted proteins | sample III_Palsa_N1_1_FD_200453 | JGI IMG/M metagenome (GOLD analysis project Ga0302309, IMG submission 200453) | Peat permafrost microbial communities from Stordalen Mire near Abisko, Sweden - III_Palsa_N1_1 | ecosystem: Environmental > Terrestrial > Soil > Palsa > Peat permafrost | place: Sweden...
CGGAATTGATAAAGTGACGTCTTCCAATGATGCCTGGGCTTTGAGCAAATCGGTTTTTGTGGTGGTGGTGGAAAGTGAGGATGGGTCCAGGTTGTTTGGGGGAGCAAGGGTACACGCTGCGGATGGCGTTCATCCTTTACCTATTGAAAGTGCCGTAGGCCCATTGGATGCCTCTATTTATCCCATGGTGAAACTGCACGCAGCCAAAGGAACGGGTGAACTTTGCGGCCTATGGAATTCTATTGAAGTGGCCGGACTGGGCATAGGCGCTATCTTTGCTTCCAGGGCCGTACTGGCTATCGCCACTCAGATCGGACTGACGACGATTTTCTCCCTGTGCTCGCCCCTGACGGTTAAGTTTTCCGAATGGCAAGGGGGAAGGGTGATCACTGGTATTGGAAATAATGGTACCTTTTATTACCCTAAGCATCACCTTTTGGCCACGGCCGTCTTTGTCCCGGATATGGTCAATATGCCGGACACTGCTCCCACCGAAAGGGAAAGGATTATGGATCTGAGGCTGAACCCCCGGCAGGTGACGACAGAAACATACCCCTTTCGCAAGGGTACCACTGTGATTAAGATAGATTACGACCTCATCGTTCCGAATGCTAATATTAATGAATTCAAGATTGCCTAACCCGTTTGTTCGCACCATCCTTCTATTCATCTTTGTCGGCCTGGCGGCGGCAGGGAATGCACAAAGCCTGATCACCCTGCAGGACAGGGATCAATTGCGGTCTATCGGGTATAATGTGACGGTACTCAATGATAGCCGATACCTGTATACGGACTCTTCTATCCTTTTGGCTACCGGTTTCAAGCCTGTTCACAGGGACATCCCTGTTTTCCCCGAAGCAAAAATCAATAACTGGATCCGGTTTTCGGTTTCCAACCAAACGGGGTCCCCCACCCTGTACCTGATGGCCCAGACGCCTGCGATCCCCGCCATGGATGTATACAGGCTCCAGGCAGGTAAATTAAACAAGATATACCAGGGCGGAAGCCGCTACCCGTATGCGGACAGGCAAGAAGATGATGTAAATTATATTCTTGATCTGCACATTTTGTCCGGGGATACGGCCACCTATTACCTGCATATTAACAGTGACCACCACCTGGTGTTACCTCTTTTGGTGGGAACAAGGGTCGCGGTCGGTAGCAGCTCTGATGCGAATTTAATTATCATCGGGGCCTATTTCGGCATCCTGCTGGTGATCTTTTTCTATAACCTGTTCATTTACTTTTCTGTCAACGACCGGAACTACCTGATCTATATCATTTATGTCTTTTTCCTGGGGATCGCCCAACTGACTTCCTCCGGCTTTGCATTTAAATACTTCTGGGCCGATTACCCTTACCTCAACCATTACATGGTGGTTTTAACGTCCAGTATCGTCTGTATGATGGCCATCGTGTTTGCGGTATATTCCCTGCAGATCCGCAAGTATGCCCCGAAACTGATGTGGGTGGCCGCTTATTTCCTCATTACCTACACGGTGTCGATCGTGGCGAACTTTTACGGGGATAATTATCTTAGCTATAACATACTGGATATCAATGGGATACTGATGGCGGTCTTTGTCATTTCTACTTCCATCTATACCGCCCGGAAAGGGTTTAAGGCCGCTTATTTTTATGGGGTCGCCTGGTTCCTGTATATGCTGGGGGTGATCGGTTATGTGCTGAAGAACTATGGGATCCTGCCTTCTAATCAATTTACCAATTACGCCATTTATATCGGGTCTTCCCTGGAAGCCATCCTGCTCTCTATCGCCCTGGCGGATACGATCAATGTATTGAAAAGGGAAAAGCAGGCCTCTCAGAACCAAGCACTGGAAGTTTCCCGGGAGAATGAGCGGTTGGTCAGGGAGCGGAACATAGACCTGGAGGCAAAGGTCCATGAACGGACGGTAGAATTGGAAAATACGAACACGAACCTGAATAATACCCTGGAGCACCTGAAAGCCACACAATCCCAATTGGTGGAAGCGGAGAAAATGGCCTCCCTCGGTGTGCTGACGGCCGGCATCGCTCATGAAATAAATAACCCCATCAACTTTGTAAAATCAAATATCAAACCTCTCCAACTGGACATTCAAGATCTCTGGGAAGTGATCCAGCAGTATGAAAAGGTGGAAATCGGGGGTGATATTGCGGACCAATTGGGCCGGATCAACGCCTATAAGCGGAAGATTGATATAGGCTATATCCGGGATGAGATCTCGTCTCTCCTGCAAGGCATTGAGGATGGCGCTTCAAGGACGGCGGAAATTGTGAAGGGGCTGCGGACGTTCAGCCGGCTGGACGAGACGGAACTTAAAAAGGTGAACCTTTACGAAGGGCTTGACTCTACTTTGGTGCTCCTGCGCAGCAGCATGCCCGTCAATGTGCAGGTCATCCGAAACTATGAAGTCGTCCCGGCTATTGATTGTTTTCCCGGAAAGCTGAACCAGGTGTTCATGAATATCATGGGGAACGCCATGTACGCGATGGATAAGAAACATTCCGGGCAAACGGAGTACCTTACAGTGGATACCTACTTGTACGACCAGGACCACGTGGCTGTCCGGATAGCGGATACGGGTACGGGGATGCCGGACTCGGTCAAAGAGAAGATATTCGATCCGTTCTTTACTACGAAAGAGATCGGGGAAGGCACAGGACTGGGATTATCAATTGTCTTTAGTATTATTGAAAAACATAAAGGTAAGATCATCGTACATTCGACCTTGGGAAAAGGAACTGAGTTTCTGATTGTTTTGCCCATTGTTCATCCTATAATTTAACCGGATATGAGTGAACACCGGATCAGGATTTTATACCTGGACGACGAGATTAATAACCTCAACACGTTTAAGGCCAGCTTCAGACGAAATTATGAAATCTATACGGCGCTGACTGTTACTGAAGCGAAGCTGCTGCTGGAGGAAATCCCTGTTGAAATTATCATCGCTGACCAGCGCATGCCCAATACAACGGGCGTTGAATTCTTTAATTCCATTAAAGAAAAATACCCGGACCCTATCAGGATCCTCTTAACGGGCTATACGGATATTGAAGACCTGATCGACTCTATCAATAAAGGCCAGATATTCCGGTTTATCCGCAAGCCCTGGGAGGATTTCGAGCTGCAGAACGCCATTGCCAATGCGCATGACTTGTATATGGCCCGGACCTTGTTAAAGGAAAAGGTGGTGGCCTTGGAAAAGGCCAATGAAGAATTGAACCGCTTTATTTACAGCGCTTCCCACGATATGCGTTCCCCGCTTGTCTCTGTCCTCGGCATTATTAATCTGGCGAAGACGGACGAATCCATTACCGACCCGAACGGATACATGGAACTGATTGAAAGTTGTATCCTTCGCCTGGATGAATTCATCAAAAAGGTCATCGAGTATTATCGCAATTCGAGGGTGGATACGGAAACGGAAAGCGTGGATTTTGCGAAGATCATCAATGAAAGCATTGAGGCCAACCGGCACCGGAATAACATGGTTCAATTCTCTGTGGATGTGCAGCAGGACCACGTATTCAGAGGGGACGCCTTCAGAACTTCTATTGTGCTGAATAATTTGATCTCCAACGCGATAAAGTATCAAAAGTCGGATGAACCGCATCCGAAAGTGCACTTGACGGTGAGGACCCTACCCCGCAAAGCCATTATCAGTATTGAAGATAACGGAGTGGGTATCCTCCACACTCATTTGAATGATATATTCAGAATGTTCTTCCGAAGTAACAGAACGGACAGTTCCGGTACGGGCATTGGCCTGTATATTGTTAAAGAAGCGTTGAGTATGATGGGTGGAACGATTGAAGTCGATTCCACGTACGGGCAAGGAACAAAATTTGAAATCATTCTCCCCAATCATGTCGAAGAATAATTGTGCCGTTGTTTTGATTGATGATAGTGAAGTGGATATCTTTCTGCATGAGCAACTCATTATGCATGCCGGGGGATTTGCACCGGTGTGGTCTTTCAGCACACCAGAAGCTGCACTGGACCATCTCGCCTCCCTTGCATTTTCTGAACCGAAGTCTTCTCTGCCTATCATCATCCTGCTAGATATCAAGATGCCGAACATGGACGGGTTTTCCTTTGTTTCGCGTTTTGAAAGCCTTCCTGCCGCTGTTAAAGACCGGTGCAGCATCGTCATGCTGTCCGCCACGCTCAGGGCCAGTGATACGCTCCGGGCGGAAGCGATCCCCGCTATCGCCGCATTTGTAAATAAACCATTGACTGTCAACTTGTTAAGAGGACTGGCCGCCACCATTATTTCAGCTCGGTAGTACCCATTTTCATGTTGGGATTAAAAGAGGAGTGCCTTCGTCTGTTCCATTTTATCATATATATGTATTTATTTATATGACAATTCTTGGGCGGGCCTGAGGGCGTTTGGGTGGGTGGTACCTGAACCGGGTGAAATTATGATTGAAATGTGTTAAAATCTGTTAAAAAAATCGGGGGGATCAAGATAAGAATTGTATTAATTACACTAGAATTCGCTCATTGTTGAGTAAGCCTGATGAAAAAGCACGTATGTGGGAATTATTTATATAGCCTTTGGACATTTGCGGGTATAGGGAGCCGGTAGTTTGGATTTCAAATGATATTTCAGTGGGTGTTTAAGCGATAGTGGAGATCGCCTGAAACCTGGGCCACACAGGGGGCACCGGGGGACGGAGCCCACCGGTCGCGAAACAAAGATTCCTTTTTTCGGAAGGGCCAAATTTCCAAACAGCCTTTCCGAAAAAAGGAACCCCCCTGAAGATTCAGGGGGGTTAAAAGTATAGCCATGAAAAACAATAAGTAATGAAATTACTTCTTTTTTTCGTAACGCTTCTTAAATTTATCGATACGACCAGCCGTATCTACCAGTACATTTTTACCTGTGTAGAAGGGGTGTGAAGTGCTGGAAATATCCAATTTAATGACGGGATATTCCTGGCCATCTTCCCACTTGATCTTTTCTCCGGAGTTCGCTGTGGAACGGCCTAGAAAAGTGGTCCCGTTGGACATATCCTTAAACACTACAAAACGGTAATTTCCTGGATGAATGCTCTTTTGCATGATTATCAATGTTTTATGCTTGGATCAGCCAAGCTGACAAATAATGAAGGGCAAAAGTAGTACTTTTTTTATGATTTCATGTTAATAAACTGTAGGGGGACGCCCAAATTTCCGGTTTTGGTGGCCGCTATGACTTCTTGCAGGTCGTCAATTTTCTTGGCGGTCACCCGGACGATGTCGTCCATGATCGCGGCTTGTACTTTCAAACCGGAATCCTTGATGAGTTTGACGATCTTTTTGGCGTCTTCCTGGGCGAGTCCGTTGCGAATAGAAATGACCTGCTTGAATACTTTGCCACTTTGGTGCCCTTCTTTACTGAAGTCGTAGGCCTGTGGATCTAATCCCTGCTTGATGGAGCGGCTGATGAGTACATCGATGACCTGCTTCAGTTTCATGTCACTGTCTGCTTCTATGGTCAGGGAAAATTCTTTCTTGTTCAATTCAATGAGCACGTGTGCGCCTTTGAAATCGAAACGATTGGTGACTTCTTTGTTGGTGACGTTGATGGCGTTGTCCAGCACTTGTATGTCTACTTTGCTGGCAATATCGAATGAGGGCATAGGTAATTTTTCATAAAAATAAGGAAAGAATAAGGAAAGGTCGCCTACTTACGCGGGCGACCTTCGGGATATATGCTGATTCATGGCTTTTATACGGTGACCAGGCCTGCGAAAGGGAGTCTGCTACCCTTTCTTGACCCTGCTGGACTCTTCGTCGGCACTGCTGCTTTGACGGTGTTGGGGAACGTTCTGTTGATTTTTTCCGAAACGGTAGTTGAAGCTGATGCTGGCTACCCTGTTATCCCAGGTATTGCGAATGGTGACGTCTACGTTTCCATACCTGCTATACCCACTGAAATGGCCTAGGTTAAAGGGATCCTGTAAACTGAGCTTCAGGCTGCCCTTTCCTTTCAGTATCTGCTTGGAGCCGCCCATATTGATGGCGCCCATGGGGTTGGATACGATGGTTCCGGAGACGGCCTTTCCCTGGTACCAACCGCTGACTTCTGCGGCCCAGCCGTGCTTGAACGTAAAGGAGTTGTTGATGTTCCCATTCAGTGTATATCCAAAGACTTCCACCGGATATCCATTGATGATCCCTTTATAGTCGTTATAATAAATGTTCGTGTACAGGTTGGTAGTCCACCATTTGGTAAGGGGCAGCCCTGCGTTCACGGCCAGTCCTACGTTTTCCTGGCGGGCTACGTTGCCCTGCTGCACAAAGGTGGTATGGGTAGCATTGTCCTGTAACAGGATCTGTTCGATGATATCGGTGGTCTGGGTATAGTTCAGGGTGGTCGTCAACCATCCTTTGTAGGTATGGCTGAATTCGATATTGTTGCTGAACTGGGGTTTCAGGTATGGGTTTCCTTCCTGGTAGGTATAGGGGTCCAGGAAATAACGGAAGGGATTCAGGTCGCTGTAGTCAGGCCTTTGTATACGGCGTCCGTAGTCGAGCACGAAGGTATTTTTATCGTTGAGGGTGTATTGAATATAGGTGGTGGGGAATAATTCGGTGTAGTTGCGGTTGAAGGTCTCTCCGGTCGTTTCCAGGTTCCCCTTTGAATTGGTGCTTTCCATGCGCAGACCGGCCTGTACGGTCCATTGCTTACTGAATACTTTTGTCACATTGCCATAAGCCGCATAGATGCTTTCGGTATAGACGAAGTGGTTGGTTTTGGTGGTATCGACCAGCCATTTGCCTTCGGTCAGGTTATCGTATTCTGCGTCATTGTCGGTCTTTACGCTGCTGGCCTTAAGGCCCGCTTCGAGCTTCCATCCGTGTTTGAAAGGGTTTACGTAATCTACTTTTCCCGTGTAAATATGAATATTGGAAGGTACGATTCCGCGGAGGGTGTCTGTCAGCGGAAGGGTCATTCCTTCCGGTGTAAAATAACCAGTATTGTACATCTGATAATTGGATTGGGTGTAGCCCAGGTAATCCAGGTCTGCCGACAATTCTTTACCGGTGGTGTCGAATGTATGTTTGAAGTTCAGGTTGGTCCCGAAGTTTTGAAAGTTCTGTTTGACGTGCCCTTTGGTGGTGGTCACGGAATCTACGTTCCCCAGCCCGTCTTCTATATTGGTGGTAGAGGTATTATCGAAATAGCCAGGATTGAAGTAGCCGGTGAAAACAACACCTACGGTGGTCTTCTTATCCAGGAAATAATCCGCTCCCGCCTTGAAGCTTTGTTGGTTGGATTCGTTTACACTGGGTGAATGCTGGTTGAAGATGGCATTTATCGGCGTATTGATGGAATCGCGGAAGCTGCGTGTCAGATAAAGGTTGTGGTAGCTCCGGTTGAAGCTTTCGTTGTAACTGCCGAAGAGGTTGAATTTCCCCGTCCTGTAATTCAGGTTAAGGCTGTTATTGGTTTTAGGACCGATCCCCTGCCCTGCTCCGAGTGTGAGACTTCCGTTAAAGCCCCGGGCCTTGTTCTTCTTTGTCTTTAGATTGATGATGCCTGCGTTCCCTGCCGCATCGTATTTGGCGGGAGGATTGGTCATGATCTCTATCTGATCAAGCTCGGAAGAAGGCATGCCCTTGAGCAGGTTGGCCAGGTCGGTGGCTGACAGGTAGGTCGGCTTGCCGTCCATCATGACCATGACGCCTGATTTTCCTTTCAGGCTGATATTGCCGTCTTTGTCTACGGAGATACCAGGCGTTTTTTGGAGGACATCCATGACGGATGTACCTACGTTGGTGGGGGAAGCGTCTACGTTCACGACGGTCCGGTCGATCTTTTGTTCGATCATCGGGCGTTTGGCAGTGACGTTGATTTCGGCAAGCCCTTTAGCTTCGGGCGCCAGGTGTATTTCCGGGGCTGTCTGATCGGCCTGTCCCTGGGTGAATGCATCGGTATATTGTTTCTTCATCGCAATGGCGCTGGCAACGATGATATATTTACCGGGTGCAATATTGTGCAGGTGATAGAGTCCGTCGGCTCCGGTAGCGGTCCCCTTCAATTCTGTGGAGTCCTGTGCCTTTAATAGGATCACAGAGGCCTTTTCTACGGGTTTGCCTGTTATATCCTTCACGGCGCCGTTAAGGGTGGCATTCTGGGCCTTTGCCAGGAAGGGAGCCATGGCAACAATCAGTAAGGTGAAAAAATATTGTCTCATAAAATCTATTTAGTACTTGTCCTTGGAATGTTCATGACAAAAGTAGGTACTATGCATCGCATAGTATATTGTTTAGGATAGATGGTCGAATTTAAGTGATAACTGGAAAGTGCCATGGTTCTTGTTGGAGGAGGTATTCGTCATGATAAGACGGACTGGGTGGAGAAAATGTTACAGCAGTCGGCCGTAAATGTAAAATGGCGCCGTATTGGGGCGCCATTTTACATATGATTGAAATATAGTATACTATTCGGGTTGGGTGGCCTTGGCCGGCGGGGCGGCTTTGGCTTGCTTTTTACACATATACCACATTATGATGCCGGAGATGACCAGGGCCAGGGAGATCAGTTCGGCCTGAGAGGGGTGTATTCCAAAAATATCATACTTGGTATTGACCCGGATGGTCTCCACGCAAAACCTTTCTACCCCATTCATCACCAGGTAAACGGCAAAAAGCCCCCCGGCAAAGGTGATGTGCTTTCTCAGGAGCATGAGTCCCCCGAAAAGGAGTAAGCAGGTGACGGTCTCATAAAAAGGAGTCGGGTACACCGGAACAGGCAGATAGCTGCAATATTCGGTTTCGGTGCAATCCGGGAGGCGCGGCCCTTCACTTAATACATTATGGGGATAGTTATAGGCGAATAACCAGGTGGGCAGAAAACCCGGTGCCGTGAAACTTTTGTGGGGCACGTCGGTCAACGTTCCAAACTGGCTGGTATATTCGGCGCTGTTGTGTTCAAGGGCCAGCCTGAAGGCGGTGCTGTCCGCGGGCACTACGGTGCCCTGGGGGGTGGATACGTAGGCGCTGTTCAATATGCCCCAGTCTCCGTCTCCGGAAACCTGGCAGCCGATGCGGCCAAGCGCGTAAGCGATCATCATGGTGGGGCCGAATGCATCCAGGAGGTGCTTGAACGTAATATTATACTTGCGGGCATACCGATACACGGCGATCCCTGCGACGATCAGTCCTCCGTAAAAAGTAAGGCCGCTAAAGGATAGGTAACTGACCGGGTCTTTGACAAAGTCATCCCAATTCTCCAGGATGTGAAACACTTTCGCCCCGGCAAAGCCGAAGATCACGGCGATGATCACGATATCGCCTACCCGGTCGTGCGGATAGATGCGCACTTTGCGTTCTTCGGGCTTGGGCAATTGTTGTTTGTGCTTCTCTCGCCATTTCAGGAAAGTCAGCAGCGCACCGGCCAGGAGACCTCCGATAATATTTCCTTTGGAGGAAAGGATAAACGTATGGGGGTCGGCGAGGGCGATTTCATGGTAGGTGAAGAAGCCGACGACCTTGTATCCCAGAATAAAACCAATGATGAAATTGATGAGGAGCTCTGTCCAGCTTGGCGGATTGCCCACCACTATGGTTTCTTCCGTAGGACTGAGTAGTCCTTCGCTTTCCTTTCTCTTGAGTTCCCTGGATAAGACAAAAGCGCCACCGATGAATGCGATGGCTACAAAAAAACCGAACATATTGGCAAGCCGGGCAATGGGCCAATCCACGCCAAACCAGCTTTTCAAAAGATAATAAAGATTAGGATACATGTGTCTGTTGATGAATAAGGTGCAATTATAAACAAAAAAACCATCTCTTCAGAGATGGCTTTATCAATAGCATCGGAGGTTGCTGACATCGGACGTTGCTGACATCGGACGTTGCTGACCTTAGCAATATTCTTCAAACGCAGCGATCAGGTTGCCGGCAATCACTTTGGCCGGGCGGCCTTCGATCTGATGGCGCTCAATCATGTGCACTAACTGACCGTCCTTGAACAGGGCGATGGCTGGTGAAGACGGAGGGAAAGGCAACAGGTGCTCTCTTACTGTTTTCACTGCATCCAGATCAAAACCAGCGAAGGTGGTCGTCAAATGATCCGGCTTTTTGGCGCCAGCGGTGACGGCCATTAAGACGCCAGGACGAGCTGACCCTGCGGAACAGCCGCAAACGGAGTTTACCATAACCAATGTGGTTCCTTTCTTGGAGAGGGAACTTTCTACATCTCCCGCGTTCAACAACTCCTCAAATCCATGATCGGTCAATTCGGCCTTCATGGGGAGTACTATCTCTGATGGATACATAATTTAATTACAATTTAGGTCCCAAAGGTAGGGAAATATCGATTATGATCGATCGCTTGGAGTTGTTGAATATGTCATTGTAGCCATTCTGTCATTAGTCAGCCTTGGTTGCGGCCCTTTTGTCAGTCTGCTTGGCGGGTTTACGCATTTTTGGCGGCGTTTTTATGCGTTTTTGGGGTTGGTATCTTGTTTGATCCTGTGTATCCGTAATCAACTTTCAAAAACTTTTAAAAAAATAAGCCATGTTGGTAAAATTAAATCATCAAGCACCCAATCAACTGAACAATTGGTTCAAACTCCTGGACGAAGACTTTTTTGACGGTCGTTTTAACGGATTCCCTCCGGTGAACATCGTTGAAAACAAGACGGACTACGCGATCGAAGTAGCCGCCCCCGGCCTGGAAAAAAATGACTTTAAAGTACAGGTGGAAAAGAACCTGCTGACGATTTCCGTGGACAAGAAGGAAACCGTTGAAAACAAGGAAGGCCGCCAGGTTCGTAAAGAATTCGGCCAGCGCGCTTTCAAAAGAAGCTTTACCCTGGATGAAAAGATCAATGCAGAAACCATCGCCGCCAAATACGAGAATGGTATTTTAAGATTGAACTTACCTAAGAAAGAAGAAGTGAAGGAAAGCAGCAAGGATATCACCGTTCTCTAAGGATTTACGTATATAGTAGTGAGCGCGTTGAAAATGAGTTTAAAATAGTGTGGAGTTAGTCTATGTAGTGTTTGATGGGTGATTTTTCAACGCAGTGAGTTGGTTTTGGTTTAACACAAGCCCCATCCGTTCCCGGGTGGGGCTTCCTTGTTTATGGCCGGCGCGCCGGAGGCGCGCTAGTGGGGGTTGATGGGGAAGCTAGTGCGGGAGACGACTGGAAACAAAGCGGCCGGATTTGCTAAAAAAATTTAGCGAATCCGGCCGTTTTTCGGGAGGCGTATGGGTCTCGAACCCACGACCTCTAGTGCCACAAACTAACGCTCTAACCAACTGAGCTAACACCTCCGTTTATCCCCACTTTTATTTAAAGCGGGCTGCAAAGATACCAAAAAAAAATACTGACCACCAAATGTAATTTCTCTTTCTTTGGGTCATGAATATCTGGTTACTGCTGCTCCCCCTACTCTCTTTTGCATTGGGCGCCTTAGTCTTCAAACTATTGCTGTATAGCATGTTTGGGGTATCCCGCAGGAAGGCCCTGGCATCCATGGCCATTCAATGGATCCGTGAAGAAAGCGGCCTGACTGATGGCGCTCAAGTCAAAAAATTGCTTCCTCTTGCGGAACAACACGTGGATCATTTCCTGAGACATAAACTTACGGTGGCCATGCCGATGGTCGCCATGTTTATCGGTGACAAAACGATCGCGCAGTTCAAAAGCGTTTTTATGGAAGAGATGGACGAATTACTCCCGGTTTTCGTTCAATCCTATTTTGATCATTTCCTGGGAGGAACGGCTCCGGTACCCATTGCTTCGGAAGTTCACGGTTTAGCGGCCTCAGCTTTGGAAGCCCCCCTTTTGGGAAGGCCTATCTTGGCAATGAGCCTGGAACGCATCTTTAACAGGATATACAAGTCGCTGTCAATCAGAGTTATATTGATCGGCGGAGGGCTGGGATTGGGGATTGGAGCGCTTCAATTGTTCATCCTGTATTTTGGACACTTCTTGTCTTAACATACCCTTCGCAGGTTGGCCCTCTAACACCAAGTAATGACCGTTTGTATAGTTTAGGCGGCTAACATCGAAGTTTTAGGGTGAATTTCGCAAAAAAGAATACATGAAATTTTTTACGATGATATTGGGCTGCGTCCTGTTTTCCGCTGTTTCCCAGGCCCAGGCGCCGGGAGGAGCCGGGGGTGGACGCCGGGCGGGACAGAACATGAACGTGGGGCATTTTTACGGAAGGGTTGTGGATGCAAAGAATAATAAAGGTATTGATGCGGCTTCGGTAGAACTGCTCCAAACTAAATACGATACGGCTACGCATACTTCAAAAGATGTGGTGGTGAAAGCGATGCTAACTAAACCCAACGGGGACTTTAGCCTGGAGAACTTGCCTATCATGGGCTCCTTCAAGTTGAAAATTACCGCCATCAATTTTACGGACTACGTACAACCGGTGAAATTTGATCTGAAGGCGCTGGCCCAGGCAAAGAGTGCCGGTGGAGCGGGCGGCGGAGCGGGCATAAGTCAAGGACAGGGAGACCAGTCGGGCCAGGGTGGCGGCGTGGATGCTTCTTTGCTGAATGCCATTGACAAGGATTTGGGCAATATCAAAATGAAGGGGAATGTGCAGCAATTGGGAGACATCGTCATCACAGCCACTCCTCCTCCTTATAAGATGGCCGTCGACAAGAAGATATTCAACGTGGACAAAAATATTGTCGCCACGGGTGGAATGGCCACCGACGTATTGAAGAACATTCCTTCTGTAAATGTGGACATTGACGGAAACGTTACCCTACGGAATGCCACACCTCAGATCTTTGTGGATGGCCGGCCCACGACACTGACCATGGACGAAATACCGGCAGATGCGATTGAGAGTATTGAAGTGATGACCAACCCTTCGGCTAAATATGATGCTTCCGGTGGCGGTGGCGGTATCCTTAATATCGTCCTGAAGAAGAATAAGAAGGTAGGTTATAACGGAGACGTTCGCGCAGGGGTAGATTCCAGGGGCAGGGCCAACGGTGGTGGCGATTTCAATCTGAGAGAAGGCAAGTTCAATGTCTTTATCAACGGGAATATACGCGGCCGTAAATCAGTATCTACCGGTACCCTGAACCAAACCAACCTGGATAGCGCAGGCCATCCTTTTTACTATACGCATCAACCTAGTACGAATACCAGCGAAGGTACGCTTGGATTTGGCCGTGTAGGATTTGATTACTTCATGGATAACCGCAATACGTTTACATTGGCTGGTAACTATTTTAAAGGGACCTTCCATAACTATGATGATTACACCGCCACGACTACGTATGATCCGACCTTTTATCCCGGTTATGGGGATAGCACCAACAACTTCAATGAGAACGCAATAAATACCTCTGTTTTTCAAAACAAGCAGGGGGAATTGGATTACAAGCACAATTTTGCCAAATCAGGGCATGAATTAACGGCGGATTTTAATGCTTCTTCCAGTAACAATAACACCAACCAGGTTATTCTGTCCAACATTTCATATCCCAGCGATCCGACACTAAATTATGGTTACCCTGAGACCATTTTATCTTCAGGCGCTTCCCAGAATTATAATTTCCAGGCGGACTACGTGAACCCCTTTACGGAGAAAACGAAGTTGGAAGCAGGTACGAGGGTGAACGTTCAGCATCAGTCCAGCGTCAATAACTATTATAATTCACTGGACTCGGCCGGGAAAGGACCTTCGAACCCGGATTCGTCCCTGGATAACCGCTTTAATTATACCAACCAGGTATATGCGGGGTACGTCCAGTTTTCAAGCGCACTCACCAAGAACCTTAGCTACCAGGCAGGCCTACGGGGAGAAAGTTCCAATTATAAGGGAACCCTCTATAGTGATGCGTTACCGGAAACTTTTTCCCATGTGTTTCCTTTGAGCCTGTTTCCCAGTGCATTCCTGTCTTATAAAATCACGGATAAACAGAGCCTTCAGGCCAACTATTCAAGGAGAGTGAACAGGCCTAATTTCTTCCAGTTGTCTCCTTATGTAAACCGGACGGACTCTCTTGCTCTTTCGCAAGGTAACCCGAACCTGATCCCGGAATTTACCAGTTCTTATGAGTTTAATTATCAGAATGACTATAAGGGCGGCAGCTTCCTGGCGACGGTATACTACAAGCATACGACCAACCTGATCACCCGCAACGTTATCAGGGTATTGCTCCCGGGAGATGTAGATACCAGCAACGTATACACCTATCAAAACGCCTCTTCCAGCGATGTTTACGGCCTGGATCTTACGAACAGATACAATATCACCAAGTGGCTGGACTTTATGGTGAATGTCATTGTCTATAATTCCCAAATCAATGCGGGCAACCTGGCCGGTTTATCCAACGAGAACCAGTTTAGTTATTTCGGGAAGATGAATGTCAACATTAAATTACCCGTTGGCTTTTCCATCCAGTTGAACGGAGACTATCAATCCAGGACCATTGTACCACCTAATACGGGTGGTGGCGGACGGTTTGGCGGCTTCGGCGGCGGCCCCGTTTCTACGGCCAACGGTTATATTAAACCCATCGGCGGCTTTGACTTCGCGGTTAAAAAGGATTTTCTCAAAAACAAGGCGTCCCTCGTATTTAATATGCAAGACGTCTTCCGTACGCGTATCAATGATGCCTATTCAACTTCACAATATGTGGACCTGAGCTATGCGCGTCTTCGTGACCCACAGTTCATGCGCCTTACTTTCTCTTACCGGTTCGGTAAAATGGATATGAGCCTGTTCAAGAAAAAGAATATGAAACAGGACCCCGATTCCAATGGTGCGACGGAAGCGATTGGAGGCGGGACAAGGTAGGATCAGCCGTTCTTGCCGCTCAGCATGGGCACGAAAGAAAATTGTTCGAAGGCTTCTTCTCTGAAGGAGCCTTCTTCTTTTTCCCGGGTCAGGCGGTGCATGCGTTGGGCTTCCCCTTCGTCTATGGGAATCACCATCACTGCCCCTGGTTTCATCTGGGAGATCAATTTCTGTGGGATGAAGGGCGCAGCGGCGGTGATGATCACTTTATCGAATGGAGCGTAAGTGGGTAGTCCTTCGAAACCATCTCCGTAGAAGAATTTCAGGTTGGGGTATTTATTTTTGAAGATGAAGTTCTTATGGGCGTCATAGAGCTTCTTTTGGCGCTCAATGGTATAGACATAAGCGCCCATTTCCGCCAGGACGCAGGCCTGGTAGGCGCTGCCGGTTCCTATTTCGAGAATCTTATCGAAAGGCTTGATGTTCAGTAATTGTGTTTGGTAGGCTACGGTATAGGGCTGGGAGATGGTTTGCCCCTCGCCTATGGGAAAGGCACGGTCTTCGTAAGCGATCTGGTCGAAGGCTGTGTCCAAGAAGTAGTGCCTGGGTAGGTTATTCATGGCCTCAAGGACCTTTTCATCGGTGATTCCTTTCTCCCTTAGAATGTTCATCAGTTGCTTCCTCAATCCTTTGTGGCGGTAAGAATCCTCATATTGTCTCATGCGACAAAGATAATGAGGGGAATGAGGGAATGCAAATCGAAGGTGAGGGGTGCGCGGCAGCAGGGCCTATCGGGGGCCGTGGCCGTAAATATCTCTCCAGTTGAATTTGGATTCGGGGTTGAGCTCATGGATACCGTCGTCTACATGCAGCTTTTCAGGAGAGATGATAAGCTTTGACATTTCGGCGGCCATATTGTTGTAGTGGTAATTGCTTCCTTCCCTTTGGAGGCCGGCCCTGTCTTTTTGGATGCGGCGTATCATCTGGGCTTCGCTGCGCATGGGGTAATGACGGAGGTTGAAGTTTTCGGGAGCCTGGCGTCCTTCGGTCGGATTGTGGTTGAACGCCCGAATATTGGTCTTAGATGCTCTCCAGGCACGGATGCGGGGGGCGCAATCGGGGAAGAGGCTGTAATGACGGACCCTTTCCGCGGGGGAAGGCTCCAGTGCATTGTCGGCGGTAGTGAACCAGTAGTTATAGTTATTGAATTGGATAAAGTCGTGGCCTTGTTTGTGGATCTCTTTGAGCCACTTGTCGTATTTTTTAGTACGGTCGGGGCCTTCGAGTAACTCGTCCTGGTCGGGCCAGGAGATCCAATCGTATTTTTTTACATAGTTCTTGATCAGGTTCCTGGACATCTCGGGATAGAGGTTGTAGAAATCAAAGGACCGGGGTACATATTTACGTTCCCTGAAATGCTTTTCGTACTTGTCCAGGACTTCGGCGGTTCCATCGTCAGAGCCGTGGTCCCAGACCACCAAATCGTGGTTGTGTTCCAACAGGTGGAGGATCGCGTCTTCCAGGATGTCGGCGTCGTTGTAACAGAGCAGGACGCCTAGGAGTTTGAAACGGAACATGGGGTGGTTGTTTTCTGGGAGGAAGGTAAGATTTTTTAGAGTGCAAGGCGTGAGGTGACCATCACTGGGGGAATGGGGGGGCCTTTGAGCCCTTACACAAGTAAGTACATAATTACGTACGGAATTCTGTACCTGGCAAAAATTGCGCCTTGAGCATCAGGTCGTGGTTGGGGGGACTGTTGTGTCTTATCGTTGGGCGATTTTAATTTTCTCCACCGCCATCTTTATGTCATCCAGCTCTTTTTTAAGGGCCTCGTTCTCATTTTGTAATTGGTTGATCTTATTATTGGCTTCAATCTGGTATACAGTCAATTCCTCAATCTTCTGTAATTGCAATCTTTGCATGCTTCCCAGGTCCTGGCCGTCTTTGCCTATTTCCAAAGCGGAAGGAATACCGGGTAAATGCTTATACAGCCTCACAAATCGGGATAGATTATCCAAAGACTCCGGCTTGTATGCACTGTCGAATACAAAGTCGGGCCAGTTGGCATTGGCTTTTACCACTACTTTGGTAAAAATGGCCGACCCGTTCACCGCGAAGAGGTAGCCTTGAGGATTGGTGGTGCCAATGGCTACCGATCCGCCGACGGCGTTTAAAACAATGTTGCCATATGAACTTCCTGCCGCTCCGGTACATTGTATATTCGCATATCCATTGGTATAGGCGGAAAGGGCTATGGCCAAGTTAGTATACCCTCCTGAAGACCCATTGGCATTACCCAAAAAAATCCCTCCTGGACCACCTGGGTCGATTTGCAATTTATTGGTAGGGCTTGAAGTTCCAATCCCAACATTGCCATTGGATTTGATCCTCATCCTTTCACCCAGATCAGACGGTAGCGCTCCGTCTGAGGTGTAGAATGCCAGGTCCATTGATTGAATAAGTGCGCTGTTAGCGGCATAGTTGTTCAGCCTTTCCGCCCTGATCCTCGCGCCTGCCTGATTGGGATAGGTATTGCTGAAGGTTGTAAAATCAATATTATATCCACCTGTGATGGCGCCCAATGGTACAGCTGAATTGCCAGGATCTGTCCCATAGCCAAAATTCAATGTAGAATTGGCGCTATTGGCAGGCATTCTTAAATGCAGTAATGCGCTTGGTAAGGAAGTATTGGCAGATCCCAACGCCATATAGCCAGTAGATCTCTGGATGACCATGTCCTGTCCTAAATAAGTCCCGGTATTATCATAGCCGAAGATGGAAAAATCCGAGCCCACCATATTGGTGCCGTTTTCCGTATTGAATACGCCTATACCCCAGCGGGCGACAGTATTAAGGGCCATCGTAAGTTCTGATTGGCTGTTCAAGGATGATGTCTGAGAAGTCATTAGCAGGTTGGTTATCCCGGTCCCTGAAACATTGAAGCCGCCGGTTTGTTGGGCAGAGGGGCTCAGTTGGACGTATGTTTGGGCTTTGGTGGAAAGGGTTAAAGCGCAAATCAGGGTGGTGAGGGAGAGGCTACGTTTGAGCATATGATTTGAATTTTAATTGGCTTGAAACTGCGTTGAACTAGTAGTCATCTTTCAATGTTAATCGTCTGGCGATCTCCTTTAAATGAAACAATCATAAACGCCGGGTCTATTTTCAGTACTTTCAATAGGTCTACCTTGTCTTTTTCTTTCACAGAATATTCAGTGCCTTTGTAAGTTATGATGGCGATCTTTCGTTTGGTATTAACGGTGCCTATAAATCCTATATATTTCAAGTCTGCAGGATTGAATGCCGGGACAGGAGGTCCCTGGAACGCAGATGACAAGCCTGGTTGTGTGTTGGGCATGCCGGATCGATTATTGTGCCCTCCACCCTTTTCATCAGGATCTTCCACGATGGAATCCGATTGCCCCTTGAAGGGGTCTGGGTAATCAACCATCAGTGAAAATGTATCCTGGATATCGACTGGCTTTAATACCACTATTTGTTGGACCGGCAGAGGAAGTGCATCGTCACGCCCCATTCCCTGAGCTACCCGGAATACAATGAGCCCCCAGATGATGACAACGAGGCTAATCAGTAAGTATTTTAGGCCTTTTTTCTGCATGGGTGCTCGTTTTATTGAACGGTTAAATTCCATGCGGCGCTGTACTGACTGCTGGTGCTGTTATTCATGGCCTGGACCCTCCATTGATAGGTCCCTTGCCCCAGCGCCACACTAAAATCGGTAGTAGTTATGACCGTGTCGGCCACCATAGTGACGATCGAATCAAACCTTGGCGTGACAATCTGCAATTGATACTGGACGGCGCTGGTTACGGGTTGCCAGTAAAAGGTCTGTACTGTATCGGATGAAGTGACGTTATTGGATGGGGCTACCAGCGTCACAGTTTGGCCATTGAGCAAGGGTTCCAAGGTCTCGGCACAGGCCGCCATGAACAAAAGCCCTATCACAAGTCCAACGAACAGAAGATTACGGTGTTTCATGCGTCATTAAGTTTTGTACGTACATGGTGCAGGCCAGCCTGGATTTTTTATCCCGGTTATCGATATATTTCCTGAAGTTGACCGAAGCTACCCGACACAACTGTTCTTTCTGTTCAAAGACGTATACCATTTTCAAGGCGTCTTCAAATTTCCCTTCTACTGTGATCATCCGGGTCGATATTTTTTCGCCCGGTTCGTGGGAAGGGATGGGTTTATATTCTTTCAGGGACAGGTCAAATTCTTTGCAACAGGAATCCAACTTTTCCAGGAATTGCCTGTCCAGGACAACTGTATCAGTCGTGTATAATTTTCGCATACTTTCAAGAACCAGCCTTTTACCCGTCAACATGTTCATGGAAACGGCTTCCGTCTGCCCCGACAAGTTCATTTTTTGCTTCTCGTTATATTCAGCATATACCTGCGCGGTCTTCCGAAAGCCCAGCGTATAACAAAGGATCAACGCTATCGCATAGCCTCCCGCCAGCCATTTAAGTTTGGTTTGATATGTTCCCTTCTTTCCCATTACCTGGTCATTACCTCCACTGTAAACTGGGACGTTCCCAGGTCTTTTTTGTATTGATAGGTTCTCAAGGTTACTTTCTGCACCATCTCCAGATTCCTGAGGGAGCCGATAAATGTGTTAAGGTCGTCGGGATCGTCACAGGTTCCGGATATCCGCATCATGCCTGCCTGAAAGACAAAGTCCTCTGAATTATTTCCTTCCTGGAGCGGATTGGTGCTCATACCGTTCAATACGATAGAGCCGAGAATCAGGGCGGCCGCCCTGTCCATATAATAGCTATTCCTGGAATGCTTCAGCCACCCCAGGGAATCCAGGTACGCATACCCCGAATCCACCTTTCCCCTGAGCGCTGCCTCCTCTTCACTGGACTGTCGGACCAGCGCCTGGGAAGCGCCCAACTCCCTGTTCCTTGAAAAGTAGTGACTGAACAAGGCATAATTGACCAACAGCATTACGAGCAGGCTGAGCAAGGCAAACCAGGAGGCCAGCGTATAATACCGATGCCACTCAACTTCTTTTCTTGCGTGCCGGACCAAAGGCATGGCGAGGCCTTCGGTAATGGCCGGTATCTCTTTCACAAAGCCTTCTAAGGCGGCACCCAGGGACAACAAATAAAAATCCTTGAAATAGAGGTTGCCGAGCAAGGATTCTTCAAATATGACTTCCGAAGAATGGTCGACAGCTTCTATACCGATTACCTGCCCCTTATCTATAGAGATATTGTAATGAAAAGTCTTAATCAGCGCGCTGCGGTCTTTCATGAAGGGCAATACATTGCGGATCCCGCCTGCTCCTATATGCACGCCGATCAGCTTGTATCCCAATTCTTTCAATTGAATTGATACCTTCTCTACCAGTGACTTTCGGGCGATGAAAACGTACCATACACCCCCTGCCTCATACATATCCCAATAGAATTCGTCCGGATTGGAGCCAGGCAAGAAATGGGCGACAGGATTTGTCAAATGCACTTCTGACTTCCTGAGTAAGACACCCTTGCCATTGATCGTGACCACTATAGGGATCCGGACAGGTATGGCGGAAGGCAATGCTGATATCTCCCCCACCTTCGGCGATTCTGATTCCTTCAAGAGCTTCTTATCCTTTCTCCTGAGATGTACTGCAGAAATGACCCAATCGTCCTGTTTGGTCAGGTAGAAGTCGATCGCTCCCAGTTCATGGAGGGACAAAATCCGTTTTTTTATATGGGAAAGATCAGCGCGCATTAAAATACGATGGTAGGTTTAATGAACACAATCGACACCGTTTTAGTATCCGTCTTGGTTTTGCTGGTGAATAGCCATTTCAACAAAGGTATCTTGTCTAGTAAAGGTGTTCCAGAGGACGTCTCATCCTTTTCATTCGTTTCGATGCCGCCTAAAAGCACCGTTTCCTCATTCTTAATCCGGATGATGGATTTGAATTTGCTGGTGGTGGTGGGTGGGGGCGTTGTGGTATTGGTTGAATTGTTGTCTGTAAAGGCGGTAATATTCACGCCGATGGTCAGTGTCACGTTTTCATCCCCTGAAACGAAGGGCACGATGTCCAGCGATAGGTTTGCCTCGACCGGATAGTATTGCTGCGTCACGACGGTCGACGTGCTAAGGGACCCAATGACGTTTTGGGTAGACGCTGTATAGTAACGGGTACTTCCTATGCTTAGTGTGGCGGGATGGCCATTGAGGGTAGATAGTTTAGGCGTCTCCCTCAGGTCTACGTTGTTAAGGGATGACATGGCCTGCAACTGTACGTAAAAGTCGGGTAATACATGCCCTATATTGAACACATTATTCAAGCCAATATGGTCGATGAGGCTGTTGATATCTTTGGCCCCGAAGGTAAAATTTGTTCCCCCTGCTCCAAGGATAGAACCTCCTGTCTTAACCGAGTCATTGACGCCCATGGAAATGCCTGTGGACAGCGATTTGGTCTTGGTAACGTCCATAATGATGATTTCTATGGTGATCATCGGCACCTTCTTGTCCACCTGATTGACAAAGTTCTGGATGTCGTTGATCTGGGCTTCGGGACCATTTACCAAAAAGCTATTGAGTTCCTTGAATTCCTTAATCAGGACGTTTTTTCTGTATTCATCGGGGATCATGTTGATCAGGGAATCGACGGACCTATACTTTAGCTGGATCAGTCTATCTTCCCGCATGGCCGCCATACTCCGCTCTCCTATCATATACACGCCGCCTTCATTTTTACTGAAGGCATAAGGGCTGTTCATCAACACAAGTCTCAAAATGTCTTCGTAGCCAACATTGTTGACATTGGCAGATACATTCCCGGAGAGATCCGAATAGAGAAAGTAATTGACACCCGCATATTCTGAAAGATTCTTAACAACGTCTTTAATCGGGGCATTGGTCACATTCAGGTTCAGAAGCTTCTGACCCTTGCGTTCTTCGCCACTGTACTGCAAGGAAGATGAGGATGGATTCCCGCCACCGGGGCCGCCCTTGTTGACTTTGCGTATTACGTAATCATTTCCTGTTATCTCGTTGGGCTTGGTGGTCAGTTCCTCATCGGGCTTTAACTGATTGATCACATAGGTTTCGTCGTTGGTCTTATCGATCCTCAGTTGATTGGTCACGGCCAGCTTTTCCAGGACGCTTTGCACGGGAAGATTTTGCACATATCCCGTCACCTTCTTGTAAAAGGCTTCCGGAAGTACCACCAGGTTCTTGTCCGTCAGTTGGGTAATCTTTCTTGCCACATTGAGCAACGTATCGTCATGCAGGTCCAGGGTCAGTAAGCGGCTGGCCGTATCGTAGCGGATCAGCAGTTCCCTGGGGGGAGGCGGAGCATTGGCGGCCGGATCTCTGTAAGGACCGATGGTGATGATATTTCCGAAGAAGAGGACGTCCAGGCTATACGTCTTTGCCAGGTATACAATGATATCGGCCGGCGTCTCGTCTGTGAAGCGATAACTAATGTGTTGGGTCAGGGTGGGATCTACATTGATGTTGAGGTTGCCGTTCTCTGCAAGGGCTTTGAAAAAGGAGAGCAAGGTTCCCCCGGATATGGAGATTTGAGTCTTCTGGTTCAGGCCGGGCAATTGTACGGACATGCTGTTCAGTCGGCCTTGTATCACTGTAAACCTGTCCTGCGGGGTTGGCGGTGGGGTAACCAGGGTCGCGGTAGGAAGCACCTGGACAGGCTGCAAAGGCACCTGGGCGCCTGGCGGCGTCTGCGCTGATACCGCTTGATAGCCCAATGATATCACGATCAGCATCGCCGCCCAATGAATGATCCTCTTCTTTCTAATCAACATACACATGATTCAACTGAGTAACAATGAATAAATCTCGTCCGCACTGGTATCCCCACGCTCAAATAAGTCAAATACGTTTTCCGCCAGCGTTTTGACACCTTTGGCCTTCAGGGATTCCCCTACCCTTGTCGTCATTTTTTTGATTGCGTCCACCAGCTCTTCATCGACCGGAATGACTTCATATACTGCCTTGCGGCCTTTATATCCGGTATTGAAACATTCCCTGCATCCGATGGCTACATAGTGATGTTCTATGACGCGGGGAGGCTGGTATAGCCTGGGAAAGGATTTTGAATTAAAAGGTTCCTTTCTTTTGCAATGAGGGCACAACAACCGGATCAAACGCTGAGCTATGGAAGTATTCAGCGTATCGGCGATGAGAAAGGCAGGAATTCCCATGTCCACTAGCCTGGATACGGTTCCCCAAGCTGAATTGGTATGGATGGTAGACAGTACCAGGTGCCCTGTCAAGGCGAGCCTTATCGCCATATTGGCGGTCTCCACATCCCTGATCTCTCCCAGCATGATGATGTCCGGGTCCTGGCGGAGGAAGTTCTTCATGGCCAAGGCGAAGGTCAGACTGATATTTTCTTTGACCTGTACCTGGTTCACTCCTTCCAGGGTATATTCTATGGGGTCCTCAATCGTGAGGAGGTTCTTGGTATTCGTATTCAATAATTTCAGGGTCGCATAGAGGGTGGTTGTCTTTCCAGAGCCGGTAGGCCCGCTGATAAGGACAATCCCGTTCGGCTTGCGGATGCCTTCCATGTAATTTTCCAAGTCTGTTTCAGAGAACCCCAGTGTGTGCAACTGGATATCCGTCGCGTCGTTATTTAAGAGACGCAACACCACCTTCTCTCCATGAAGCGTGGGTATGATGGAGACACGGATGTCAAACTTCTCGCGTTCATTGCGGAAAAAGATCCTTCCGTCCTGGGGCAGGCGTTTCTCGGCAATATCCATGTTCGCCGCGATCTTGACCTTATTGATCAGGGAGGGGTACTGCTTTTTATCAATCAGGTACCTGGACATCAACAGGCCGTCCACCCTGATCCTCACCCGGCAGCTTTCGTCGTATATCTCAATATGGATGTCGCTGCTCTTGTGGGTCCTTGCCTCGGAAATCAGGTCATTAAGAAAATCATCTGCCGCTCCATGGTAATACTGGTGCTGGAGGCGGTTGTCACTGCCTTCTTTACGGGCATAGTGTTCTGTCAACAAGGCTTTAAGCCGGTCCTCCGGGATCTCGTCAAATTGAACACTTTTGCCTAAGACCATCTCTAACTCCTCCCTGACCTGCTCCAGTTGGACGTTGCCTTCTTCCACGAACACGGTGATGCTATCCCCCTGTACGGAAGATTCCACCACCCGGTAGCGCCAGGCCTGATCAGGGCTCAAGCGCCTGTGCCCATTATGTTTTGCAGTCTGGTCCATAGGATATCAGCGAACATGAAGCCGCCCGTATATGTTTGTTTCCAAAATAATTCGTTGAGGCCCAGGGTGGTTATCAGACATAACGCCTGCAAACCCGCCAGGGGAATCAGTGTCCCTTTGCGTGTTGTCTTTTCATAAACCAAGGCGCCTATGAGGATGATGATCAAAGAGGAAAGGAAGAAGACAATAAAACCCGTAAGTGAAAATAGGGGAATCACGGCTGCCAGGAAGAGAATGTCGCCCATTCCGAGCTTTTGATCAACGACGTCCTTTATCTTTTGCCCCTTTATCCGGTAGTAAAGGAGAAGGACTGCCAGCACCAAAATCAGAAATCCTGCTGTCGGGTATGTCTTGTGAAGGAGGCTATTCCAATTGCTTTCCGTCCACGAGAGTCCTGAGGATGCGGCCAATAGAACGACCAACACCCAAAGCGTCACGGATCTTTGGCTGAAATCCTGAAACGCGATGATTGTAAGACAGCCAATAATTGACAACAGGAAAAAAATATGCATAGTTAGTCTGGTACGATCTCTAAAAGTTTATTATCCTGGTCAATCTCCCATACATTAAAGTTGCCGTCTCCGTTAAAATCCACGATGGCGGTGGCCCTGGCTTTGAAGCCTTTTTGGTCCGCCTGGATGATCTCTATTTTATAGTTGGCTTGGCCGCCTTCGCTGGTCAACTTCATCTGTTCAAATGATATGCCTTTCAGGTCCTTTGAATATTGGGAGTTCTCGAAGAAGTAGGACCTCTCCAAGGTGTAGACGTGTTCCAGTTGAAGCTTGGCCTCAGTGGCCTTGGCCTTAGAGATCAGGGGCATCAGGCTGGGGAGGGCCAGCAGGACGAGGATGCCGATGATGATTAATACCACTAGCACCTCGGTGAGGGTGAAGGCCTTGGATCGATATCTCACTGAAACTGGGATTAGCATCATCATCAGCTCTTGGATACTTAATTTAAGAAGAAAAGTCACTAAACCTCATAAGTACATTTACTACCGTTGGGGCTACTATTAATATTGTAGTTACCATTTCACTTTGTCGCTATAAATCAAAAAAAATGGGCTTTTCTTTATGTCGACATATTCATCTTCAATCTCTGTCACTATTTTTTTATAAAAGGACTTAGCTTCCTTAGCAAATTCGTCAAATTTTCCTTCTATTTTTTCAGAGGAATATGAAGTGGTAATATGCAGATCGGCTTCTTTTTTTAAGAATGATATTGTGTCATCTGATTCAGTGAAAGAAAAAGATTCAGTAGCCTCGATCTTATTAGACAGGATTTCGCTTATACAAAACATAATATAAGAAAAATCCAAAAGTGGGATATTGTCCCAATCAATATTGATGGAGTCATTTCCATTGACTAGCTGAACAGTTCCAAGAAAAAGGTAATACCGTAATGATTCTTCATCTGGAACTGATATTAATTTTGACGTCGGGGTTAAAAATTTATGTGTTATGTTAAACATAGAATTTCAATTTATTTAGTAAGGAAATGCGGTAACAACAGAGCCTCCAACCCCAATAATTACTCTTAAGTTTGATGTTGGAATTCCCTTTTTATTAATTCCTATTAAAGTTCCAAAGTCATATTCTGCTATTGTTCCGGGCCTAAAATTGGTATTGGGGCTAAATGTTCCATTCGTCGTTGCAGTTTCAATCATTCCTTCTAAGTCTATGCGAGTTATCTCTTGTGCAAATTTTCCCTTATTTGGAATGCTACTAGAAAACCAATGACCTTGAGCAATGTGGGCGAAGCCGTCTTCCGTTAACACAGCTGGAGCTGCTTTCAAAAGTAGTTGACTTCCTTCTCCCACAGACCCAATTTCTCCAGTAACATACCATGGCATTTCAAATTTTTGAATGGGAGCTGCCATTGCGCTTGCGGTGCCGTCCGAATGATAGTAGAAATTACCTACCTGATCGCCCCCGAGCCAATATTTTGTTTGCCCCCAAAAACCAGTAAAATCCTGTATTGGGGCAGAAGCAACAGCATCATGGACATAAGTGTCATGTGCATAATCTATATTACCCTGCCTTACGTCATACCCTGGGGCATCGTATGTTGCATCGGATTCTGCTCTATACCCCCCAGATCCGGAACTCCCACCTGTTCCCATTATTGTAATCGGAGCTATCTCCTTGTCATCGTTTAAATAAGTTGCAAGATACATACCCCTTGCTATGAGGTCTTCCTGGCTATTAATATCAGCATCATAGACGACATTGCCATTTTCATCTATATAATGCCCATCATCACCACCGGTCGGATCTGTGCTGTTTATTGGATCATTACCCATCGCAAGATATGGAGAATAGTGTTGCCCATCGGGATCGGTTGTTAACCACCGGCCAATGGTCGGATCATACATTCTGAGATCAAAGCTATTTAATCCTGTCTCTCCATCAGCTTCTGCACTTTCCCCCTGATAGCCATATCGATAATTGGCCCCTCCGGTTCTTAATACCAGCCCAAATGGGTAATAATCATTGAACATTACTACATTAGCGCCATTCCCGCTGCTGGCGACCACGGCCCTTACATTGCCCAAATGATCCTTCAATTCATATGCGTATTGCGGAATCTGCGGATAATAGGTTCCTAGACGGGAGCCTCCTCCATCAATCATATATTCCTGTAACACTATGGGACCACTTGTAGTGACATTCTGCGTATAAACCACTCCGTCTACATAATAAGTCAATTGGGTCAGTTGATAGGAGGTGTTATAGCTTTTTTTAATAATTCTAGTCCCGCTTTCATCATATACAAATTGCGCAACCAGTTGAGTGAAATTTGGGTCTCTAGCAACGGATATCACTTTGCCGTCTCCATCATATTGAAAATACTTAACTGGCTGCAAAGCAGATGTGGTTAATTCTCCTACCATTTCTCCTATCTGATCATAAGTATACGTTCCATATGTCTGAGCGGTTCCAGTGGATGAATTAACGATGCTTGTTAGCTGATTGCTATTCGCTGCGTAGTTATACGCGAACTTTGCCTGAAGTGTTCCATTGTTGTCGGTTCGCTGCAGATTAAGAATATTTCCGTTATAGTCATATCCTGATGCTCCGGTTGCCGGATTAACTATAGCTTCATTATTGACAGTTGTTGATGTATATGTTGCAGGGGTGGTTGCAAAGCTTAAATTCCCGGCCCAAGTGCCACTTGTGAATTGGTATTTATTGTCATAAGTGTAGACATAGGTGTCTGGGGCATTGCTGATGGTAGTTGTTGTGGGCTTATTTGTAAACCAGGTCATGGCCTTGATCTGTCCAGCGTAACTATCAGTAATTCCCGGTGTAGAGACCCCATTTATGGCAGGGATACCAGTTCTGACATTTTTATAATCATTTGAATAATAATCAAGTACCATCCCAAAAGCATCACTAGGAAATCCATTATTTCCATCAAGTCCGGGATCAGCACTTTGATTGCTATTGTTAATCGCTTTTAATCCCCCTTGCAAGGTATAAGTGTAATCTATTCCCTGAAGGTTGCCTCCTAATTCAGTGCGCCTTAAATTTCCGGTAAGGCTATATATATAATTGACCTGCAATTTCTCAGTAGCAGGATTATCAACTGTATTTGTAAAGACCTGCAATAAATGACCATTTTGCCGATCGTAACTGTAGTAATGGACAAAGGTTTCTGCGGCGGTACTTGCTTGAAAAACTTGTTTAACCTTCCTCCCTGTATTATCATAGGTATAATCCATCGTTTTATATCCCAAACCTGGAATGTCCTTAATCGTCCATAAGACATGTCCTTCTTCGTCATAGTTGTACCAGGTGCGGCTAACAAGATTTACATCGCTCGACACATTACTGACCACCTGGCTAAACCTTTCTGAATAGCTTACAGCGCCCTTAAGATTAAATGGGTCTTGCTGATAAGCGGAAAGTGTGTAGCTATTGTTTGTTTCATCATAATGTATCCTAGTAACATCTGTCTGGGTTCCATTTATAAGTCCTCCATTAGCAGTAGTATTTTCAACTATGGATTGCATTCCACTGGTAACGGTCATGTTATTGGTAAATGAAATACCGCCGCTCCCTGGCATATATTCCCCACTTTCAACTACTCGACCAATCGCATCATAATCTACATAACCGAATTGACCGGTAATTTGCTCTTTTGCATTTTGTGAAAACCGCAATTTTCCATCCATTCTATAAACATACTCAACAAGGCCGTTATCCGGGTCCATACGACTCAGCAGTCTACCACTTACATCAAAGGTGTTTATAGTCGTGTACGGCAAACTATTCGCACTGGAATAGTTAGAGCTTCCACCATTCTCTAGGAGCTTGACCCCATTAGGGGCAATTGCCGCGATACAATCACCTAATTGATTATAGAAAGAATAGGCAATATTTGAATATCCATTTGTATAGGTCAGACTCACATTGGAAGTACTGGTATTTACAAGTTTATAAAACCCTGTTGCTAGTGTTCCGGAACCACTAAAGCTAGTCGGTTGCTCTGTGGTCATGTTGTAAAGGGTATAGCTCCCTCCTGAAATGACTACAGTGTTTGAAGAGAGCATTGAAAAATAATATATTCCTGAGCCTTCACTCAAAGTCGGGATCACAGTCACCTGATTGCTTACTGTAAGATCAGTTCCAGGAATAGCCGTCATTAATGTCTTCCCATTTAGGTCCTTTATTACAGCAACTTCGGTTCCATTTTGATCATAGGAAACGGTTTCAACGGCGCCATTTGTAATTGAGCTTGGAGAAGCTCCCATACTACTTCCAAAGAAGGTATTGCGAATTTGCAGATATAGCGCCAGGTCATTTATCACAGGAAAGGAATAGCTGCCAGTTTCATGGCCACTACCCATTATGAAGGCCTCACCTGCTCCAGCCTCTTTTTTTGCATCGTCTGTACCATCCTGGTAATAAGAATTCCGGACATAAGGATATTGGGTATTCGGGGTATAGTTTTCCCAAGTATTATAAGCGCTATAGTACCACCCAAGCGTTCCAATCTGGCTACTGCCTACAGCATTCGGTGTATTTGTGTTGTCTGTCTGGGTATTGCTTCCGATGGCTGTGCCGAGGTCAAAATCGAAGTGGTTATAAACTTTCCCGGTATCATTTTGTACAAAATTCGGCGCATATGCAAAGGCGCTGTTATTGGTTGGAGCAGCCATGGTCGTAAGGACAGGTCGGCCATAGGCATCAAGAATTGGCTGGCTGGCACACACATGAGTGGCATAGGTCCCATCAGGATAGCGATATTGTATCATTGATTGGGTTTGCAGATTACTGCCCAATTCATTATAAAATGCCTTTACGTTTGAAAGGACATTTCCGTTGCCGTCATAGGCTGTTGATATCTTCCAGTTCATCCCTGCATCGAGTGATGGATTCGACGGAGCCAATGGAACGACTCCGGCCGGGGAGACGGATATTGTGACATTTGACCCAGGGTCAAAGGAGGTTCCAGGTACAAGGACTACCGAAGAACCGCCATATATATGCACCGTCTGACCGCTTGTTACCTCATAACTGGTTGCAGGAGCTGTGGGTAATGATAGGGCGCCACTACTATAGATATCTTGTCCTATCAAATCATTACTCAGCAAGAGTCCAACAAAAGCTAGAATTGAAATTAGTCTTACTTGCATAAAATATGTATATAAAGCACTTGACGGTATAGTTCGTTATCAATAAGAGGTGAAAACAGGCTGCCCATAATTATACTGGAAAGTCTGGGCTTTTATTTCTCCAACGGACAGCTTATCCTTATAAACGCCTGTCAGTCGCCCTTCCGTGTCGTAAGTGTATCGGGTATACATATTATTATTGTCAATGGAATAGGTTAGCAATGCAGTAACTGGATCATACTCGTATGCTGTGGTCGCTGCATTAATGGGTTGGAAACGAAAGTCGTCAGCATATATTCTGAATGTTGAGCTGGTGTTTGTGTTATAACAACCTATAGTGAAGGTTTGATGAGCGACTAAATTGCTTCCATTGATCATTAATGTTATGAGGCGCCAGTTTCCGTTATCGGTCTTGGTAGTGGCATTGACGGCTGCAGACTGCACCACGGTGGACCCGACCGTATATTGTAAATATGTATTGGAAGGGATAGTTCCATCAGGAGACATTATCCAGACACTTGCCATATAGTTATTATTTGGATTGAGGCTATCCGTTGTTGTTGAATAGATATATCCGTTTCCGCTAGCAGGAATTTGAAGAGAATAATTACCTGTATGTGCCACGGGAATCTGCAAACCGGATGTTACAGTGCTCTGCACCGTACCGTTGACAAGAACACCGCTTCCAATGGTCACAAAACCAAGCCCATTCGGATAATTGAGGGTCTCGTCTTCCGCACCGCTGTAAGCAATCTCTGAATATTTGGCTGGTCCGCCGGTCAATATAACCTTTGTTCCATTATACCCCATTTTACTAGCTGTATAATTGCCATTAATGTCTAAATTCTCCAATTCTTTAGAATTGATATCAAACAAAGTAGCTTCGGATGTCAATTTCCACGAGGCGTTTGATGCAGAAGGGGTAGCCCAATTAAAATCGGAGAAACTGGATAAGGGCGTTGTCCCGTCAGTACTGGTACCGTTGGCCTGCCAGGCATAGGAAGCCTGTTTTCTCCATATATCGCCCTTAGGAAGGGGGACCCCGTTTACCGAGTCAGTTGCGCCGTTCTGGACATGAGATACCCCTGCCAGATCCAACGAAGTACACAAGTCACTCCAATTGGTGACATTGGCTGAAATGAGACTTAAAACTGAATCAGTTGTATTATTATATGCCTTGTAAACATACGTCTCAGCTACCTGGGACAACATGTTTTTGTTATTGTCATTGTTTATTTTTAGTCCCATGGCGGGGTAGACTGTGTATGCAGGAACTGTCTTTTGTAAAAAGTTATTTCCGTATGAATCCGTAGTCACCACTTCTGTGGTAGCTCCACTAAACAGGTCAAATTTTAGATTTGTTGAACTTTGTTGAGTTCCATTCACATAGTCATAAATCGTTTGGCCTGTTTGAATACAGGGGAGGCTTTCTCTTGAAGTATAGGTGGTCTTATTCCCACCAGGCGCAGATGTGATACCTTGTGGTGGGTTTGTTACTTTCACTTCAGTAACGCGTTCCATTATATATCCTTGATTGCCATACATTGCCTGGGCAAGTAGTCCCTTATAATTGCTCATAAACTCTGCGGGACTATTAAGGCCTAGGGCATCGTGTAAATAATGATTGACCGTTTTTCCTATAACATGATTATTATTATCATACTTTGTAATACTTATTAAATTTCCTACACTTCCTGTAAATGATTGAAGGGCCTCATTGCGCAGGGTACCACCAACACCACCAGTAGTGGTTAGCGCCGGCGTAACGTCTACCATTTGGATCATATTATTGCTGAACACATCAAATTGATAGACCGTTTTTCCTGGCAATACCCTTGGGGCGGATTCATCTGGATTTTGTACTTGAGTGGTGGTAATCACATACTGATACACAATGCCAGGCGGCGGAGCTGCCACAGCTAATCGTTCAACTTCTGCATCTGCCACATGTAAGGCGTCAACATACAAAATTCCATTTCCGGTAGTAGGTATTATTGTGCGATCATAGTCATCAAAAATCTTCGGTAAATACGACGTAGTCCCGGAAGATAATCCGGAAACGGGATTGGTGTAATTGTACAGGGTCGAAAAAGTTCGCCCGGTCTCGTCAATGGAATTTAATGAACTTACCCGTATATTACCTCCATACCTGTTCAAAGCATTTAGACCCTGGTTTGGTGACAGATTTCCCGTCATTGGTGTCGGCGTTCCGTCTGTCGTAGATAGCGGTGTCGCAAGTGTCACATGTACGAATTGATTCACGTCTATTGATGTGACGGTGTAGGACGCATAACCATATATGATGTTATTTGCGGAAGGATAATCAATATCCAATAAAATGGATCCGGTAGACCCTATAGGCAAAGCACTGGCCAAACTATATCCAAAAGTGTTAACCTGGAATTTAATAAGATTATCTGCTCCATCTAACGAAGGCGAATTCACAATATAATTGACTCCATTGCCCAAAACGCAAGTCTGATAATCATCCGGCTGGTATTTTATCTTTATTGTTCCCCCCAATTTTGTTGTAACCGTCCGAAGCGACCATACATCTGTTCCTGGCGCGGATACCAAGGTTGTATTTCTAAGCACATTGGCATTCGTTGTCGTTAAATTGCTTTCACTGAAATCACTTTTATACATTCCCCACATATCATAAGCATCCTTGTTATAGGGTGGGTTTTTGGTTGTCCTGACTGTTACACTACCAGTCGCCGGTGATTGGTTATTTGCCAAAGTATATGTAGCAACCCCTCCATTTATTACGGCCAGTGTAACAACCCCACAAAAATATTGGTTGGCGTCATCAGAGACCAACAAATCTCCGACGTTGAATACCGGGACTGTGGAGCTTGTAGGTGTCGTAAATGTGGTGGAAGATAGCGTCCCTGCAGCTACTGCCGCATCTTGGGCTGCCAATTCGTACCCAAATTGCATGGGCGGCATAACACTTGCACCGCCCTGTCCACGGAAGTTGAGAGTTTTTAATGTCAGTTTTCCAAGGAGGGCATTGACATTGTTGTAGTTGAAACTATTGTGGGCACCTGGGCAAGATGAGTAGTCGTAAGCGAAATCTATAATACGTAATGCCTTTGACTCGAGGGTTGACCTTCCGGCAGCGGCGACATCTGCAGAATCAATCACATTAGCGGGCATCTCATAAGTATTGGGGCTTAGCGATGCTCTGTAGGCCGGTGTCATTGTAGCCGTACTTCCTGCCGCTGGATTTACAAAATTTGCGTCGGCATTGTTTAGAATATAAATCTTCGATAGCCTTAATGATTGACTGGACGTATCGCTAAACAATCCATCAAGCGCATAGTCAGCATTGTTTCCTTTTTTAGTAAAGACAGTGGGTGAGCATCCTTTAGCATCGTATCTAGTATTTTTTTCAAAAAGTGCCGTGTTTGTCCGCGTCTGTATTGCATTCAGATAATAGAGTTCTTTAACTCCCATTGAGCAGTCTCTGAACCCATTGTCCATGTCTGTTTGGTATCCCTCAGCCGGATTTCTCCATGTATAGCTGTCCGACCACTTACCATATTCAAAATTGACCCAATATCCCCAATCACCTGCATCCGCCACGCCATTATTGTTCCTGTCCACATAGTCCGGACCGGTAATGGTTGTTAAGAGCCATGCATAGGCATAGGCAGAGGCTTTTGTTTGCCTGTTGAAATATACATTTGGAGATGTATAGGCTGTGTTTTGAGAATATATCTCTTCATTCCAAGTGTACTCCGGTAATCCATAGTGATAGGTAACCCCACTTTCATTCGTAATGGAAAAACCATTAATACTTCCGTTAATGGTTGACACCCCGGTATACCCCAACGCTTGGGTAGGAAGCACCTTCACGCCTACGTCAATATGCCTTGACCCTGCTAACTGGGTGCCACTATAGCCGACTGCCGGATAAGTTGGGGTACCGAAAGTAGGGTTGGTATTATAAATATCCGTAGTAGGATCTGTGGGAACTGTATATGGCTGGGTATAACTATTTGAAAAATCATTTATAAACCTAAAACCTCCTTTTTGGAGCCCCCGCTCGTATACAGCGTCGTTGTAGGTAATTTGATTGGGAACGACCCCGTTTATGGGCGCGCCGGTTCCCGGACGGTTTTGTTCAAATGGGGTTGCCTGAAGTACATATGGCCGCATAGATCCCCCTAACCCCTGGGCGCTGACTTCATAATCATCAAAGGCAAAAAAGCTCCCCCCCTGCAAAAAACCCGGATCTGTATTTGTCGCCCGGGCAATTTGGGATGGATCCTCGACTATTGAATAGGCGTCGGGAACCCCTGCTCCCAGGTAGTTTAAAGAGCCACAGTAAGAACTGGAAGTTGTTTCATCAGTAAAGTAGCGGGTTCTACTATAGCCGAGGGAGATTGTAAGCAGGCTAGTGATAGGAATATTTACTTTGAACCCGACGGAAGAGGTTTGAATATTATTGGTATTGCTGCTTGAATGGCCAAAAGAAGCTATTCCGGCCAAATTAACGCCGAAACCGTTGCTGGTTCTCTGAACGGTGTTCATAAGCGCCCCCAGCGCTGGTGGCATATAGGAAGCAGAACCCACGCCATTATTTTCGGATAATGAAAATCCCATGGCACTAAAGGATACATTTGTCTTTCCCTGTGGACCCATTTGAAACCCAACACCGGCCACTTGTCCTGTAAGCCCAACACTAAAACCCTTATAGGTATCATTCGTAACGGAGAGTCCAAAAGAGGCGTTTAATGCAGAATTGGAGCCTCCAATATTGACACCTGCGCTGTATGTGGAAGTCACACCCCCGGACCAGTAGGTCCTGCTAATGGTATTAACATTGTTCCAGTCATCCGGATATCCGTTTGCTGTCCGGTTGATAGCACCGGGATTGAGCGTCCACCCAAGGCCGACCCAACTGGCATCCACATTGGGTTGTATACCAGCATGATAAGAAAGGGAAAGGGGGTATCCACCTTCTGGCCCGGGCACCTCTAACAAGGGGATATTATAAGTCAGATCACCGGTGGCCAGATTTACCATATCCGTCGTATCTACCGGCTCAAAGCTGGTTGCCTCCGGCTGTGTGGGACCCGAAGTAAGTGCATAAGATACAGCAGGGAAGAATGTATTAAAAGACATAACGGCCAGCAAGAAACAAGCCGAAGCCTTCCTGGCCCGGGGGCTAAACATTGCCATAAAGGAATAGTATATAGGTTTATAACGTCAATCGAAAAATGAAATCACATGGCCCCATAATTCAACCTGGGCAATTCCTCAAGATCCTCCCGATTAAACACAAAGGTCGTAGCGCCGATCCCCAAGCCAAATTCACCAATATTCAAGTAGATCTCCTGAGTGTCATGTAGCTTTTCCTTGCTAAAGGCAGCCATGATCGTATTCGCATCGGCTATGCCAAAATCCTGATCAAATGCATAATCCTTTATGTAGACCGTATCATTTTTCTCAGTCGTCATATTGATGTGACGCCCCATATCAAACGAAAATACCTGTAACATATCGCTGTAGTTACTGAAACTGCCCAGTTGCCTGATTATCTGCTGGTGATTCTTTGAAAAGGAGAGTCTGAAATAATATTGACTACCGTATTTCCTTTCCAGGCTATCCAACCTTGTCTTTTCAATTGATTTGTTTCCCTCCCCTAACTCTTGGTAAACCATCAATTGGGATGGATAAAACATAGCCTTCACCGTTATATCCCCAAACTCCCTGGTTTGGGTTAAACGGCTGTCCTTATTGACATAACGCAATAAAGCTTCTTTACTCAAGGGCCTATGACGGCCGCAAGAATAGCTTAAAAAGCAGGCAAAAAAAACAAATAGAAACCCGGACAGGTAGCGCAAGGTGGGGTACATATGGATCAGAGGTGTTTAATTAGCTGTCTTATTTTACCCCAACAGCGTATTCCTTATTTAGCTCATCTATTATCTTATCGGTGATTTCCGTGGACTGGTCGGCATAGCCAATATTGCCATTGGTCGCGATGAGGATCATTTTATAGCCATGCCGCTTGCCGTAACGTTCCAGAAAGGAATTAATAGTGCTGAAGACTTGCTGGTTCAGCCTTTCTTCTTCCTGGGCTGCATTCTGTTTGATGGCATTTTGGTAGTCCATCAATTGCTTCTGCTTGGTGCCAATCAATTCTTTGGATAGTTCCTTTTCTTTAGGGGTGCCGAGGGCCTGGTCTTTGGAATATGCTTTGATCGCGTTCTGAACGTCTATGGACAAGGTATCGATATTAGCGTCCCATACGGACCGCTTTTTATCATACTCCTTGCGCGCTTCAACCATCCCCTTATAGCCCGCCATGAGCTTCTGGGAGTCAACATATACGATACCGGAAGAAGTAAAAAAGAAGAAATAGACGGAAAATCCAAGTAAAAGAAGGGTTGATACTGCCGTAATTGAGATGAGTGTTCGCTGTCCAAACATAAGCTTTCCAAAAAGGTAAACGTGGTCGTGAAGATAGGAGGACTTCCGATATAAAAAAATATTTGTAGTTCTTTTTTTACAAAAAAATTAGTGCACGATATCGCCCATGTTAAATAACGGTAAATACATAGCGACCAAAACGAGGCCTACTATAATTCCCAATAATAAAATGATCATCGGCTCTATAAATTTCCCGAGCATTGCGCTTTGGTATTCGAGGTCTTCGCCGTATTGATCTGATATTTTTCCAAAGAATTGTTCCAGCTGATTGACTTCCTCCCCTACCTTGACCATGGTTACGAGCTTTCTGGGAAACAGGGGGATGGACTCCAGGCCCCTATGGAGGGGCAGGCCTTTGAGGATGTCTCCTTCTATTTGTTCCAGGGCGATGACGAGTGGATAGAATTCGATCATTTTCCGGGTCAGCTCCAGAGCCTGGAGTAGAGGAACCTTCGCGCCGGTAAGGAGTGCCATGGTCCCCGTAAAACGGGCCATATAACTTTTCAGGAGCATGTCTTTAACAAAGGGGATCCTCAATAGCAGCGCAGCAGAGTAACGCCTAAACCAGATCTTTTTACGATTGGTATGACAAAAGACGAAAACCCCGGTTATCACGAGGATGAACAGGAAGGCTGATTTTCGTGCAAAGAGGGAGGCCCGAAGTACCATTTGGGTCAGGAAGGGCAGGTCCCCACCAAAACGACGGAATACGTCGGAGAACATGGGTACGACATAATTCAGCATGAAGAAAATGGCGCCCATGGCAATGGATAGTACGATCAGGGGGTATGTCAGGGCACCGATGACCTGTCTTCTTTGTGCGATCTTCTTTTTAAAGAAGAGGCCTAGTTGCTTCATCACTACGACGAGCCTGCCGGTTTCTTCCCCAATCTGCACGCTATAATATTCATAAGGTGTGAAATGTTTGGAGGATTTGAGGGATGCAGATAAACTGCTGCCTTGTATGATTTTTCCCAGGACCTCCTCTATGATTGCCCGGATCCCTTTCTTTCCCTGCTCTTCTGCCAACAACTGGAGACAAGTCTTCATATCCAGACCGGCCTCCAGCAGGGTCGCCAGTTCTATATAGAATGCCTCCTTGGCCTTGTCGGGAAAGGGCTTCTTAAACAAGGTTATCTCCCTGTTGAATATATTTTCCTGTATCGCCTGCTTTTTGTCGGGGGGCGGCTGCTGCTTGTTTTCAAGTACGGATATGTCAAAGAAATCACTCATTCGTCACCCTTATTTAAAAAATTCATAATCTCTCCGGCTGAATAGTATCTGCTGAGTGTGGTGTACCAGGGTTTACCTGCATACAGATGACGAATACGTAATCCTGTCACTAATTTTATGCTGTCATTATGATAATATAATTCTTCGATCCTTCCTCCCAACTGAAAAGTATCTGTCCTGTATAGGGTCACCCTTCTTATAAAAGTGCTGTCAAAGGTATAGTTGATGGTTGAATCATTTTTTTCTAATCGCAATGTGCTTTTTTCATCCCCCGCACTTTGCCAAACCCAATCGGCATCCCTGTAATCCCGTCGGAAAGCGGTTTTGAAAACGTAATACGAGGCGTAGAACGCCTGGTCTTTCCTGACCTTTTGGAACCTGGCATTAACGAATATATATATATAGGCACCCAGTACAAAGAGTACGGAAGTCAGGGCCAGCGTAATGACCACTTCCAAAAGGGTGAATCCCCTAAGCCTTGTTCGGGACGATGCCTTACTCATTCAGTACTAATATGTGTTTCTTTTTTAATAACACGTGGTCCACATCAAAGATCCTACATTCTATCAGTAGCAGGCTATCCTTGCCCCCGTATGATGTGACTGTCCTTTCGAGGTGAAAGGGGCCTTCATTCTCTGTGCCCGGCAAGTAAAGTTTCCCCCCGACGGTACGGATCGTGTAATTGTCCAATATGTTCCCTGCTCTAGTCCTTGTACTATTTAGTGCCCCCGCCTCTATGCTGACAATGAATAAGGTAATCATGGAAAAGACCAACACCAATATGACCAGGGCCACAATGGTTTCGACCAGGGAAGTCGCTTTCAGCCTATACCTCCGGGTCATTGTAGCCATATAAGAATAACGTTTTTGTTAGCGCTTCCCAGGGGCGAAAATAGTCCGGGCATATAACTCCGGTCCGCTTTTTCCATCGTGGCGTCTACCAGCATATTATCGAACACGGAGGGGCCTTTGCTGTACAGAAAGTAGTCTGTAAATACGGTTCCGGTCACCTGTCCCTGTAAATAACAATACCCATTGCAATATACCCAGCCGTTCACGGCGGCGCCCTCTGAAATCCTTACCCTGGGCATGTAGGCATGCCTTTGATCCGACAAAGCCATTACAACTCCGTCTACTGTTACACCTTCATAAAGTGTTAGATTGGACATCGTCAGGGAATCTCTTCCCGGTGCGATCACCAGGGCACTGGGGTATGTTAAATGACAGCCTTGCTCTACTACAATGCTATCCGTGGCAAAAGCCTGGAGATTTCCTTTAAAGCCGGAATGAAAGATGATGACGGGCGCCATCAGTATAACATTTTCCAATTGCGCGCTGGATGACACTTCCAGAATGGAGTCGGAGATGATCATTGCTTTTCCGGATATTGCCATGTTCCCCAGCCGGATATCTCCTTTTTGCCTGAATATCTGCAAGCTGTCAAGGAAGGACGTCCTGACGCCTTCATCGGGGATGGGGGTAAATCCGGACGCGGTATCTCTGCATCGCTGTCCTACGCTGCTGCAAAATGTAATGAAATCGTTGTCCAGGGATGGAAGGCTCTTTGTACTGGTGTCTATTGACCCCCATACCAATTGGCTCCCCGCGTATCCCCGTTGCTCCAGGTACCCCTGCCGGATCCCCGCCCGGGGAAGATAGGCGTCTCCGCCGATGCGGGTATTTCCAACCAGGGCAAGGGGTTCGTTGTGATCGGTCAGATACAGACATGCCTCTTCTTGTGGCTGAAAGGAGGCTCCATATAATATAGCCTTTTGTAAAACTTTGCGAGGCGCCTTTGCCTCTACCATTGCATACATAAAACAGCCCCATCCTGCCTGGGAAATATGGATCGTGTCTTGTGTGGAGTCTCCAATATCAAGGTAGCTCTCTTTTACGGCGTTTTGATAGGAGCCGGTTCCCAGTATATAACTGATACCGGAGAATAATTCTGCGTCTAATCTGTCTTCCATAGAGTCATTGCTGTGAAGCATCCTGAAATAATATACCAGCAATAAGATGGATGCGCACAGGCACATGGCCACCAGGGAAACAATCAGGGTGGCCAGCAGAGCCCCGGCTCTTATTCGGGTATTCATTTATTTTTTGGAGGCGGGCTCTTAATGACTGCCTTCCCCCCGGCATATTGGATCGACCTGGTACTATCTGCTCCTATTCGCTGATAAACCACTCCGGTGAAGGCCTGATCTGAATAATATCCTTTTTCAGTAAGCCTACCTATGCTGTCATATCGCTCCACGGAACCTTTTCTATATCCGTTTCCCCAATGGCTTTTTTCCATGAGGACGCCAGCCGGATACCATTCCATCCATAGTCCGGACTTTATCCCATTTTTATATTGCCCTGATTCACAAAGATTTTTATTGGTATAGACTTTCCTGAAACAGCCATTTAGCAATTTTCCGTCATACCCTTCCTGGGTAGTAAGTATCCTTCCTGTTTTATACCAGGTATAAACCCTTCCAGTTTTCACAGACGGGTGATGGTCCGTGGTATAAAAGCTATAATTGAAATCAGCTGAATCCAAAAACACTTTATCCGGGATATCCTGTCCTTTACTCTTCAATGCCATGGCTGTTAACAGGAATGCCATCAGCAGACAGGTCCTTGGCCCCTCTCGATTTAACGTCATTGTCTTTTAATTGATTGCAAAGCCCGCTGCTGTTCTCCGACGATCTTAGTAAAGGGTTAGAGAGCTAAACGGGGGCCGTTAATTTTTTGTTTTAACTGTTCTATTTCCTTCTGCTGCCCTTCTAGTTGCTGTTGCTGGGTCGTTAACAGTTTCTGTTGTACCTGCAAGTGGTCCCGGAGCTGCAGCAATATTTTTTGTTGATCAGATATGAGGGTATCCTGCTCTTTGGCGTGTCGATCTGCATCGATGGCATAAAGCGTCAATTCCTCTATCTTTTGCATATGCAACTTTTCCATGGCGCCGAGGTCCAGCCCTTCCTCTTCGAGCTCAAGGGCAGACGGAATAGCAGGCAGATGTTTATTCTCTGTAATGTACTTCGATACGGCTTCCAAGGAGAGTTTCTGATAGCTGCTGTCAAATACGAAGTCTGACCATCCTGTTTGGGTGACGGTGACCTGTTTGGCTGTAATGTTGCCCGATACGGCCAACAGTGACTGAGGATTGGTTGTACCAATTCCAATATTTCCACTTTGCCTTACATACATTAAGGATTTAGCAGTGGATGAGTTGTAGAATTCCCATCCTCCAGTTAAGTCAATTGTTGAACAATCAAACCGGACTGTTCTGTAATCCACGGGAGAGAGCTTGATATTATTTGATTTGACCGTATACCCTGTTGACACATCTACACCGACGGACATTCCATTGGGTCCTCCAAATACAAACAGATTACCATTGACGTCTAATTTATCACTGGGAGAAGTGGTCTCTATTCCAACGTTTCCAGTGGTGGGAAAAACATTTTGAGCTTCCGTCAGCGCGGGAAATAGCATGATCAGGAAAAAGGGCCTCATCCAACCAATATAGGGTACAGAAAATGGGCGGATCCGGAAGTTAAATGGTTTGGGAAGACAAAATGAACTCTTAGATGTAAGCAAAGCAGAGGTTGGCCGCATATAAGGAATAAGTACAATTGGCTGTACATGGTAAATGTAAAATAAAATAGATCATATTTCAAAATAAAAGAAAAAGATTAAATAAAATTTGAATTAGGGAGTATTGCAGACGTTCAGATGCCTAATTTCTATTTCATACGCGATCCTATGCAAAAAAAAGCCCCGGGTCAACCGGGGCCTTTGGATTAAGCTGTATTTGTAAGATTCTATTTAAGCTTCATGTCCTCTATAATCGCTTTAATCTTCTCATCCAGCGAGGCTTCTACTTTGGCGTAATCGTCTTTGCTCTTCAGGGGCGCGTTCACACTGAAATAGAATTTGATCTTGGGCTCGGTGCCGCTGGGGCGGGCGGAGATCTTGGTGCCGTCGGCCAGGACGAATTGGAGTACGTTGGACTTGGGCAGGGTGATGGGCCAGATCTCTTCTTTGCCAAGGTTCTTGCCTACTTGTAATTGGTAGTCGAGCAATTTGGCGACAGGAATGCCAGCGATAGTGGTCGGAGTGTTCTGGCGGAAGTTCTCCATCATGGCGGCGATCTCTTCCTGTCCATGCATACCTTTTTTCGTCAGGGAGATGAGGGATTCTTTGTAGAATCCGCATTGCAGGTAAAGGTCGATGAGTTTGTCGTAGAGGGAACGGCCTTTCTCTTTCTCATAGGCGGCCATTTCGCAAAGGATGGCTACGGCGGAGATGGCGTCTTTGTCACGGACCTGGTCACCGATCATTAAACCGTAGCTTTCTTCCCCTCCTATTATATAATGCTCTTTTCCTTCCCGTTCTTTGATGAGTTCGGCGATCCATTTGAAACCGGTAAGCACACTATAGCATTTCACTCCGTATTGGCCTGCCAGGACTTCGATCATATCTGAAGTGACGATGGTTTTGACGACCATGTCGTTGGGCCGGGCCAATCCTTTTGCTTTGCGGGCTTCCATGAGGTAGTTGAAGGCCAGCACGGCGGTCTGGTTCCCGTTGACCAGCACAAACTGACCGGTATGGTCTTTCACACCAATGCCTACTCTGTCGCTGTCGGGATCGGTGCCGAGCAGTATGTCGGCGTCCAGGGATCTGGCCAGCTTGAGGCCCAGGCTCATGGCTTCGCTTTCTTCAGGATTGGGGTATACTACTGTCGGGAAGTTGCCGTCGGGAGTGGCCTGTTCTTCTACGATATGCACGTTGGTGAATCCATATCGCTTCAGGACTTCGGGCATCAGGGTGATGCCGCTGCCGTGAATCGGGGTATACACGATCTTAAGGTCGTGCTGTTTGGCGATCACTTCGGGATATACGGATAATCCCTTGGCCATTTGTATGAAAGCCTCATCCATTTCCTTTCCTATCAGGGTGATGTTGGCTTCTCCCCCGCCCCATTTTACTTCATCGACGGAATCTATCTTGTTGACTTCAATGATGACATTTTTATCATGCGGGGGAACTAATTGTCCTCCGTCGTTCCAATAGGCCTTGTAGCCATTATACTCTTTGGGGTTATGGGATGCGGTGCAGACGACTCCACCGTGGCAGTGGAGGTGGCGGATGGCATAGGATAATTCCGGCGTGGGTCGAAGGCTTTCGAACAGGAATACTTTAATGCCGTTGGCCGCCATCACGTTTGCGGTGATCTCGGCGAACTTGCGGCTGTTATTACGGCAATCATGTGCAATGGCGACCCTGATCTCCCCGTTTACATGGTTCTGCAGGTAGTTGGCAAATCCCTGGGTGGCTATTCCAATCGTATATTGATTAATACGGTTGGTGCCTACTCCCATTATCCCGCGCAGGCCTCCGGTTCCGAATTCCAGGGTTTGATAAAAGGCTTCTATCAGCTCGTCGGGATGGTTCTGCTGAAGATCGGCTACTGCAGCTTTAGTCGCTGGATCATAATTTCCTTCCAGCCACGCTTCTACGCGCTTTTGAATCATTGGGTCCATATCTCTACCAGTTTTAAGTTGAATGTTTTTATATACTATTCCAGCCATGCGCCGGTGACTTCCCCTGCTTCCAATGCTACAAATATGTGCTCCTGCAAAGTGGTAGACAATGATAATCCTATGTAATCGGGTTGGATAGGGAATGCCTTGTGGGCCCTGTCTACCAGCACCAGGGTCTGGATGCCGGCGGGATGTTTATCCATAAAGGGCCTCAGTGCATATAACAATGTCTTTCCACTGTCTGCCACGTCGTCTACCAGCACAATGGTCTGGCCGTCTATAGGGATGTCTTTACTCAGTGTAACGGTTGTCGGATGCCTTTTGTCCAGTTGTATCTCTACGAGGTCTACAGGGATGAGACCTATTTGCCGGAGCATCTTATCCAGCAGCAGGGCAATCTGCATGCCGTTTTCATGAATACCCGCCAGCACCAGGGAATGAGCGCCCGTATTCCGTTCTGCTATCTCATATGCCATCCGCTGCAGCTTCCGCCTGGCGGCGTCCGACGAAAGGATGTAATTTTTTTCGCTCATCGGGATATTTGTTTCAGCCCCGAATTTAAAGTAATTCGGATCATTAGTCAATTCCAAATATTAATTTAGCAAACTTAAACTATGAATATGCACGTTTTGCAGGAGATCGTTTTCATTGTCTTGCTGTTGGTGGCTGTTGTGGTGTTTGCCCGGAAGATGAAGGTGATCGGGCGCAATATCAGGTTGGGAAAGGAGGAACAGGTTAAAGGAGATGC
>Ga0302309_10000528_pt1 | contig 43381 bp, 45 predicted proteins | sample III_Palsa_N1_1_FD_200453 | JGI IMG/M metagenome (GOLD analysis project Ga0302309, IMG submission 200453) | Peat permafrost microbial communities from Stordalen Mire near Abisko, Sweden - III_Palsa_N1_1 | ecosystem: Environmental > Terrestrial > Soil > Palsa > Peat permafrost | place: Sweden...
CTAATGGGGATGATGCAGCAATTGCCGGAAAAACCCTGGAAGACGGCTCGGCAACCTATGAAAAGGAACAGGTCAACCAGCTGGCGGCAAGACAGAAAAAATTTATTGAACAGCTGGAAGCCGCTTTAACACGCATCCAGAATAAGACCTATGGCATTTGCCGCGGAACAGGTAAGCTTATTCCGGCGGAACGCCTGCGCGCGGTACCGCATACCACCATGAGCATGGAAGCGAAACTTAAACAGGCTTAAGTACAAGCCTGTTTAAGCTGCCCCGGCATTGGTGTTATAATTTTTATTTAACGGTAATTTGGGTTTGGTCGGTGACTACGATCTCGGGCTTGTCCTTAAAGGCGATCACTAGCCCTGAAACGGTGATGGTTTTCCCGTCCAGCTGTTCACCGAGTGCTTTAGCCTCGCCTTTTACGGCGAGTGTCAGTTGCTGGTTGGGATAGGCTGCCCCCATGTTTACCAGTACCATACTCCCGATATCTTTGATCCCGTACACTTTTCCACTTACGGTCACCAATTTGCCGGTAGCGCCTTTCGCATCAGCCAGCTGTATGACCATGGGAACTGGCGCGACCTGAGCCGTCATGGCAACACTGGTGACCTTTACTTTCTCATTCATAAAGATCCTGTTCAGCTCTCCGGCCAGGCGAATACCGGCCTGGTCGATCCGTTGCCGGATGACCGGGATATATTTTTGGTAATAGGCTTCATCAATGTCCTGTCCGGGCTTTACTTCCGCATATAGCCTGCTGCTGATCTGGTAGCTTTCCCAAATCCATTCCATTGGGCTGTCCGCCTGCCATTTTTTGACCTGTTCCGGTGTCGCAATATCATAGTTTTTAGCGATATCGTCCTGGCTCAGTCCCTCATGATCGATCAGTTTGCTATCCCAAAGGCTGTGCAGGTTGGTGCCCTGGTTATCAAATCTTACCTGTATCGTATTGCCGCCCTTATCTTCTTTACGGGAAATGTGCATCGGTTGGTGGGCATCGCCTACGAGATGGATCAGGTATTTCAACGCCTTGTTTTTTTCATCCGGCCCTAGTGTCTTGTCCTGCAGACTGGCTTCCGCCTTCAGGATGGCCGTATACACATTGTTGTCGCTTTGCGCTACAGTTTGTACAAACTGCTCATGGCTTAAGCCTAAGGGCAGGTTTAAAAAATGCCAGGGTGCCGTAGTCTTGCTGCGATTTTCGTCAGCCCAGGTACTGACATCGGCCATGCTTTGGCCTTTCAGGTAAGCGGAGACGGCGTAGGCGGTATTACTGTTCAAATGCTTTTGCGCGATGGTAGCTATGGCGCGGTGCCCTTTGAATCCCCAGGAAGTAAGTAACAAAACGCAAACAACCAGTCCAATAGATACAAATGCTTTTTTCATACAGCGAATATGGGAAGTAAATTTCAGCAGGAAAAATGAAAAAAGGTAATGCTTTGAGAATTAGCTACTAAAAATATTAGTAAAGCGGGTTGCAGGTTTTCTGCTTTGCTTTAGTTTATTATGGAAGAAATTGAACATTTATCGGATCGCCTTGTTTGATTATTATGAAAGACGAAACGATTAAAACAGCTGCCCGGATCGCTTTAGGCGGCGCACTGATATTTGCCGGCATTAGCCATTTGAGCTTTGCCCGTCGTGACTTCCGCGCGCAGGTGCCGGACTGGGTGCCGTTGAAGAAAGATGACACGGTAATTTATTCCGGTATCGCTGAGATCGCTTTAGGCAGCGCTATTGCGCTAACTCCGCAGAAACAGCGTCCAAAAATTGGTGCGATCGCGGCTTTGTTCTTTACAGCGGTGTTCCCTGGTAATATGGCCCAATTTACCCACCGTCGTTCTGCTTTTGGCTTGGACACTGATGAGAAACGTTTTGCAAGACTGCTTTTTCAACCCGTGCTGGTTTACTGGGCCTGGAAAAGTACACGGAAATAAAATACACATATAGTTGTTTTGGCTAAGCCTAAGCAGATAAGGTAAACTATTGGGGCTGCAGTAACCAAATGCTGTCTCATCAAATTGACCAGCGATGAACATTCCAAGAAAATACTTAACTTGTTTGGAAAACATCACGTTAGGCTGATTTACGGTACTACTTAACAACTATATTTAATGATAGCAGATTTTTGTTACTCCATATTCAGGCTTGACCTGGATTTTCCCTGTTGATGATTCCTGCTAATGCCAGTATCAGGTGGCGTGAGGGCATGATCTGTGAACCGAAGGCCAGCAGCCTGTTCATAAAACCCGGAATGACATACAGGTCACCCTTGAGCATGGCCTGGTAACCTGCTGATGCAACTTTGGCGGGATCCGCTTGTTTGCCTTGCACCGTAGCGGAATTGTGCATTTCAGCCCGATCAAAAAAACTGGTTGCAGTCACACCGGGACTTAAAACCGTAGCCGTAACTCCTGTATTCTTTAATTCAGCGTGAAGTGACTCTGTAAAACTCACCACGTAACTCTTGGATGCAGCGTAGACGGCCAACCGGGGCACCGGCTGATAAGCAGCAGTTGAGCCCACATTCAGGATGCGCCCGCTACCGCGTTTGACCATGTCCTTTACAAATAAAGCCGTTAGTTCGGTAAGCGCGATAATATTAAGGTTGAGCATACCGGTTAACGTAGCGGGGTCGGCATCTGCGACCTTTTTGTAATCTCCAAAACCGGCATTATTGATGAGGTAATCAATAGATAATTCTTTGGTAATACAATAATCGTATAAAATCTTGGCGTGCCCGGGAACTGACAGATCAGTGGAGATAGTCGTTACCTGTAATCCATGTTTTACTTCCAGGTCTTTTTTAATGGCTTCCAGCTTTTCTTTATCGCGGGCAACTAATATTAAATTGATGCCATCTTTGGCGCAGCACAGCGCCAGTTCATAGCCAATGCCCCCGGAGGCGCCGGTAATCAGGGCGGTTTTAGATGATCTCTTTATCATATAGACTTAACGCTCAATGCCTCCGGTGGTTTATTTATTTTATTCGGTTTAATTTAGCATAACTTATTATCGCTCTGAAAGCATCGGTGCTTTGTGAATATAAGTTTCCGAATACAAATTATCAATAAAGAATTTAGCCAGCAGTTTGCGGCTCATCCGAAACGGCTTGGGTGTATGGTCATAGGTAATTGCCAATGTTCCCATAGTTTCGCTTTCATTTAATCCAACGGGCCTGGCAATCGTCCAGTCTGTTCCGGATGCCTGGATCAATTGTTCCTGCGCAGTATGATCTTCGAATATTACTTTGAAATTTGTCAGCCTGGCTAATAATTTAACATACCATGGATTATATCTCCACGAATCCCCGGCACCTACGGTAGATAGGATCATGATTCTTTTAATATGATATTCCTTCATTACGTCCAGTGCATTGTATATGCTTCTTTCCAGGATGCGGGGATGGTCTATTTTCCGGATGGAAATCGCTGCGCCATGAGGTAACGGCGCTAACAAACTGAGAACGGCATCGCAGCCTTTCATCGCGTTGCGGACATCGTTAATATCGGTCGGGACACCTGTTATAATGGTTAAGCCTTCAGAATTGACAAGGATCTTAGCTGGATTTCTTACTAAGGCCACCACCTGGTAACCTTGAGCCAATGCGAAAGATATGGCATGTTTACCTGTTCTCCCGGTAGCCCCTAATAGTAATATAGTCTTTGACATGGCTTAAAGCATTTTTAAAGTGATGCCGACAAGGCCGGTGAACTTTTCCAGGTAATACTGGATGGTTTTAAGCTTGAATTCATCCCAGTAAGGAATAATCGGTTGTAAGGTTTCGTTATCGCTAAATAATACATCCAGCACAAAACCATAGGCGTCCTGTTGTTTTTCTGCGGCTAAGCGCAGCCTTTCTTCATGAATGACCCCTGGAAATTTCGACAGGAACAATAATTGGACAGCGATTTTGTCCTGTATGTTCAACCGGGGTATCTCTACTATCTCCGAAGCTTCAGAATCGATCTCCGGCATTCTTAGTTCAATATCTTCAGGCAACGGGGCAGTCAGCGGCAGGTCAACCATATCGAACAGGCCACTTGACTTTTCCGTAAAGAATTTTTTGGACCGGCCATCAAAATAATATGATTCTTCAGCCGATAGCGGCGCGGTCATGGCGTGGCAAAGCCAAAAAAGATTAAAACGCTCGATGTCTGTCATGCCTGGCTAAGATAATAAATTGTGGGTGTACTTGTAATCCGTGTAGCAGCTGTTGACAATTTTCCATTGGACACATGTCGCTATGAAATCCGGCAGCTCGAGACCACTATGTTTTGCAGCCGTTCTATAAAAGTCCATTCTTGAGGGATGATCCGGGGAAACCGCGTTGATGATTTGGTGATCTGAAGCCGTCGCTATCAACTGAAGGGTGATACCTACGGCATCATCTATGTGGAGAAGGTTGACCGGAGCAAGGCCGTTTGGGATACTGCTTTTACCTGCGAAAAACCTGCCCGGGTCCCTCCCGGGGCCGATCAACCCGGCGAAACGCAGGACAGTCCAATTAAATGACGCGGTTTGAAAAAGTTGTTCGGCCTGAACCAGTAATTTGGCAGATAAAGTTCCGGCCTGTGGGGCAGTGGTTTCATCTACAGTGGTACCAGGTTCGCCGTAAACGCTGGTTGAACTGATAAAGATCACTTTGGGGATATTGAACCGTTTGATCAGTTCAATCGTAAAATTGATGCGCTGCAAATACGCCACTTCATCGTTCATCCGGACATTATTGGCAATGACTATGATGTCACAATCGAAGAAAACAGGATCATACACGCTGTCTTCCGCAGATGTTAATTTAATTAAGTGGCTGCGGTTGGAATCAAGTTTGTCTCCCGATGTAGTTGAACCTTTTACGGCGTGACCCTGATCCCTTAATGCCTTTGATAAGACCGTGCCGAACCAGCCGCACCCCAGGATGCTGACTGTCATGATTTGTTGTGTTTTGTCCAACTTGTTTGAAGAACAGTATATCCTAACATATGCCCGTTGTTTTTAGCGTTCGTTGAATATAAACACGCCGATTATTTATTAGTTTGTTTCTATGTTCTATTACGAGTTGCAGCGCCGTAGGTGAATGGTTGTGGCGGTACGTTGCAGGCCTTAATCCTGATACTGAAAACCCTGCTTATAAAAGTTTTACCATCCACCCGTATCCAAGGAAAGAAGTAAGCTCATGTACGGCTGAATATGAATCTGCAAGGGGGGGCGAACATTATAAAATGGCAATTATCCGGTGCGCTCTTTGTTATGGATGTAAATATACCTGCCGGTTCTACTGCAAAAATTTACATTCCAGCTGTATCACTACAACAAGTTACAGAATCTGGCATTATGGCCGTTAGGGCCAAAGGTTTAAAATTTATCAAGCAGGCCGATGATACTATGTTATTTGAAGCAAAATCAGGCATCTATCATTTCAATTCCAAATTGTAATCAATGGCAATACCAAATACTCTCATTTCAGGCCTGGTAAATCAAGGACAATTTTTGGGTTGGGTCAATAATTAAACAATATTCTATTAGAAATCAATTTTATCGGGTAAATGAAAGTGTGCACAAATCAACAACGGATAGCGATAAATCATTAACTTAAATGAACCGGACAATAAATTGGCAGTTAAACCTGCAAGCCTTTAAATTAGGCTTTGATGTATAATAAAAAACCATTTTGTTATTTTTACCAGACATCCACCATTCACTTGAAATGTTAACACGTGAATTAAGGTTTCAGCGATTTACTAAATTTGCCCATTCGACTGTCAAATTATAAAATTTTAAATAGTCATAATGAAGTTTTTGAAAGCTGTTTCTATATTGGTCATTTTTTCTTTACAGGTTCAAGCACAAAATAAATTGCTTGGCAAATTAAACTCATCTATATTATTTCAAGGTAATGATACTGTCGCCTACCGTGACCCCGCCGTATTATATCACAACGGAGTTTTTTACCTTTTCTTTACCTTGGTAAAAACAGAATCCCGGAAAATATACTCCTATACGGCATTAGCGCATAGCCGCGACCTTAAAACTTGGTCTGCTGTTAAAATCATTACACCGAAAAACCAGAACTGGGATTTTTCAAGTCCCGGTAATATAATTAGGTTTAAAAAGGAATGGGTGCTTTGTCTGCAAACTTATCCCCGGCCAGATTACACCGTTGACCAAATGCCCCGCTTTGGTTCAGGCAATGCACGTATATTCCTCATGCGAAGTAAGAACCTGCTTAATTGGAGTAATCCTGAGCTGATGAAAGTCAAAGGGACGAAAGTTTCTTTTGCGGATATGGGACGAATGATTGACCCTTATTTACTTCAAGATAAGAAACAACAGCGAAAATGGTGGTGTTTTTACAAACAAAATGGAATTTGCATGTCTTATTCGTACGATTTGACGCACTGGAATTATTTTGGAAAAACACCTTCGGGAGAAAATCCATCTGTCTTGTACGCAAACGGAAAATATATTTTATTTTACTCTCCTAAAAATGGAATTGGTATAAAAGAATCGAACGATTTGGTGCACTGGAAAGACTGGGAAAGCATCCTTACTTTAGGTCAGAGTCATTGGCTTTGGGCAAAAGGTCGTATTACAGCAGGCACCGTTTTGGATTTAACGGCAAATAAGCGCTTTGGCCGCTACCTTTTGTTCTTTCACGGCTCAGGACCTTTAACCGAAGAACAGGGGGATTTTGACAAAAATGCTTCCATTGGATTAGCTTGGAGTGCTGATCTTGTTCACTGGAAATGGCCGGGCAAATGATGATTATGCAAGCCAGTGGGGCAAACCATAAAGCATGAGATAAAGAACGGGTTGGTTGTTAATGGCGATTACGTAGCGATGTATGGGATGTTTGTTGAGCATTTTCAGCAATACCAAGTGTATTGGACTGGCGAATATGGTAAAACTTGTTTTTTTTCAGTGCGAAAGTCCTTATGATGCCCCTGTTCAGTATGCTTACATGAGCGAAAGTGGTACCTGTGCGGGCTACGCGGCCTACAAGGTTGCTGATGCGGTTAATAACCACGATGCATATGCTTACGGCATTTATAATGTATTAAATAATTAAATCAGGATAGAAAGTTGTGTTGAAGTTCCGGACAAACAAGGCATCAAACTCCACAATATCCGTAACAACAGCCTGTCCAGTCCGCCAAACAGGGGATTTGGATTTGTAATAAATCACATTCAAAAAGCACCTACAATATGCACCGGGATAACCGTACGTTCGTAGTCGAATTTGCAGGCAAAAAGGGCGCTTCTAATTAGTAACGGAAATCTTTACGATAACAATGGCCTTTGCGGCAATAGCTGCTTTATTTTATACTGGCTATATAGGTGTTCTATTTTGTACGGGAAAATGCCCTGAGCTTCCCATCCATTACATTTGGGCTATCTTCATGGGCATTCCTCTTCTCTTCGCCATATTTGCATTTGAGGGGGCGGTTATGGGCGCAACGCATTGATTTCGCTCAAGATGCTTGTGAACACACGTCGTTAATCCCACCGCCACCGGTAATACTCTTTGCTGGTTATTATGCTAATAAACCTGAAGTGAGTATGAGGGAACCATTGGTATCCCAATAAGGCTGGATAATAATCGTAGTATCCATAATGTCGGCTTTATCGTTGGCTGATACGATCTCTTTGGTGGTTTTGTACCGGAAGTCCTCCATGAAACCTAATCGGTTGGATTTTCTTTTCTAATCAACATAATTTCTATTTCTGTCATATGATTGCTTAAGGGTATGCAAATTAAGTTAATGCTTATGTGATACAATTAACACAAGTCTGACCCGGGTCTTTTTATTTTTCAAGAAATAATACCCAGTGATACGAGACGGCAGATTATCATATACCGCCTGCACATTATGCAGTAAAAAATAACCTGATCTGCTTTCGGGAAAAGGAATAAATTTCAATTGATTGTTTTCATTTGGTGTCCCTGCATCCGGTTCAAATTTTAACGGTTTCTTTCCTGCTGTTAAGAACAGTTGTATATAACTCGCCCCGATATAGCCATCAGCTAGGTTAAACCTGACCAATCTGCCATCTACAGCTCCTGCATAATCATAAGCCTCAAACGCTTTCGGAACTCCTTGAGCATAGATGAACAACGGGGTATTCAAGACAAGCATCAACAACAAAAAACATCGTAATATTTTCACGCTATCAGGAATTGGTTAAGAATTATAACAATAGTAAAGCATGGCTGTTTTAAACAATCGTGTCGCCCGATCTTTTAGAAGCTCTATGAAGGCGTTTGAAATCGTTTCTGTAACCAGGTTGTCCTGATGTGTATAAATGCTGCAGCGATTGCGGTAAGGAAACCACGGTCTGACCATATGTATGAAGCGGGATCAGGCTTAATCGCCAGCTGCGGACAGAACTACATCAATCTGGTAAAACAGTGATCCGTGAAAAGTTTTTGAAACTTGCTTATCTGCTGCTTTAACCTTCCGGCACAAATATGGCGGTGTATCGACTATGAACAGGTCGTAAGCCAGTTTTTCAATATGGTTGAATTTATCAGCGCCAATGATAACAGATTAGAAATAAAAAAGGGGAGCGTAGGATGCTCCCTTTTAAATGTATTGAAGCCCCTGTACTTATACGGGCAACTTATATTATTTTTGATGTAAATCCGCAGGTAAATTCTTTACTGTAGCCTTTTACCTTGGCGGTTTATTTTGTAGTCCTTCCCATCAATTTGAACATTGGCCACGCCGTTCACAAATTTCGGATCGGAACTGTACAGAAGCGGTACTACGATTTTACCGGTTTTATCGATACAGCCCCATTTTTGCGGTTCTATACAAACTGCGGCTACTCCTTCCTTAAAATCCATCGCGGCAAAGTATTGCACGGGTGTGAGTTCGTTGCCATTGGTATCGATGAATCCGAATTTATTATTGAGCTCTACCTTTGAAATGCCTTCGCTAAAGTTCCACAAATCGTCATATTTCTGATCGCAAATTTGTTTCCCTTCCAGATTAACCCAGCCATATTTTTGCTTTTGATTATTTACTTTGACCATTCCGCTTACCACGGGTAAACCTATACCGGCATATATGGGTTCTAAAATTATCTTTCCGATTTTGTCTATCAGGCCAAAATTCTCTGCTCCGCCTACTGTATGGAAATAGCTATACTTGCCTTCGAACTTCTCACTATTTGAAAGATGCATACTATCGCTAGGAATATAAGTTGAGTCTATCGCGTTGTAGCGACCGGCTATTATTTTTCCGCGCTCCCAGTCGGGTGCTACTACAACCTCATCTTGGGTATCTTTTGAAAACGATGTGCCAAATACTTCATCAAGCACAATCCGTATCTGTTTGGGCGGGCCAATGATAAAACGAACCGCAAGCACAAAAACGATAATAGCGAGTAAAATGTAAATAAGTTTTTTCATAGAGAATTATAAATTGGTTATCGTATATGATTATTTACTAAAGTCCAATATTCGGTTAAGTAGGGTTTGACTTTTATCAATCGATTTTACATTATTTTTAACAATGTAGATTTGGGTTTCAAATGCCTGCTTGCCATTAAGGGTGGTGTATTCATTCTTCATCACCAGTGAAAGTCCCGGTTTTATATCTTTCCAAAAAAAACCGGCACTACCCATTACCACACCATTTTTACGGGGCCTGGGCTCAGGCGCCATTACAAGCGGTTTACCATACAGCTTTTTAATATAATCATCTAATTTATGCGCGTCAGCCGCGTTTCGCAGCTGAATAATAATACCCACGAGTTTGTTATCTTTTAGTGAGTTAACTATAGCGCATACGGAGCCCATCAGGTAGTCATTTTCTAAATTTTCGTTTGAAAATTCAAAATCTCCATATTTAAAAAACCGGATGGCATAAGTGCGGTAATCGGGCAGAGTAGTTAATATATTGTCAGTTTCAGGGGTGACTCTGCGGACGGTAACGAATTGGGTTGATAGTTTTTTGTTGAGCGATGTATCAGCAATTTTCTGGCTGCCTTTTAGCAATACCATCACGTCTTCGTTATAGGTCAGTGCAGCTAAATCTATCCTGTTTTGCGCAGTGCTTTGTAGAGTAATTAAAAATGCGGCAATCAATAGCAGGTATTTCATATATACAAAGGCTTTAACCAAAGGGCTTGAGACAAATGGTGTTTATTAATAAGAATTTTGGAGCCTTTTTGTTTAGTGGTTTTTTTGACATTGTTGTATGCGTCATAGGGCGCCTCAAGCTAACTTAATTATCGCCGTAAGGGCAAGCCTTAACAAAATCGTTTGATGGAAATTTTCCGAACAATTAAAGCCCTTATAAGTTATAATTCAAATGACGAAAATTAATTGATCTTTTATGTTAGCGCGACTGGTAGAACTAATTTGCTTTGTTACAGTTTTTTGGTTTATACGTTTTTGGGTGATCAATTGCGAAAAGAAATTGGATGCTTTTTCAACAGCTTACGACAGATCGTTACAACATTCTGATATCAATTTCTTTTCAGTTTTATTGATTGTATTTATAGTCGGTTATTATTTAATGGTTTACTCACTAAGAGAATATTATAAAAGGTTTTCCGTGCCAGCAATCGACCTTATTCAGAGTAATAGTAAGATCATTCGTTTACGAATTGCCGGGTTGGTTTGTATGTTCATTTCATTAATGATTACAGCCTGCACTGCATCCAACCTGCCTGACTCAACCACGGCTATGATTTTCGTGGTACCGTCTTTTGCAATCGGAGTCGGATTAGCTCCTTATTTCGTTTTTTATAAATTAACGGATATTTTTACGCTGAGATATTGTGTTACTGTAACGCTAACGATAATCACTATAACCTTTGTCGCCGGATATTTTCATTTTCCACCTACACTGGCATTTGTTTTTACCGGTTTACCCGTTTTTGCAGCACTTGCCAAGAAGTATGGGCAAGCAGATCGGTTCATTAGAACCGGGAAGACTAATCTTAATTAATTCGATAAACTTTCCAAAATAAAGTCGATATGCATATAGATTTTCTAACAGGTGCTTTTTGGGTTTAGCTTCGGCCTTTCTGGTGATATTACTTTTCTATCTTTTTGTAACCAGAAGATTTATTGCTAATTCGGTAAAGATTAAAGCAAAGATTGTCAGCGTTCAGCGGAATCACCGGGTGGCCACTCACCTGGTAGAACGGGGAGCTTTTCAATATTTCCGTACGCTTAACAAAAGCCTCGGTAAGAAGACAGGCAAAGCCAGCGGTGTCTTTCGCACGGTGAATCAGCGAATGAGCTACACGGGGATTGACAAAAAAGAGAATGTTACCTTTAATTTCTAAAACCTGGCCATTATAATTGATTGTCATATCACCATTGACCAGGCCTATCTTATAAAAATCCCGCCTGCCCTTGGAAACCGGAACATCGGCGGCCGCGACCAGTTCATGAACCTTAAACCTTTTATTTTCAGGTCCTCCATATTGATTCCGGGAATTTCAGCAACAACAACGGCCATGCCGCAAAATTAATGAATTCAAACTAAAACAAGTGAGTGGACTTTAAAACAAAACAAAATTGAACTGCTGAACAAAACAGTCTCGTTAAAAAAGCGGCACCTTTGTGTAAAGAAATTCAAAATGAAAAATAGCACCCAACAAGAAATTGTATTAGTGACCGGCGGTAGCGGCTTTATTGGTATAAATTGTATACTGCAGCTTCTGAAAGCGGGCTATGCGGTAAAAACAACAGTCCGCTCGATGAGCAGAAAAGATGAAGTTTTGACCTTGCTGAAAGAAGCCGGAATTCAATCTTTTGCGAAACTCGACTTTATAGAAGCGGACCTGACTACGGATTTAAATTGGGATAGGGCCGTAGCAGGCTGCACCTACGTTTTACATGTGGCCTCGCCATTTCCTGCAGGCGAGCCCGCAGATGCGGATGAACTGATCATACCCGCAAGGGATGGCGCATTAAGGGTGTTAAAAGCCGCCCGTGATGCCGGCGTAAAGCGTGTCGTACTGACTTCATCTTTCGCCGCGATTGGTTATAGCAAAAACCCCAAGGATCACATCTTTACCGAAGAGGACTGGACAGACCCGCAACTGACTGACCGTGCTTATATCAAGTCCAAAACCATAGCCGAAAAAGCAGCCTGGGATTTTATCAGCAGTGAGGGAGGCGGTATGGAACTCAGCGTGATTAACCCGGTCGGTGTTTTTGGCCCGGCTTTAGGGAAGGACTATTCCACTTCAATCGGCCTGGTAAAAGGTTTATTGGTTGGTCACATTAAAGAAACGCTGCCTTTTACCTTTGGCGTCGTGGACGTACGCGATGTAGCCGCCATCCATCTTTCCGCAATGACATATCCTGCGGCAGCAGGCGAGCGCTTTTTGGCGACCGCGAGCGGGATCATGAGCCTTTATGAAGTGGCTGAACTTATCCGGAAAGAAAGGCCGTCCCTTGCCCGCAATATCGCTGACCTACAGCCGCTGGATGCATCCCTCTATATCGCCATGTCCAATCAAAAAGCGCAGCAGGTATTAGGCTGGCAGCCGCGCAGTAAGGAAGAAGCGATCCTGGCCAGTGTAGATAGTCTTTCAAAATAAGTATTTTTGCGCATGATCACCAGCAGCCTGCAATCCTGTCATTTAGGTCCCGGTATTTCCCCCGAGCAGATCATATCGGATCATTTCTTTTTGTATCTCCTAAAAGGTTCGATGCTGGCTTATAATGGCGATCACCATTACCATTTTCATCCCGGAGATAGCTGCATCGCCCGCAAGAACCATTTGCTGCGGTATACCAAAGAGCAAAAGGACGGGGAGTTCAAAAAGATCGTCATCGTCCTTGACGAACCTTTTCTGAAAAGATTTTTGGCCAGGCACCCGGCAGATAGGAGCGAGTCCCGGGCATATGACTCCATCGTTCCTGTCAAAGATGACATCTTGTTGAACCGCTTCGTTTATTCACTCGAACCCTATTACAAAGGGGAAGCGGAGATCGAAGAAGCTTTTGCAGACCTTAAGCGGGAAGAATTGCTGTTGATCCTGCTCAAAAATGACCCGGGCCTGGCCGACGTGCTTTTCAATTTCGGCGCGCCGCAGAAGATAGATATCGAAGCTTTTATGAGCCGGAACTTCCGGTTTAACGTTCCTTTAGAGCGCTTTGCCTTTTTGACCGGCCGAAGCTTGTCGGCCTTTAAACGCGATTTCCAGCAGATTTATAATGACACGCCGGGGCATTGGCTGACCAGCAAGCGATTGGAAGAAGCTTATTTTCTCATCCGCCAGCAAAATCAAAAGCCCAAGGATATATACCTGGAACTGGGCTTTGAGGACCTGTCCCATTTTTCCTTTGCTTTTAAAAAGCGATTCGGGCTTGCCCCAACTGCCGTGCTGGATTAAAATGAACTTTTTTTGTTTTCACGAAACCAAATCCCTTGCAGGATGTTCCAATCCATCATGCAAGCAGAAAAGATAAAAACCAAATACACCGATAGCGAATTAGTCGAATTCAGGGACCTGATTATTGCGAAAATTAAAGCAGCGCGTGAAGAGCTGCAGGACCTGGCCGGTTCCTTAAATTCTTCCAATACCAATGGTGACGAAGCCGCGATCGCGGGTAAAACGCCTGAAGATGGTTCAGCTACCATGGAAAAGGAACAGACCAACAAGCTGGCCGCCAGGCAAAAAAAGTTCATCGAACAATTAGAAGCTGCGCTGATGCGCATCGAAAATAAAACTTATGGGATTGCCGCACGACCGGAAAGCTGATTCCAAGAGAACGCCTGCTGGCCGTACCGCATACCACCCAAAGCATGGAGGCTAAACTTAAACAAGCTTAGCAGATCAGATCACCGCAGGTGTTCCTGGCGAATTTTCGCCCGGCGGCAATTCATCAGGCACTACCTGCGGATCTTTCTGCGGGACCTCGGGTTCCTTAGGGTCATTAGGTTGGTTGATTTCGGTTGTTTCTTTCGGCACCGGCATTTCCGGTTGTTCGTCCGGAAAAGTATCGTGTTGTTTTCCCATTATGGTTTTTCTTTATAGTCTAATACACCATTCACCAGTTTTTGCCATTGCGTACCGGACATGCCGATGCGCGCCAACAAACCGATCATCGTATTGCGCACTTTATCATGCAGGTCTACCTCCTCATTATTTGGGGTCTCATTCCGGCCATGCGCGCCGGCGCTGAGCACTAAGCCGTCACGACGCACAATAAAAGTGTTCGTAGAGTCATCCGTATAAAAATGCGCTATTTCTGTAGCAGGCTTTCGTGGATCGGGTACCGGCCTGGCGGTAAGCAGTACATATTCTTCCGCCGAATGCGAGCCGCCTTCGGAAACCAGCTTTTCAATGATGACCCATTCGAGCCCGTCACCTGCGTCAGGGCCGGGGCCCGGGAGATCGATACTAAAGAAGAAACCCTCTTCCGCCATCACTTCTACTTCTTCGCCCTGGTTATTGCACAGCGTGAATTTCGCAGAGCCTGCGCCCGAATATTCATGCCAGTTATTCACGGAAAGCAAACGCCCTGCAGCCGCGACGAAAGCAGCGTGCGCCTCTGCCAGCGTCTCAAACTTCTGCTCATGCGTAAAATCCGTTTGCCGACCGGTTTCCTGTGGGGGTATAAGATCCAGTGCTGTTTTCATATCGTATTAACTACTGCAACGCTGGTTTAGTTTGAAATAATTGATAGCCCGACAGTTCTATTTTATTGGTCCTGAAGCCTAACTTAATTTTGTGGTAGAGGGTTGCAGCACTCCAGGCGCCTTCGGCAACTATGCGCCGGATGGTCATCATTTGATCGGTGGGGTCGGCGGCGCGTCGGGTTGGAAAGCGGCTTTGAAGCCAAATTGGTGCAAATAGGGCAGGCCTGCGCGGTTCCAATAGCCAAAAGGGCAGGTGAAGTGGGATGGCAGCCGATCATGTTTACTTCGTCCGACAATTGTTTGATCTGCTGCGCATTCATGAACCATTTGTGTGTGCCGATCTTGCCCGTAATGATAAAGTAGACCGCTTTAAAATGGTATTTGATCAGTATCGGCCTGGCAACTTTGAATTGGTCTTCGTTGGTATCGTCAAAGGTGAGCATGATGGGTTTGGAAGGCAATGGACCACCTGATATCAGTTCATCCGGTAAAATGGGATGATAACCGCTATCGGCCAGCATTTTGATGTGCGCGGCGAAGTTCGCCGGCGGAATGATATAGTCTTTGTCTGATTTGGAATCTTTGGCTTTCCAGTCGCGAACCTGGTGGTAAGTAAGGATAGGAATTTGCCGGGGTGATTGCGCGGAGGCAATTGTACAAGAAAAGATAAGCAATAATGATAAGTAACGCATTAGCGTCCAATTAGCTAAAATTCGCAGTTCTCCGAACATCTCGGTGTTTTGAGCGTTGTTTTGCCATGCCTGGTACCAATAAAAAAATAGTTTTAGCGGTGATGTGCCTTTGCGTCACGCTCGTCATCGCTACGGTGGCGGCTATCAATATTTCCATTCCGAAGATCGAGGCGGGGAAGCTGCATCCTTCAGGCGCACAATTGCTATGGATCGTGGACCTCTACGTAGTCGTATTTGCCGGGCTGCTTTTCCCGTCGGGCGCTATCGGCGATCGTTACGGGCGTAAGACAGGTTTGTTATGCGGATTGGCGGTTTATTCGGCGGGATCCGTACTGGCTGCCCTGGCACCAAATATTACGGTGTTTTTTGCGGCGCGGGTGATCATGGGTATGGGTGCCGCCTTCATTATGCCCATCACGCTGGCGGTGATTACTTTTGTTTTCAGCGGGAAGGAACGGCAGGGCGCTATTTCGACTTGGTCGGCCTGCGCGGCTGTTGGCGGTGGCATTGGGCTACTGGCCGGCGGGGCGATCTCGCAATTGTTGAACTGGAACGCGATCTTTTTGCTGGGCGCATTCGTCGGCATCATTGCGTTGATCTTCGCCGCAATCTATACACCGAAAACGCCGCCATCAGAACGGCCCATCGACCTGCCGGGCAGCGCATTGCTGGTGACCTGCTTTGTGTCGCTGTTGTTCGGCATTATCGAGGCACCGGAACTGGGCTGGCTGAGTTGGCCTGATTTGGGCGCCTTTGCCATTTCCGCCGGAGCAATGACGGCCTTCATCTTTTCCGGGCTGAAACGCAAGGATGCTTTATTCGACCCGCGTGTGTTCAAAAAGCCTGAACTCCGATCAGGTGCATTAGGCGTGTCGGTAAGTTTCTTCGCAATGTTTAGTTTGTATTTTGTGAACGCGCAATTTTTGCAATATGCTAAAGGCTACGGTCCGCTGCTGACCGGCCTCGCGATCTTACCAGCTACGGCTACCATTTTCACTTTCAGCAAGCTGAGCCCCTGGTTCACAGAAAAGTTTGGCACCCGCACGGTCATTACTTCCGGAATGGGCTGCATGGCGATAGGCCTATTGTGCTTATCATTTTGCGGCATCACTACGCCTTATCTTTGGTACGCGCTATCGCTGGTATTAGTAGCTGTCGGGCCGGGTGTTTCCAATCCCTCTTTCAGCGACGCGATCATGAACTCTTTTGACCCGGAAAAAGCGGGCTTAGGCTCGGCGATCAATGATACGACACGTGAAGTGGGCAGTGCGATTGGGGTAGCCGTCATGGGCACATTCATAGCGGCGATCTTCCCTAAAAAGATCCCGCAACCGGTGCTCAAACTGGTCGGGGAGAAAATGGCAAAGGGGTCGGTGGGCGATGTGATCGAGAAGGTACAAAAGGTTAAACTCGCGCCGCTTGCACCAAACATGGAAGCTTTAAAGCAGGCCTTTACGGACGCGATCCATACAGGTTTTAGGTTCAGTTCATTAGTGGTGTTGATCGTCGCTATCGTTCTGTACCGCTGGTACCCGGAAAAGGCAAAGTAAATTTATTTCTTAGAACTAAAACCCTCGGCTTGCTAAGAGGTTTAATAATAAAAATACACTATGGAACGCCGAAATTTTCTAACGACTGCCGGAAAAGGCGCAATTGCTGTAAGCCTATTGGGCGGACTGCCTGCGACTGCCGCGACCACAATCGACGATAAATCTATTGGAGATGTGATTTCGGTCAAGCTGCCCCCACTGGAGCAGCCTACGGAAAAAGAGCAGGCGGTTTCTTCTATTAGTTTGCCTAAAGGTAAGCGGATTGGTTACGCTATTGTGGGGTTGGGTAACCTGACGCTTGGGCAGATCCTGCCTGGCTTCGGTGCCAGTAAGTACGGTAAACCCGTTGCCTTGGTGAGCGGCGATGCGGAAAAGGCTAAAAAGATAGCGGCCCAATATGGCATCGATCCAAAAAATATATATAATTACCAGACTTTCGACCAGATCAAAAATAACCCGGAGATTGACGCGGTCTATATTCTGCTGCCAAATGCTTTGCACGAGGAATATGTGGTTCGCGCGGCGAAAGCCGGCAAGCACGTGCTTTGCGAGAAGCCGATGGCTACCTCGGCCAAGGCCTGCCAGAACATGATCGACGCCTGCAAAAAGGCGAACAAAAAGCTCATGATCGCTTACCGCATCCAGTACGAACCGCATAACCGGCTGGCCATGCAATGGGCACGCGACCAAAAGTACGGTAAGGTCAAAATTATCGAACTGATGAATTCGCAGAATATCGGAGATCCGGCTCAATGGCGATTGCACAAAGCGCTGTCGGGTGGTGGTTCTTTGCCTGATATCGGCCTGTATTGTTTAAACACCTCACGCTTTGTGTTAGGAGAGGAGCCGCATACCGTGATCGCCAGCACTTATGCTACGCTGGGCGACGAGCGTTTCAAAGAGGTTGAGGAAAGTGTATTTTGGCAAATGCAATTTCCGAGCGGGGCTATGGTGAACGCCGCAGCCAGTTACGGTGTGCATCAAAGCCGCCGTTACCGTTGTTATGGCGACAAAGGCGGCTGGTTCGGCTTAGACCCGGCCTTCGAATACGAACGCTTGCAAATGGAGGGGTCCTACGCTGACGGCAAACAGGAGGTCAAAATAGCGCCCAGTATCAAAGAAGTACAGCAGTTCGCATTGGAGGTCGATCACTTCGCCCAGTGCATCCTGGAAGACAAAACACCCTTTACGCCCGGCGAAGAAGGCCTGCAGGATCAGAAGATCATGGAAGCCATTTACGAATCGGCGCGCACGAATAAACCCGTCAAACTGGAAACAATTACTAAAATTGACGCCTTTCGCGGTTCACCGCCCAGCGAGCAAGGCTAAATGATTAAGCCTCCTTGTTTGTTATGTCGGTAATGTCACGGATCACTTTATCCAATTCAAAGGCGGAAGTTTGTATGTAATCTGCTATTTTATTAAGCTCCTCGGGGCTTTGGTTGACTTCATTCAACAAATTGATCAAACCCATAATGCGCGATAACGGCGCCCTGATCACATGCGATTGCATCCAGGAGATTTCCTTTAATTTTTCATTTTGTGTTTCAATTGCCTTGATATAATTGATCCTCTCCGTGATATCGTTTGCAACAATGATACGGGCTTTACGGCCCTTGTATGCTATATCATTACTTTGTATTTCGATCAGCATTTTTTCCCCGTTCTTTTTTTTGTGGGTAACTATACCCGGAACGGCGAATTGCTGCTGTGATTGGTGATCAGCTAAAACGTTTAATAATGCGGGCACGTCATCCAGAGGCCTGATGTCCTTAATGGTCATCGTTAAAAATTCTTCGCGTGTATAACCGTAATGATTTGTTGCGGCCTTATTCACATCCAGGAACCTAAGCGTCTCCAGGTCGAATAACCATTTTGGCAGGGGGCTCAGCTGGAATAACTCACCGTAGCGTTTTTCGGATTCTTTTAGCAGCGCCTCGGCTATGACGCGCGCATCCACATCCTGGAAACTGCCATAGATCCTTACACATTTGCCGCCGGCGAATTCCGGCTCACCCATTAGCCTCACCCATTTTGCATTTCCTTTGGCGGTGACGATCTGCAGATCCATGTCAAAAGCTGTCCCTTTTTCAATCGAATCAGTCAAGTATTGCGTAATTTCAACGCGGTCCTTACCTTCCTTGTAAAAACTGATCCCGGTCGCCAGGTCCGGCACATAGTCCGTGGCTACTTCATGTATTTCCCTGGTGATCTTGGACCAGTACAGCGTCTGCTTTACGAGGTCCACCTCCCAACCGCCGATACGCGCGAGATCAGTTACTTTGTTCAACAATTGCTCCAGGTCTTTTTTATCAGTAATGTCCTTACCAACACAAAATATTAAACCTTCTTCTGTACCCCTGGTAGCCGTCCATGAGATCCATTTGACCTTGCCGGATTTGGTCATAAACCGGTTTTCGAAATAGGTGGTCTGCGCAGCATTGATAAAGCCCTGCGTCCGTATCTTACTTTCCACAAGGTCATCCGGGTGTACAAGGGCATTCATGGGCATCGATAAGAGTTCTGCGTGGGTATACTCCAATAAAGTGCTCATCGCCTTATTTACTTTTTTAAAAAAGCGGTCGGTACCTACAATAGCAATGATATCGGGTGCGAAATTAAACACCTGGTCAAGGTCCTGCTCCACTTGTTTACGTTTGATCTCGGCGCCAAAGTGCGTACCAAAGGCTTTTAATACCGCAGTGAGGTTATTATCCGGCTGTTGATCGTTTCGCATGCCCAGTAACAAAACACCAATAACCTTATTATCATCCAGGAGCGGAACACCATACGCTTTTTTTAAGTCAACCAGTTTAGCGGCCTCCATGCGCAAAAAATCTTTCCTTTCGTCCAGATGATCCCACACTTGGAGGGTCCCGCTCGCCCAGGTAGCGCCTGGAAGACCTTCACCCTTTTCAAAGCTTTTAAAGTGATCGCTTTCGTCATAAAATGGTTGGATATCCGCGGTGCCGGAAAGATAGGAAGTCAAACTGATCCTGTTCTTATCTACGCTGACCAGCCAGACTTCTGCCAGTAGAAAATTACCGTGGACTGCCAGTCTTAGCAGCAATTTATCCAGCAACAGGTGCAGTGCTGCAGGTTCATTGAAAATCTGGCTAACCTCTGCTAATAAGGATTTTTCCAATTCTTCTTTTTTGCGTTCGGTTACATCACGATCAATAGATATCCAATGGGTAAACCAGCCTTTTTCATCGGCTACCGGGTTCAGCGTAAAATTTATCCAGAATTCTTCACCGCTCTTTTTGTAGTTGATGAGGGTGACCTCGCAAGATTCCCAGAGGCGCATACACTCACCCAGCTTTATCAGTTCCCGCTTGTCGGTTTTTGGGCCCTGTAATATACGTGGCGTCTTACCAATCACTTCATCCGAAGTATACCCCGTCATTTTAGTGAATGCTTCATTGACGTATAAAATTCGGGGCCCCGGCTCGTCGAATGGTTCGGCTTCGGTAATCAATACCGCATCCGTGGTGTTGGTGATCACGGATTCCAGCAATTTTAAATGATGTTCCTCTTTTTTTTGTTTCGTGATATCACGGATAAATACCGAAACGCCGCCTGCCGATGGGTAGACGCGGTTTTCCTGCCATAACTGTAAGGGCGCGTAGAAGTCTTCGTTCCGTACATAAGTTTTTTCTGTAAACGCCGTCTGAATGGCTTGATAAGTGGCCGATCCGACCGCGTCAGGAAATAAAGTCCAAATATACTGCCCTACCAAGGACGATGCTGGCCGCTTCAATAATTTGCTTACTTGCTGATTAGCGTAGGTGTAACACAGATTTTCGTCCAAAGCGATGAAACTGTCTGTCATGGTTTCCAGCAATTCGCTGATCTGCTCCGATTGTTTATTTAATTTGAGCAGCGTTTCTTTTTGCTCGGTCACATCCCTGAAGTTACAGACGATCGCATGAACATCCGGCTCCTCCAGCATATTCGTGTAGGTGCTTTCCAGCCAGATATAATGGCCGTCATAATGCATGGCGCGGAAGGTGACGGTCAGGGAAAGCCCGCTCGTCTGCCGGGTGTTTTCCAGAACAACGACCACGCCCTGCTGGTCGTCCGGGTGGATCAAAGCGATAAACGGATTAAGTATACGCTTTGCGGTGGTCCAGCCAGTGATCCTTTCGGCAGACCGGCTGCGGTACCCGATCTCAAAATCAGCGTTTAAAAGCGTGATACCGGAATAATTGTGTTCGATCAGCTTCCGAAAGCGAACATCGCTTTCGTCGGGTTTTTGCTTCATTTTGGTTTTATAAATACGTGATCTATTAAAATCCAAAAGATAAAGAAACAGCGTTGAGTTTGGTTACGGTTTGGTTAGTCAAACATAGGATTTAATACTTGTAATGAAGTATTTATTTTGGTCGTTAGATCGTTTAGACTACTGTGTCGTAGATGTCAAGTACAGCGCCGTCAAATTGACGCAGGGCTTTGAAAATGAGCTGATATTGCTTCAGCAGACCTGCCCGGTTCCAATCAAACGATGTTTTTTGATAAATTTAAACACGGACCCATGTACGCTTTCCGGGGTTTACCGCCTGACAACCAAAAAACAGTTCATTAAGAGGAATTTTGGCATGTTATCTTAACCAACTTTTATAAATCGCGGCTTGTAAGGCATCGGGATGAGCTATGGGCGCCATGATAAAACTTTTCTCATAATGCGTACTCAAGGTTACGGTTGCGATTTTTACTATTTTACCCCGTCTGAACTGGATCTGCAGCTGATCACCCGGATGCTTGCTGGTCGTTAAGCTATCATATGATTGCTTACTGACTCGGGAGCCACTAATATTTATGATCTGATCTCCTGATTTTAAGCCGGCGCTGAAGGCGGAGGAAGGCCAGGTGATCTTGCCTACAACTAAACTAGTGTCGGATCGCCTGTATTGTACATCTGCTCCGATTGTAAGGGCCGGTAAGGCCCTGGTTACGGTATCAATGGTTAATCCTGCGTAAGCTAAGTATTTAGGGTAGTTGACTTCTGCGACCGTGGTGGCATAGCTGAAAAGTTCTTTAAGCGGCACACCTGCAACCGCTTCACACTCCTGCTGAAATTCCAGGTCGGTAAAACCTCTTTTTTTGAGCAGGTAATATTTCTTATAGAGGCCGCGCATCATATCGTCCAGCGATTTTTTATTGTCGGTTTCATGGCGGATCTTGAGATCCAGCAACATACCCAGCGCGCATCCTTTATCGTAAACAGAAATAGTTTTTGCTACCTCTTCAGGTGTCCGTTCCTGCGGTTTACCGCGCTGTGCCCAAATGCCGAGGCTGGACTGGATCAATGTCTGGTATAAATGACCCGGTGTATTTTCATAATTGCTGATATGTTCCTGGTAATTGGCGAGCACCCGCTCGCTCGTCATTAAGCCGGCCCGCCTTAGTATGAGGTATTCGTAATAGTCGGTGAATCCTTTGGACACCCACAGCATATTGGTATAATTCTCTTTGGCATAATCAAAAGGGCCCAAAGCGATCGGCCGGATCCGTTTCACATTGTACAAATGAAAATATTCATGGGCCAGGAAGCTGTACATGCTTTCCTTAATTTGGGGCTTGGTCAGCAGTGCACTGTCATTGGCCATTAGCAGGGAGGACGAGTTTAAGTGCTCAATCCCTCCAAAACCGTGGAAGGGTAAGCCTACTCCTAAAAATGTATAATGTTTATAAGGCACCACGCCGACAATTGCGCTGGCGCTGGTGGTGACCCGTGTAAGCACATCCATAAACGGTTTCCGGTCAAAATGACCCATGTGATAACCGATGAATTGCAGTGTTTTTCCTTGTACTGATGATGCCGGGAATTGCTCCAGCTTACCCATCAGAAAAGGACTGTCAAATAACAGATCGAAATTTTTGACGAGGTAAGTATTGGGTTGTCCGATAACCGGATCCAACCCGGTAGCAACCAGTTGCGGCCAGCCCGGGTAAGGTTTGATCCGAACGGTCAAGGGTTGTTGAAGCGCTGCATCCAAATACATAAAAATAGCTCCAGGAACGAAGTAGCCGTAATTTTCATCGAGATTGGCATTGGCAATAAAAGGGTTATCAGCCTTCACATCATAGTTCAATACAATACCCGAATTTCCATTAGCTTGTACATCCCAGGTGCTGTCCGCTGACCTTTTCCAATTCAGTTTTTTACCGGACCTATCGAATGCCGTAAAGCCGGAAACTGCTGAACCAAAGTTTTCGATCTCATAAAATCCCGGTGTCCAGGCACACATCCGAAATTGGAGCGTTCCTTTTCTAACCGGCTGACAATTTAATTGCACATGGTAAATATGATTCGACGGGTTCGGTGCTGAAACCACAAATGACAGTTTTGTGCCGGACTGCGCGAACAAAGAAAAGCCGAAACCACATTGCAGCAAAAACAGGATAATGTATCTTTTTAATTTAAGCATTTTTTAAAATCGACAGACTATCGCTGAGCTGGTTTACTATATTCTTCCAGTTTGCTCCAAACTAAGTCGGGATAACGGTCATTTTCCAGGACTTCATTATGCGCGCTGAACATGCTGTGCATATACATACTTTGCTGCCATTTGGCATAGAGTTCGTTTTCCCCTTCGGGATGCGCCGCGCGTTCGCTTTTGTTGTAAGCGTCGAGGTCCGCCAGCGTGCCCATATCCTTTAATTCATAACCGGTAGCAGTAGCCAGGTCATTCGCGCTCACCTGGAAACTCGCTATCCGCAAATAACGGGGAGCGGTCACATCAAGAGCTGCCATTGCCGTATAAGCTGCCGTATCGTTCATGCTGGTAAAATCAACTTTCCAGTCGGGTTTTTCCCAATAGGCTATCGTTTTGTTTTTATGATCCAGAAAGGGAATGTTATAAGTTAGCAATTCAGCGAATGCGCCATTAAAAATAGAAGTAGGGGTGATCATCGCCTTGTTCAGCTTGACCGCGAACTCCTTGCGCAAATCGAAGTTGCGGTTTTCGCCCTCCGGCAGGGTCGTAAAATCGGTTGAATAATCAGAAGGGATAAAGCGCGGTACACCTGCTTCGACAGCCGCATCAAGTAAATGGCCCTGCGCATCGATGATCACATCCATTAAACCGGCATAGGTTGAAATCACGCAAGTGGCGCCTTTGCAAGCTGCGACGAGTGATTCATGGTCATTCATGTCCAGTTCAACGATTTCCACGCCACCAGCCTTCAAAATATCTACCGCCGCTTTTTTACTATCCGGCCTCACAATCGCTTTAACGGTTGCGCCATTTTTATTAAGCGCCTTAGCGATGCGCCCGCCCAGGTCGCCCGTGGCTCCGGCTAACAAAATTTGATTATCCATGTCTGAACAACCAGCAATCGCGGCTTTTGTTGCGCGGATCTTTTTATAAATATGTCAAGGAGCATCGAAACAGCGGAAGCTATCGCGCTTGTTCCGATGTCAAAAGTCGGCAACGGGAAAAGGGAAAGCCGTGTTTTAAACGCATGGAAACATTTATAAATGGGAATAAGCGTTTATTTGAGTATTTAATCGATTCGGAATTTTCCTGTCACTTACAAGAATGGATAGACTAAGTTTTCCGGCTTATTACTTCCCAGTCTAATGGGTCATACGGATATTTGGCCATTATAGAGTTTCGCGGCCTAATGTTTTTGATTATACCAAAGCTTAAAATAGTGTCAGTAAAGTTTAGAATATGGCCGTTTGTTTTCAATAAGTATTTTTATATATTCGTTTTAAAATGACCTTCAGGAAAGCCTTTATTGTGCTTTACTGCATAGCTATCAGTCAGTTGCGCAAATAAAAAAACTAAATCATTGTTGAAAAAACCGCTTATCTTAAAAATTAATAAACATTGTTTCAGCTGCTTGTTTGTTTTATTATTTTTCCTTCTTATTAGCTTAAAGTCAGTCGCGCAGCAGCCTATGCTGGTGTCCAATCTTAAATTCGGGGGATTCACCAGTGTTCAATATTCAAGGGATGGCGTCTTGGTATTATCCGGGGGGCAGGACGAGTGGATATTATGGGAAGCCCGAACGGGCAGGATACTGTACCGGTACCACGCAGCGGGTAAATTGAGCAATACCTGTTTTTCAAGCGAGGATCATTTTATTGTTGCCGATGAAGAATCAGGAGACCATCAAACGCACCTGAAGCGATGGGAAACCTTATCCAGGGTGCTGCTTAACGACCTTTCCCAGGATTCTTTACGCGGGAAGGCGGCTTATAAAAGTGTGGTTGGTTTGTATTACAATGAAAAGGGCCATCAATTTTTTTGGGCGGATGATGAATCCGCCTCGGTTTATAATGAGCAAAAAAAAGCATTTACGCTTTCTACGGCGATCAACGGAACTTTCCATTATTTTTTGAATGCTTACTTTTCAGCGGACAAAGAATACCTGGTTTCCACTGACTATGAAAGCATTGACCATGGAACGAGTACGATTTTGGTTGCTGACCTGAGTGACCAGCAGGCATTCTACCCTTTAGTCATCAAAGACGCGGTTGACAATTTATTGTTTAATGACTTTGATCACAGATTTTACCTTACGCTGAAATCCGGGTTTCTCGAGTCGATGGACATCGATGGGCAGCATCCGGTGAAAATACCTTTGCCTGGTTATTCGCCTTCCTTCACCAAAATAACCTATGGAAAGAATAAAGACGACCTTTTTATTAGCTATTCCAATGTTTTGGCAAAACTGGATACCCGCACGAATGCCATCCGCATCGTTTTAGGGGAAGACGTCCATAATTCTCAAACTAAAGTTATTTCACCGGCCGACGATAAGACCTGCCTGACCTGGTACAGCGAAGAGATCAATATTTATAAAAAAATCGATACAGTATGGCGAAAGGCCTATGCCTTTGGCGGCGGCGGGGTGGAGGGGAGCGGGCAGTTTTCCTGCCTGGGAAATAACCGGATTTTTATACATTCCAACTATGTTTTGGGGACAGCGGGATTCTTTCTCGACCTAAATACATTCAACGTTTTCAATTGCGATATCAAAGACCAGCAAAATACGATCATTGAGAGCTACGGTTTACCAGCCGAAAAAAAGGAGATCGTGGCGACCCTTAAAACGGAGGGCAGCTATCCTAATATAAAAAACCATTATTACCTGGATGAATTTGATGTAAAAGGGAATATGACCGATTCGATTGATGTCAGCGGGATTTTGCCCAACATAAACGCCATAACTTTTTTTAAATTTTACCTGACGCCTGACCAAAAGGATATAGTTATCCTGGATACTTCGTTTCAGTCATATACCTTTATCAACCGGAAAACTAAAAAGGTCGATCAGACAGTCGTCGTCCCGAGCACCAGGCAAAATTCCTTCGGCGGCGTTGAACATCCTTTACTTTTCGGGCCAAAGCCCGGCCAGGTTATTTACGGGATCAACAAGCTGGAATGGTTCGACCTGAATAACAGGCAGCTGATCAAAGAGCTGGATAAGACCGCTCCCTACCTAGCCTATAATTTTGTCGTCTTTGACCATGATTCTACCAGTGTTGTTTATAAGGATAACCGCGTTTACCGGCTGAATTTAAACACACAAATCAAGGATACCTTAAAAGATATCAGCGCCGTGAATGTCACGCGGCCTATTGTGCTTGGCCACACCAGCGTATGGTTGCTCGGCATGGCAAACGGAACATTGCAACTGAGAGATAGAAGTCTGAAACAGGTCATTCGTGAAGTCCAGCCGCATACCGGTAAAATCACCGGGATGTATTTTGATGCGGTCAAACAGCAAATATGGACGATTGGAGAGGACCGGCAGATCGTACTGACCGATGCCGGCTCGTTCCGGGTGCTGCTGCATATTTTAATGGAAAAGAACGGGGACAGGCCGGGCCTGTTCGCTTATGACCCTGCAGGTGAATATTTTTATCCTGCCTTCAGCAATGATCTGATGCACCTGGCCGAGGCGGACAAAACATTTGATTTCAGTTCTTTTGATAAGGTGAATAACCGCCCGGATAAGATCGCGGCTATCGTCAGCAGCGACTCCACTTATATCAGGCAGCTTAGGGATGCCTACGAGGTAAGAAAACAGAAACTCGGCATTACCGATGCCAAAATTAACAGGCAAATACTGCCCCGCTTCACCATTCTGGATGCCGACACGATCCCCGCTATAAAAACGGGCGGTAGCCAGACCTTTCATATCCAAATACCCATCCAGGAAGCTAAAATTACCCGCATTAATATTTTGATCAACGGGGTCCCTGTAAACGGACTGGACGGACTAGGAGCGCCTGCCGGAGGCAATGAACTCGCAGTTGCGGAAACTTTGGGCAATGGCATGAACCATTTTCAATTTTTTGTTACGGACGATAAGGCAAACACTTCCTTTAAACAGGATCTGGATATCGAATACCGCCCGGTGCAGCGGCCCCGGAAAAAGATCTATTTTATTGGGATCGGTGTCAGCGCCTATAAAGATCCTGATTTGGTGTTGCCATTCAGCGTTAAGGATATTTCCGATGTCGATTCAACGTTTCAAAACCAATTCTCCGCCAGGACTTACGCCAGCCATTTGTTCCTGGACAGCGCATTTAATCGCGCATCCTTGGCTAAAATTAAAGAAATCCTGGAAGAGGCCGGCCCGGAAGACCTCATCTTGTTTTATTATTCCGGTCACGGCACCAGGGCGAAAGATAATGGCTTCCTGTTTTGCCCTTATAATATCAATTTCGCCGATCCCGCTAACCACGCAGCGATTGGTTTGAACGAGATCCTGGCGTGCTTTGATCAGTGCAAATCAAGAAAACGCCTGATGGTACTGGATGCCTGTCAAAGTGGCGACTATGTGGCAACCGCTGGCGGCAGTAACAACATCAGCGCGCTGACACAAAAGCATAAAAACAAGCAATCGGAATTCAACCAATCCTCTTTTTTGGACTTTTATAACAGCTACTTCAGCGACCTGTCCAATGATTATGGGGTGCAGATCATTTCTTCCGCCTACGGCAGCGCGGAAGCTTACCAGGATTATGGCTTTAAGAACAGCGTGTTCACGCACTCGTTTTTAAACGTCCTGACTAATTTCGCTGCGATCAAGAGGGAAAAAATGCTGGCTTCCTTTAAAGTCAGCGACCTGCGGTATTACCTGCGGGATGAGGTGATGCGGGTTTCCCATGATCGCCAGGTACCGGGAACCGTGTCCTTTATTTCCAAAAACGACTGGGAGATCACGCCGCTGATCAATTATTAAGGGCCGCGCTGATCAGCGGACGCAACGAGGGGAGATAAAGCCGTCCGTAAGCGTAATATAAAGCGGCGATAATGTCCTGTTCATACCGGCTTTTGGCTTTTTTTGGATCCGCTTTTTCCAGGGCCACCAGGGATTTTATTTCATCGGTCAGTTGGCTTTCCTTTTTCAGGGTAGAGGTATTGTTTTGACTCATCTCCTCGTAGGCAGCGCCGGTCGCCAGTTTCAGCTTCCATAAAACCAGGTCCTTATTTTGTCCGAATTCTTTTGAAAATGCCTTACCGATCAATATAGAATCCTGTTCTATTTTTAAATCATAATTGACACTATCTCTCTGATGGTATACACAGATGATCAGGTGTTGCTTATTTTCCAGGTTGTAAGCGGGGATAAAGGGAATCTTCTCTGTTTCGGTAATGAGTGAGCGGTTATCATCTTCTTTAAATTCCGTCAGGAACTCATCCCAGTTGAAAATCGCTTTTATCGTTAAATATTTATGGGTGTTATAGTCTTTCAGAAATTGCCCGAAAGTCAAATCCTTCAGCTCATCTTCTTTCGCGCCGGTCAGCGGTTTACGCCGGAACACGTGCCCGTTTTTGAACAGGATCAATATATCCTCATCGCTGGAGGCATCGGCTATTTTTAGCGCGCAGTCGTGTTTTTCCGAGCGGAGCATCCCATCCATTTTGATGATATTGCCGGCCCCTAATGGTTTATTATCCTCGTATACCTTGCCGGACACGGACGACACCAGGTATTCCTGCGCTTTAGCGATGCTAAGCGAGCCCCATAAAGTCATCAAAATAAACAGACTTTTCATCTCAGCGAAATTGAAAGTAAGATTTGACCTTTACCCGGAGCTCATCGCGCCGGTACATGATATATTCAAACATAGTAAGGTATAGCGAGATGTATAACATGCTGATAAAAATACCAAAGAACAAGTAGGAAATGGTATTTAACAGCACGCAAATACCCAAAAAAGAAACGTACCTGGTAAAAAATGAATTCAAAAGCGGGTTTTTAATCAATTTTGCCGGCAGATCGGGATCGGTCTTCCGGTGGGTCAGGATGTAATAGCTGATCAGGCTGTATACCAAAAAAAGCAAGCAAAGCCAGGGCCAGGTCATGCTGGCCGCTTTGGTATTTTTCAGGGTCAGGAACGTGTCCAGCAATACATAAGATCCTGGCAATGAACCCAGATAGGTCGTATGGATATCATTGGTAAAATCGCCAATTACGAGGAATTTTCCTTTGATCTTAGCTAAAATAGTTGAATCGGAGAACAACATCAGCTTACCCAATGGATATCTTTCTGTCTTATCCACATTGGCTGGCCGGTAATAAAAGTCAGGGATAACGTAATTAAACGACGGCCGGTTATCTATAAACGTAATTTTATCCTTTCGCGTAAACCGATGTGCACCTGTGAGTTCACACAAGGTGGCAGGCAGGCTTTTGATGGTATCATTCACAAAGATGGGCATCTTGACAAAGGTCGATCCGTTTACGGCCTGGTAGTTCACGCAGCCCGAGGCCACTTTAAAAATGGGCTTGATCAAGTGCTCATCCTGGAAAACGGAGGAGAGGATCAGCCTTGGGACTTTTTCGATCACCGGCCTTAATAAGCTATCCTCAGGAACGGAATCCGTCATTAAAATATCGCATAAGGCATACTGGTAACGCGCATCGGGCCTTTTTAAAATAGAAAGCAGCCTGGCGAGCTTCTTCCTGTCCCTGATCACCGTTTTGGCACCCGGGTAAATCTCCGCATGATCCATGAGCGCCAGATCATAAGACATGTCTATAAAAAGGATCTGTTTACCTAATGGCTGTTCATCATCACGAAACACCAGTTTTTTTACGATCGCTTCGGCTCTGAAAAAAGATAATTCTTCCCCTTTAACCAGCGATGTATATTGCAAAATGATGGTTAAAAGCAGCAGCCAGGCCGCATGCAGCAGGACAAAAAGGATCTTTTTTTTTCTTGTCATCAGCAGCTAATATAATATAAATACAGCGGTTATTATGACCGGGCGAGATCCGTCGGGAAGAATTAGAAAAGCTGGCTTTAGCCGAACATTAATCAATATTATTTGGATTTGCTGCTGCTGATGGATACCGCAGTACTCAACTTAACCTGTTTCAGCACAATGGAACTTTGCACAACCCGGCATAGGCACATTTTCAAAAACCGAACTTTCCAGGAACTGCTGGTAAGCTGCAATGTCTTTAACGATCACTTTCAGCATAAAATCATATTCGCCAGTAACGTGCAGGCATTCCAGTACCTCCGGCAGTTTGGTGATCTCGTTCTCGAATTGCTTCAGCGCTTTGCGGCTATGGTCATGCAGTTTCACTTCGTTCGCAATTTCTACCGCTTTGTCCCGAAGCTTTTTCGGTTGATTCTTATAAGATGGCGGGTAATCTCCGTTATACCAGGGCATAATTCCTCCTTTTTTAATAATAATATGATGATTGTTTTTTTTACAATTCATATACCAATCAGTTCATTCATTGAAATTTGATTTTAAACCCTAATAACTGTCCTGAATTAAAAAGATAAAGGCGACAATTAAGTACAAACTTTATCACGCTATCAACAGTTCTAATCGGACAATCGTGCGGTACATCTATGAAAACCAGCAAAATGCTTTCGATCCTGCTGTTTATAGCCGTGATCAATTCGATGGGCTTCGGCATCATTATCCCGCTCATTCTTTCTTATGGCAAAAAGTTTGGCGTCAATAATGAAATGCTTGGGCTTTTGACCGCCTCTTATTCTGTAGCGCAGTTCTTTGCTACGCCCGTGCTGGGAACGCTGTCTGACCGGCTTGGACGTAAGCTTATTTTAGCCCTCAGCCTGCTGTGGACCTGCCTGTCGTTTATTTTATTTGGACTGGCAAACAGCCTGTGGCTGTTCTTTGCTGCACGGCTGCTGGACGGGCTGAATCGGCATGGATAGGACGTATGCTTATGTCAGCAATAATTACAATCGAAATTTTGATCAGTCAAACGGAACGTTACTGGGTAAGCACTTCTCTGTTACGCTGCACCCCGAGGACATTGCAATCTGTGCTGAAGTCGGTATGCAATGTTTCCAACATCCTGATAAGCTGCTGCCGGCAACCCTCCGCAAACATGATGGAAGGGGAGGCTACATCATTACGCAATGGGAAATGAAAGCTTACTTTAATAAGCAGGGTGAGCCCATGGGAATCTATTGCATAGGATATAACATCACGGATTATGTGGACACGAAGAATCAGCTGGACAACGCGAAGTCAGAAATAAATGTAAAAAACGATAAACTAAGCGAGATCGGTTTCCTGCAATCACATGTCATCCGCAAGCCACTGGCTAATATCATGGGATTAGCTAATATTCTGGAAGGGCTCACGGTCGATGATCACCAGCGGAGCATCAATGAAATGATGATCTCCAATGCGAAGGAACTGGACACCGTCATCCGGAATATTTCAAATACAGCACACTGATTATAACGCGCCATTTAATGCCTGTTGAGGATAGTGATCGTATGCGGATCTCCTTTTCCCTGGAAAAACTTATCCAGTACTTGCTGAAATAAAGGGTCAGTGTCAGGCACCGCCGCGAATAAAGTCATAGATGATTTTAACTTCATATCATCCGGCGTGCCGAAGATTTGACCAGCATTATTGGTTTCTGATTCCAGCAAAGCCCGGCAAATAGCTACCAGCCGTTCGCCTAAAACCGGGTGCCGCAAATATTCGCCCGCTTCTTTGATACCGGATATTCCGTAATGCTGCGAGGTCGAACTGAATCCCAGCCCTTTGACCTGCGGGAAGATGTACCACATCCAGTGACTGCGTTTCCTTCCATTTTTGATCTCGGTAAATGCCACTTCATAATCACGCTCCTGCGCGTCGGTAAATCTTTTTAAATCAGAACTTCCTGCCATATATCTTTAAACAAATCCTGCGCTGGGCAGTTATCTACAAAACTAATATTTATGGATAATTATCCAATCACCATCAGCAAGGATAAAGAGATACATCATTTCGAGGTAGGAGAATATGTGCATCATGTGGAGGATAAATGCAAGTAACGGGTATTTGAGAACGGAACTTATGTCGCCAGTTTTACACCGGACGACCATGATTTCCTGCATATCTGTGAAAACCCTGCCAATATCGAAGAGGAGATCCTGCATTTGCTTGCTGACCAGATCGAGGCGCATCATCCGCAAGCAATAAATGATAACATTAGAAAATTAAAGCTATGAGAAGTATCTGGACTGGCTCCATCGGTTTCGGCTTGGTGAGCATACCGATCAAATTATTTTCCGCCGTACAGGAGACGAGGCTGGACCTGGACATGCTGGACAGCCGCGACCATGCGCATATCAAGTTTCAGCGGGTCAATGAAAATACAAAAAAGGAAGTGCCTTATGACAAGATCGTAAAAGGCTATAAATATGATGATGATTATGTGATTATTGAAGACGCCGATATTGAGGCGGCTGCGCCGGAAAAAAGTAAAGTCATCGAAATTGAAAGCTTTGTTGATATAGCGTCGATTAACCCGATGTATTATGAAACCTCCTATTATACCGAAGCCGCTACCAAGAAAAATAAAGCTTATGCACTGCTATTATCGGCTTTAAAAAAGTCGGGAAAAGCGGGGCTGGCGCGGTTCGTGCTACGCAGCACCGAGAGTCTTTGTATCGTCCACCCGGTGGAAAATGCGCTGGTGGTCACTCGCATCCGTTTCGCACAACAGATCCGCGATCAAGCTGAACTGAATCTGGATGAAAAAGTAGAGGTAAGTGACAAGGAACTGAAAATGGGCCTGGCATTGATCGAGCAGTACGCGGAGCCGCTCGACCTTTCCAAATATAAAGACGAGTATCATACGGAACTGATGAATATCATCGAGCAAAAAGCCAAAGGTAAACGCCCAACCATTAAGAAACTCAAACCAAAAGCCGCTAAAAGCGACGACCTGTACGATCAATTGATGAACAGTCTAAATGTAAAAAAAGGAGCCTGATATGAAAAACCCATTTGTAAAGGAAGAAACTACTGATGTCCTGTGGATCGGTACTATACTAACCTGCCTGATCTCGGCAGGTACCCTTGCCATGATATTCTTTGCTAAAAATGCCGCAGATAAAAAGGCAAAAGTAGCAGAGGAACAATATCACCAGGAACACGCCAGCGATTACCTGAAACCAAAACCCGGTAAAAAACACCAGTCTGATATTCATGAGCTGGAAAGCATCGCGCAGCAAAATGGCTAAAAAAAAGGTCAGTAACCGGTCATTGATCTTCATCAGAGGATTAAAGCTTTGGTATATTATCGTGGCTATTATCGTGTTATCGGTGATCGTGCTGCGGCTGGCTTTACCGGGCATCGTTAAAAACTATGTCAACAAAAAACTGAATGAACTACCGGGCTATACCGGCCATGTGGACGATATTGATATTCATTTATTGCGCGGCGCCTATGTCATCCAGGGGCTGCTGCTTAAAAAGAAGACCGACCCGGAACAATATCCTTTTTTAAAAATCAAACAAACTGACCTGGCCCTGGAGTGGGGCGCGCTCTTCAAAGGCAGGCTGACCGGTATCGTGCAACTGGATCAGCCGGTCATCAATATCCTGACCACGGAATCCATTGACAAAGAACCTTCGAAAGACAGCTGGACAAAAACAGTAAAAGCGCTGATGCCGATGAAGATCAATAAACTGGAAGTCACGGATGGCCGCTTCGATTACCGCGACCTGAACAAAAAGCCGAATACGGATCTGCACATTGAAAAAATGCACCTCACCGCTGCTAACCTGGCAAACGTGCAAAAGGCGGCCGACCCGCTGCCCTCGCAGGTCAGCCTGACAGGTATCTCTATCGGTGACGGTAAGCTGAAGCTGGACGCGAAGGTCAATGTGCTCAAAGATATTCCCGATTTTGACACGGGTATGCTGCTGACCGGCGCAAATTTACTGGCTCTCAATGGCTTTTTCGAGGCCAACGCAAAGATGGATATCGAACGGGGCGGCATTGATATTTTCAGTAAGTTAAAATTGAAAGACGGCGAAATGGATGGCTATATCAAACCGTTTATTAAAGACCTGAAAGTGCTTGACGTCAAGAAAGATATTAAGAAAAAGGGAGGCGTGCTGCGTGTCGTTAAAAAAGCCCTGGTCGGTCTGTTTGCCAAAGCGGTTACCAATCCAAAGACGAAAAAGATCGCTACGGTTATTCCCATTAAAGGAAACGTAAAAGATTTGAAGACGAGCGGCTGGGCAACCTTTGTCGGGATACTGAAGAACGCCTTTGTTCAGGCTTTCCATGAAAGTTTGACCAATGAATTGAAAGCTAAAGAACCGGCTGACAGTAAATAATAGGATTGGAACGGAACTTGTAAGCTTTGGAAAAAAGCCACACAATGAACACGTTATTTCAAATTTCGCTGCACCTGAAGACGCCGTTAGGGTTTGAAACCTACGGTACCTTCGAACTGGGGCCTGACCGCGAACAGGCACTGGCGATATTCAAAGAATTAAAGGGCACCCCTGAGATCGCGCCAAACTCGATCTTGTATATGGACTTTTCGGAAATCAGGGACGGGATCCCGCTGCCGATAGAGATGATGCACTGCACGCTGGATGAGATCGCCGATAATGCGCGGATCATTACACGCGAGGTTTTCAAGACCCTCAGCCTGTGAAAAAATGACAGGACGACTGTAATTTTTTCAGTTTTTACGGATTGGCATTTTGCTTGTACAGCATATCTTAAATCTATTAATAACATAATTTAAAAGAGCCATGACACTGGTTAAATTTAACAACAACAAAGGAGCAAACGCATTATTGCCAGGCTTTAATGACGTTTTTGAATCGATCTTTAATGACACTTTTTTTAATGACCGCATGGTTGCACGAGTGCCGGCGGTAAACATCAGCGAAACTGCTGAAAGCTACCACCTGGAGTTGGCCGCGCCGGGACTGAAAAAACAGGACTTTAAAATTAGCCTGGATCGCAAGGTTTTGAATATCTCCGTTGAGCAGCAAAATGAAAGCAGCGAAGAAGGCAAACGTTTCAGCAGAAAGGAGTTTAGTTACAGCTCATTTGTGCGTTCCTTTACCTTACCCGATTTGGCAGATCAAAGCCGGATCGAAGCCGCCTATGAAGATGGCGTCTTGAAGGTCGATATAGCTAAAAAGGAAGAAGCTAAAATAGCGAGCCGCCAAATAGCGCTCAAGTAAAATCGGAAGCCGCCTGATGAGCGGCTTTCTTTTTGGCTGAGGATGTTATTCCTTAATTGGTATTTATAAAAGAAGGCCGCCTGAAAAACCGGCCTTCTTTGGTTTACTGTTACGGAGCGGTTTCTTTCAACAGCTCGTCAATAGCTTTGATCATCGCCAGGTGCGACTTGAGTGTGGGCAACATTTTTTGAGCAAAGGCTTTCACCGCCGGGTCTTTACCGGTAGTAGCGTAATTCTCAAATGTTTCGACCGTGTTAGCGTGGTTGACGACCATTGCGTGCACATACATCCGGTCAAACGAACTCGTTGCATTTTTCAAGTTTAGATCTGGTTGTATCCCTCCCGTCGCTGCTGGCGGTAAATCGTAGCCACCCGTTTTAGCCAAAGCTAGTAATTGCTGTTCGGCGTCGCTATGATCCTTAACCATCATCTGGCCAAATGAACGCACGTCGGCACGCTTCCCTTTTTGTACCGCTTGCTGCGCGGCGCTGATTTCCTGCAAATTGCCGATACTGGCAACGATCAAAAAATGTTTGGCCGTCGTATCGGGGTCCGGTTGCGGAATCTGTGCTTTTAGCGTCAATGCGCTCAACGCACAAATCATAAAGATGAATATTTTTTTCATTTGCTTATTTTTTATGGTTGTCCTGAACCGCCTGATGAACCGTAAACCTGCCCGGTGGCAAAGCTGGCATCGGCGGCCGCTAATTGAACATAAATGGAAGCGAGTTCTGCCGGCTGTCCCGGACGGCCCAGCGGTGTCCAACTGCCGAACATTTGTTGTTTCTCGGGTCCCGCGCCGCCACTGATCTGCAGTGCGGTCCAGATCGGGCCCGGTGCGACGCCATTGACACGAATGCCTTTTGGGCCTAATTGCTTGGCCAACGATTTGACATAGTTCATGGTTGCTGCCTTAGTTTGCGCATAGGCATATAAGTCGGGTGATGGATCATAAGCTTGTTCCGAAGTGGTGCCGATGATTGCCGAACCCGGAGGCAGGTGCGGCAGCGCTTCTCGGATGATAAAAAAAGGCGCATAAATATTGGTCTTCATCGTGGAATCGAATTCTTCAGTGGTTACGTCCAGGAGCGAGTTGATGGATTGTTGCCTGCCGGCGTTGTTGACAATAATGTCCAGGCCGCCTAAACCAGCTAATGCTTTTTGAACCAATTCTTTACAAAATGCCTCACTCCGCAGATCACCGGGAATAGCGATCGCTTTACGGCCTTCTTTTTTAATTAATGCGATGACTTCCTGCGCGTCCTGTTCTTCCGTCGGGTAATAATTAATGGCCACATCAGCGCCTTCGCGGGCATAAGCGATAGCCGCTGCGCGGCCCATGCCGGAATCGCCGCCGGTGATCAATGCTTTCCGGCCCATTAATCTGCCGGAACCTTTATAGCTGGTTTCGCCGCAATCAGGAACGGGATCCATTTTGCTTTGTAAGCCTGGCCATGGCTGTGGCTGGCTTTTAAATGGCGCATTGGAATAAAGCTTTGTCGGATCGCTAATTTTTACCGGGCCATCTGCGGTCTTTTTTGTGCCTGAAGCGGCCAAAACAGGCGATACAGCCGCTGCTGCTATGGTCGCGCCCAAACCGGCGACTACTTGACGCCGGCTCATTTTATTTTCTTCGTTCATTTTAGTTTTCGTTTTCGGTTGTGTTATATTGATGCACTTCGTGCATGGTTAACCACTCATTGATATAGTCAGCAACTTCTTCCCAGCCTGATTGCCCGCAGATCCAGTGGCCGCGATTAGGAAAAGCCTTAAAGTCAACAATGCTGACTTCGTCACTGTAAGCTTCCGCATTTCGCTGGTTCAACTCGTAAGGGATGATCTGGTCTTCCTCTCCGCCAATAAATAACAGCGGCGCATGGATCATATCGGTATCGATCTGGCCGTGTTCGCCCATACAATCACGCAGGACATTACGGCTGTCATGGGTAGCGGTTTCGTTAAAAGCCGCTACTGTTTCTTCCATGCTCATCGTGTTACAGAATGACTCATGGAAACTTTCCAGATCAGTGTAAAAGGGTTCATTGCCTTTAAAAGGGTTAGCGATCAGCGCGCTGTTTTTCATAAAGCCCCAGTCGAAAGCGAGCATGGCGTTTGGAGCAACTGAACTGATCGGTACGCCAATTTCGACCAATCCCTTTTGCGTTAATAATTGCGTGATCAGACCGCCAACAGAATGACCAATAACGATAGGTTTCTCAGGGAGAGGAGTTACTACCCGTTCCATTTCATCTACTATTGTTTGCAGGTGCAGGTCACCCAGCCCTTCGGGCGGGAATGTTCGCAAATCTGCCGGTACGCCTTCGTGCAGCGGCCAGGCCGGCGCGATACAGTCGTACCCCTTTTCACTAAAATAGGCGATCCACTTTTCCCAGCTTTTGGGATTTTGGAACATGCCGTGTATAAATACGATGGTCTTTTTCATGGTAATGTTTTTATCGGGTAATTATTTAATAGATTTCAGGTCGATGACGTAGCGGAAACGCACATCCTCGTCCTTCATTTTTTCATAAGCATCATTGATGTCTTCAATATTGATCATTTCCACATCGGGCAGGATGTTATGCTCGGCGCAGAAATCCAGGATCTCCTGCGTTTCAGCGATACCGCCGATCAGCGAACCTCCTACGCTTCTTGCCTGGCTGGCCAGTTCCATGTTATTCAATGGTGCTTTATACGGCGCAAGCAATCCAACAGTAACCAAATTACCCCGGCGGTGGATCAAATTGATGTAAGGCGTGATATCAAAAGGGTCAGGTATGGTTACAAGTATAAAGTTGAAGTACTTGGCGTACTTTTTCATTTCTTCCTCGTTCTCTGAAACAATCACCTGGCCAGCGCCAAGATCCAAGGCCGCGCCGCGTTTCTGTTCTTTGGTAGTGATTGCGGTCACTTCAGCGCCCATCGCCTTGGCAATTTTAACGCCCATATGACCTAAACCGCCGATACCTACAACCGCTACTTTGTCACCGGCTTTGACGCCCCAATGATTCAATGGCGAGTAAGTGGTTACACCAGCGCACAGGATCGGGGCTGCTTTGGTGATATCCAGGCTTTCCGGAATGCGCAGCAGAAAATCTTCTTTAACCACCAGGTTATTGGAATAACCGCCAAATGTGTTATAATCCGTGCCATCGGGAACGAAGTAACCGTTGTAGGTCATGGTCGGCCCGTGCGGATGTTCGCAAAATTGTTCTTCGCCTTCCTGGCAGGCCGAGCAGCTTTTGCAACTGTCGATCATACAGCCAACGCCAACGATATCGCCCACTTTAAATTTGGTGACGGCGGCGCCGGCAAAAGTTATTTTGCCAATCACTTCATGACCCGGGACGCAGGGATAAATGGTGTTTTTCCAGTCGTTTTCTACCTGGTGCACGTCCGAGTGGCAAACGCCGCAATAAAGGGTTTCAATTAAAACTTCGTCGGCTTGGGGCGGGGTACGCTCAAAGTCCATTGGTTTCAGGGTTTCGCCCCCGATCAAAGAGCCGGATGCACCGTAACCCTTGGTGGCTATTTTTTCTAATACGTTTATTGTGTTTTCCATAGTTAGTTGATAAATATTAATGTTTTTGTTAGCCGTTCACCACTTCACCGCCGTTCACATGGATGACCTGCCCGGTAATGAAGGAGGCATCATCCGAAGCCAGGAACACGTAAGCCGGTGCCAGTTCCGATGGTTGTCCGGCCCTTTTCATCGCGGTTTCGCTCCCAAAGGATTTTATCTTTTCTTCATCAAAGGTGGATACGATCAATGGCGTCCAGACCGGTCCCGGCGCGACAGCATTGACCCTGATTTTCTTTTCAGTAAGGTTGGTTGCCAGCGAACGGGTAAAGGAGGTGATCGCGCCTTTGGTCGATGAATAATCGATCAGGTTGGGGGACGATCGATAGGCGGTAACCGAGGTCGTATTGATGATGCAATCGCCTTCCCGCAAATATTCCAGCGCTTCATTGGCAAAATGGAAGTAGGCGAATATGTTGGTGCGAAAAGTATCCTCCAGCTGTTTTTCGTCAATGGCTTTCGGATCTTTCTGCGGAGATTGCATCCCGGCATTATTGACCAGGATATTCAGCTGGCCAAGTTTACTAACTGTTTGCCCGACCGCCTTTTTACAGAACGCGCTTTTTTTAACATCGCCTTTTAATAAGATGCATTTACGGCCTTCAGCCTCCACTAGCCTTTTGGTTTCTTTTGCGTCAACGTCTTCATTAAAATAAACGATGGCAACATCCGCTCCCTCGCGGGCAAAATGCACACTTACCGCCCGGCCTATACCGCTGTCGCCGCCGGTGATCAGCGCTACTTTATCCAACAGCTTTTTCGAGCCGACGTAGGTCGGCTTGATATATTCGGGAGCCGGATCCATTTTGGCTTCGATGCCTGGTTGCTGATGTTGTTTTTGCGGCGTTTTCATAACTAATTTTGAATTTTTACAGGATCGGTATTCTCGGTTGGTTTTTGCTGTTCCCAGGGTTTCAGTACGACCTTCACGCAGTCTTCTTCTTTCTTGTCGAAGATCTCGTAACCGCGCGTTACCTCGCTTAGCGGTAAGGTATGGGTGATGATATCCTCCAGTACAACCTTTTCAGTGGTCACCAAATCGATCAGGTGATCTATATAGTTTAGTACCGGCGCCTGGCCCATTTTCAGGGTAATGCCCTTATCGAACAAGCGATGTAACGGGAAATTATCGTAAGTAGATCCGTAAACGCCCATAATGGAAACGGTACCCATTCGTCTTACTGCTTTGAAAGCCATATCCAGCACCTTCATACTGCCAACTTCAAAATTGAAAAGGGCTTTGGCTTTATCTAGGATATCGCGTTCCGGCTCAAAGCCTACGGCATCCACGCAAACGTCAGCGCCACGGCCGCCGGTCATGGCACGGATGGCTTCCACCACATCCACTTCGTGCGGGTTAAGAGTTTCTACTTTGTTTACGGCTTTAGCTTTTTCTAAACGGTAGTTTAAAGGATCTATAGCGATCACGCGGCTGGCACCATTCAGCCAGGCGGCTTTTTGCGCCATCAAACCAACCGGGCCGGAACCGAAAATGGCGACTACTTCGCCACCTTTTAGCTGTGCCCAATCAATAGCAGACCAGCCGGTCGGGAATATATCGGTCAGGAATAATACCTGTTCATCGGTCATATTATCGGGTACCACGCGCGGGCTGATATCGGCATACGGCACGCGCACATATTCTGCCTGTCCGCCGGAATAACCGCCGTAAAGATCCGTATAACCAAAAAGCGCAGCGCCTTTTTGATCGGCCATATCGCCATCAGGGCCGTAATGTTTATAGTTGGAATTCTCGCAGGCAGGTGAAGCATGGTTCTGACAGAAGAAACAATGCCCGCAGGAAATAGGGAACGGCACCACCACGCGGTCACCTTTCTTCAGTTTGGTAACTGCTTTACCCACTTCCTCCACAATGCCCATAAATTCATGGCCCATCACCATCGGGTGGGTTTGCGGCACGCCGCCGCTCAGGATATGCAGGTCGGAACCGCAGATCGCTGTCGAGGTAACTTTTAAAATAACATCCGTGTCCTGTTCGATGCGGGGATCTTCAACTGTATCGTAACGGATATCGCCGGGTTTGTGAAATACTGCTGCTTTCATAAGATAGATTAATTAGTAATTAATTTTATTTGTTAGATAGATATATTTTTAACACAGGTGTTATACACAGGTTTTGAAATTCAAAAAAATATATTTAGTGGGAGCAGCTAATTAATGAAAACAGAGGGCGGCTTTTATTGTATAATGTTAACCTGCAATGAAAAACATGACAACAACAAATAACATTCCAAGAGACGGCCGGCTGGAAAGCCCCTGGCAAAATAATTTGTCGCCGCTTGCGCCGAAAGTTTTAGAAAACCCGGCCGCTTATACTTATGACTGCCTGATCATAGGCGGCGGTATTACCGGCTTAACGGCTGCATTGTTCTTACAACAAGCAGGAATGAAGACGCTCATTGTTGAAGCAGCGCGTATAGGTTTTGGTACAACCGGCGGGACAAGCGCGCATATTAACACATTTGCAGATACGACATATGGCGAAGCGCAAAGCGCTTTTGGCAAGGAAGGCGCGCAATTATTTGCGGATGCGATCAACGAAGGGTTCTCCATTATCAAGGAAAATATTAAAACGTATAAAATAGGCTGCGACTTCGAACTAAAAAAAGGCTACGTGTATGCGGAGACGGAAGACCAGGTGAAACAACTCGAAGATCTTTGTAAAGGGATGCATGATGTGGGATTAGATTGCGAATACATCGATGACGTACCGGTTCCGGTGCCTCACCAAGTGGCGGTGGTCATGGAAAACCAGGCACAATTTCATCCGCTTAAATATTTGCAGGGTTTGGAAAAGGCCTACCTAAAGGCCGGCGGGTTGATCCTGGAAAACACGCGCATCGAATCGGTTAAAATGGAAAACAAGATTCACTTGGCAATTGCCGGTGAACAAACTTTTAAAGCCTTAAAAGTGATCTATGCCACGCACGTACCGCCTGGTATTACGATATTCAGTTTTCGCTGCGCACCTTACCGGAGTTATGTATTGGGCGTAAAATTAAAGGATGATCATTATCCCGATGCATTGATCTATGATCTGCAGGAGCCTTATCATTATTTCAGGAGCCATGTTATTGACGGACAAAAGTATTTGCTGATAGGCGGTAACGACCACAAAACCGGCCATGACGACCCGGAAAAAGCGTTTGCATCACTGGAGAAATACGTCCGCAAATATTACAAAGTCGCCTCGGTTGATTACCGGTGGTCATCGCAATATTACATCCCGGTGGATGGCTTTCCCTATATCGGGCATATCGATGGTATTTATTGCGCTACCGGTTTTAACGGGAACGGAATGATGCTCGGAAGTATTTCTGCCAAAATATTAGCCGACCTGATTCTTGGTAAAAAATCGAAATATGAAAAAGTGTTCAGCCCATCACGGATCAAACCAATTGACGGCTTTACCGAGTTTGTCAAAGAGAACGCGGATGTAGCTTACCATTTCGTTGCTGACCGGTTTAAAGTGAAGGAGACTGATTCGGTCAAAAGACTCAGCCCCGGCACCGGTAAAGTAGTAGAAGTGGATGGTAAAAAGATCGCAGCTTATAAAGATATGGAGGGGAAGATACACGCGCTTAACCCGACCTGCACCCATGCTGGCTGTATCGTTGGCTGGAACGCCGCGGAAACGAGCTGGGATTGTCCCTGTCATGGCGCCAGATTTGATATCGACGGTAAGGTGCTGACCGGCCCGGCTACGAAAGCCTTACAGCCAATTGACCCGGCATAATTTTTTTGTCAGCTATGGACAATTTTGTAAAAGTTCGGGGCGCAAGGGAACATAACCTGAAAAATGTTAGCCTCGATATTCCCCGTGATGCGCTGGTCGTGTTTACGGGCATTTCGGGCTCGGGCAAATCGTCACTGGCCTTTGGGACCTTATATGCCGAGGCGCAGCGGCGTTACCTGGAGTCGGTTTCTCCATACGCAAGGCGTTTGTTTAATCAGATGGCCATTCCTGAAGTCGATGAGATCGAAGGATTGCCGCCCGCGGTCGCTCTGCAGCAGCAGCGGGGCGCGACCAGTACCCGCTCGTCGGTCGGTAGTGTGACCACACTTTCTAATTTATTAAGAATGCTGTATTCCCGTGCCGGTGATTACCCGGCAGGGCAAGGGATCATTTATGCTGAATCTTTTTCGCCGAATACACCGGAAGGTGCTTGTCCCGAGTGCCATGGTTTGGGACGGGTTTACGAAGTGACCGAGCAGACGATGGTACCCGACGATACCTTAACGATCAGGGAAAAAGCGATCGCTGCCTGGCCATCGGCCTGGCAGGGGCAGAACCAGCGCGATATCCTGACCACGATGGGTTATGATATTGATGTGCCCTGGAAGGACCTGCCTAAAAAAGACCGCGACTGGATCCTTTTTACCGAGGAGCAGCCGGTCGTACCGGTCTATTCAGGGTACACGCATGAAGAAATTAAGCGATTCATCAAAAACAAACGCC
>Ga0302309_10000529_pt1 | contig 43361 bp, 33 predicted proteins | sample III_Palsa_N1_1_FD_200453 | JGI IMG/M metagenome (GOLD analysis project Ga0302309, IMG submission 200453) | Peat permafrost microbial communities from Stordalen Mire near Abisko, Sweden - III_Palsa_N1_1 | ecosystem: Environmental > Terrestrial > Soil > Palsa > Peat permafrost | place: Sweden...
GTTGTTGCCAAGATAGCTGTTCAGCGGACTGTCAAGCGCCAGTTTCCCCTGATCCACCAGTTTCAACACGGCATAGGCAAATACAGGTTTACTGAGCGAGGCCGCTTCAAAGACCGTATTCGCATCGACAGGCTTCCTGGTGTCGGCATTGCTGACGCCAAAAGCACCGCTCCATACCAGCTTGCCGTTCCGGATCAGCGCGATGGACAGACCCGGAACATCCGATTGCTGCAGCAGGGAAGGAATATCGGCCTCCAATTTCGCGATGGCGGCCTTAGTAGGTAGAATGGCGGGGGATGGGTCTGCAGACTGCTGCGCCCTGACGCAAGTACATGCCAACAGCATTAGTCCGCAGGAAATGGCAAGCTTTACATTCATACAGCAAAATAATGTATTTTTTGCAGTATCTTAGCCGCGCTAAAATTCACCAAATAGACTATGATGAAATTAAACCTCAACTTCGTCGCAATGGCCGCAGGCATACTCTGTTTTACCGCCTGCGTCCCCACAAGCAAATTCAATGCTGCCCAACAATCCCTTGCCTCTGCCCGCTATGACAGCGCGCAACTGGCCAACAAGGTAAGTCAGCTCCAGGCATCACTCGCACAGGCCAATCAGGTGGCAGCCGATCAGAAACGCCAGATCGACTCGCTATCCCAACAGGTGGCCAACCAAAGCCAGCAGATCGATGCGCTGTCCAAACAGGTCGGCGATCTCAAAGACAAGAACAGCACGCTGACCACCGACGCCGCCAATAGAAATGCGCTCCTGAGCAAGAGCAAACAGGACCTCCTCAACCAGCAAGTCAAGCTGGAACATTTACAGGCCTTGATGGACCGGCAGAAAAAAGCCATCGAAGAGATCAAACAAAAAATGGCGAATGCGCTGGTCGGGTTCAAATCCAATGAACTGACCGTCTCGATAAAAAATGGTAAGGTCTACGTCAGTCTCCAGGAAAACCTGCTCTTCCCTTCCGGCAGCGCCGTGGTCAATCCAAAAGGCAAGGACGCCCTTGGCAAACTGGCTGAAGTACTCAATCAGAATGCCGACATTACCGTCGATATCGAAGGTCATACCGATTCCATTCCCATTCACGGAAAATACCAGGACAACTGGGACCTCAGCCTCGCACGGGCGGCGTCCATCGTACGCATCCTGACAACGGACTATAAGGTCGATCCCACCAGGATCATCGCCTCCGGCCACAGCCAGTACGACCCGGTCCAGCCCAATGCCACACCCGAAGGCCGGCAGCAGAATAGGAGAACGGATATCATCCTCTCTCCGAAACTGGACGAACTGTATAAGTTATTGCAGACACCCGACAGCGACCAATAGCGCCTCACGCGCGGCACGCGAGCCTCCGGCCCGCGCCCTACCACATTCCACCCGCAGCTTTCCCGCTGCGGGTTTTTTTCGCCTACTTCACCCGCACATACCGTTCGACGTTCTCCCGGTCTGCCCCTTCCATACCTTGCTGAACAAGCGTATCGCCATGAAAGCTGACGGTAAAGGTGTACGACTGGCCCTCGTACTGATGGTCGCTATAATAATCGAGATGCTCCGTGTACTGATCGCCCTTTAGCGAATAAGCCCCGCCGCCGGCATCAAAATGATTGGAGGAATCCTTGAGTGGATTGAGATCATGTTTTAAAAAGGCAAAATGTGCGCTGTCCCGTACTTTTATAAAGCTGGTCCCCTTGGTGTAGTCCGTTACCACAGCCACACCCTTCGTAGTCACAATACCGGTGATCAGTCTCCAGGTTCCCTGGATATCCGGTGAAGAAGACGGGGACGGCGTTGTAGAAGGCGCCTGGCAGGCAATCGCAAATAAGCAGGTTAATGGCAGTAGATGTTTTTTCATGCTACCAAAATACGAAAAACCCTCATATCACCCCCACCCCTAAATAAAAATGACCGCCCCCGTGCCGGAGCGGTCTCCTTAACAGGACAAGGGCCTCGAAAGGCTAATGGTCATGGAACTGATAGATACTCGTTATCTATCAACTCATACAACTTCATAACACCGACTTTAAACAAATCGCCCATCTTGTAGACATCTGCGATCGCAAACTTTTTTGGATCATTCATCATTACGGTGAAGCGGTCCACCTTCTTACCAAGATCGTTAGCCACGATAGTCTTAGGGATATATTTGAAGATATCAACAAAAGATACGATAGTGCCTTCAGACAGCATGGGCTTGATAAGGTCATAACGCGGGTCTCTGTTTCCCATAGCACAAAAGAAGAGTTTTTTTGAATTAAAAATCAGTTGGTCAAAGACATTTTTTTCAACGGTCCTTTTCTACATCCCAGTTCTACTTTTTCTTACACCCATTGTTTCCATTTGACCGGAAAACCGCTACCGTAAAGGATCACATGACATTTTCGTTGAAACAAAAATACTAATAAATTTAGTATTTAAATACTAAAAATAGTAGTTAGTTCATAACTTTGTTTTCACAACTCTCCCTTTGATGTACTTCACCAAGACCTATTTCAGTTTTAAGTACGGAACCTTGTCCACAGAAGAGTTGGTAACCGCGGGGATCGAAGCCGGCGCTACCACACTCGCCCTCACCAATATCAATTCTACCTGCGACGCCTGGGATTTTGTGCTGTATTGTCAGCAACAACAGATCAAACCCATACTTGGCGTCGAGATCCGTAACGACAACACGTTGTTATATACCCTTATAGCCGCCAATAACAACGGTTTCCGCTGTATCAACGAATTCCTCTCCGCACACCTACTGGCCAAAAAGCCCTTCCCGGCAAGCGATGCCCTCTCTCCACCCTTTGCGGACAGCGCAGATGGCTTCGTCATCTACCCGCTCGGCGGCAAGACGCCGGACGTCTTACTGCAAAATGAACGCATTGGGGTCCTCCCCGGCGAGGTCGGCAAACTCCTGAAGCGCTCTCCGGCCGCCTCGGCAGACAAATGGATCATCCGGCAACCCGTGACCTTCCGGAACAAGACCTATTATAATCTTCACCGACTCCTTCGGGCCATGGACAAGAACACCCTCCTGACCAAACTGAAACCCGAAGACCTGGCCGGGGAAAATGAATATTTCCTGCCCCAGGTAGACATGCTGACCGCTTTTCGCCAATATCCGTTTATCATCACCAATACTTACCGGCTCATCGACGCCTGTTCCATCACGATGCAATTTGGTCAGGATAAGAACAAAAAGCGCTATAGCGCCAGCCGGGAGGATGACCGGGTGCTGCTGGAAAAGCTGGCCAGGGATGGCTTTCGCATGCGCTATGGCGCCAACAGAAAAATAAAGGAAAGACTCAATAAGGAACTGCACATCATCGATCAGATGGGCTTCACCGCCTACTTCCTGATCACCTGGGACATGATCCGCTATGCCCAGGGCCGGGGCTTCTATCACGTCGGCCGCGGCAGTGGCGCCAATTCCCTGGTTGCCTACTGCCTCCGGATCACCGACGTAGACCCTATCGAACTCGACCTCTATTTTGAACGCTTTCTCAACCCCCACCGCACCAGCCCGCCCGATTTCGACATCGACTTCTCGCACCGGGAACGCGATGAGATCATCGACTATATGATGAAACGTTACGGCAAGGAACATGCGACGCTGCTGGGCATGTACCCCACCTTCCAGTACAATGCCATCATCCGCGAACTGGGCAAGGTCTTCGGGCTTCCGAAAACGGAGATCGACGCCCTGGCCGAAAAAGGCTACTACACGGTCGCCGGCCGCAATGAGAATTATATGAAAAGGACCGACGTGGAAAAACTCCATCGGATCATATTACAGTATGGTAAGCTGCTGCAGAATTTTCCCAGTGGCCTGAGCATCCACCCGGGCGGCATCCTCATCTCCGAAGAACCCCTGGCCTCCTGGTGCACCCTGCATATGCCTCCCAAGGGTTTCCCCACCGCGATGATCGATATGTTCGTTGCGGAGTCTATCGGCCTCTATAAACTGGACGTGCTGAGTCAGCGCGGTTTGGGGCATATCAAAGAATGCCTGGAACTGGTAAAGCGCAACCGCCAGATCGATATCGACATCCATGCCATCGAAAAATTCAAAAAAGATCCGGACATCAAAGCACAGCTTCGCACCGGCAACACCATCGGCTGTTTTTACATAGAATCCCCGGCCATGCGGCAGCTGATAAAAAAATTGCACTGCGACAATTATGAGACCCTCGTCGCCGCGAGCTCCATCATTCGTCCCGGCGTAGGGCGCAGCGGTATGATGCACCAGTATATCTACCGGCACCACAACCCCGGAAAATTCGAGTATGCCCACCCAAAACTAAAAGAGATCCTGGGCTCCACCTATGGTGTCATGATCTATCAGGAACAGGTCATTCAGGTAGCCCACGAATGGGCCGGTCTGGATATGGCCGATGCCGACCTCCTCCGCCGTGCAACCAGCTCCAAATACCGGGGTAAAGGCCACCTCCCTATGCTAAAGGAAAAATTCGTCGCCGGCTGCGCGGGCTATGGCTATCCCGATGCCGTGGTCGCGGACGTCTGGCGGCAGATCGAGAGCTTCGCCGACTACAGCTTCTGCAAGGCGCATTCCGCCAGCTATGCCGTGGAAAGCTACCAAAGCCTCTTTCTCAAGACCCATTTCCCGATGGAATTCGCCGTAGCCGTCATCAACAATTTCGGTGGCTTTTACAGCCGGGAACTCTATTTCTATGAACTGATGCGGTCGGGTGCCCGCGTACAACGGCCATGCATCAATAACAGCGACTACTACACGAATATCCGGGGGCAGGACGTCTATACAGGCTTCATCCATATCAAAGGATTCGAACAGGCCTTCGCGGAAAGGCTCCTGGCGGCACGCGACCGCTCCGGCCCTTACACCGGCCTCGCCGACCTTATCGAACGCACCGCCTCCACCCCCGAACAACTCGACCTCCTCATCCGGACCAACGCCCTTCGCTTTACCGGCAAGAGTAAAAAGGAACTGCTATGGGAAGGCGACTTCCTGCAAAGGAAAACAAGGCTTTCCGTCTCCCTGCCCAATCCCCTCTTCCGGGAACCGCCAATTTCATTTACCCTACCCGTATTACCCGTCTATCCCATGGAAGATTATTATGACGACGTAGAACTGCTTGGCTTTCCCGTCGGCGACCCCTTCGATCTGGTCAACGACGACCCCACCCGCTATTGTCCGGCCCGCGACCTCCCCACCCATCTGGGCCGCACCGTCACGGTATTGGGTTACCATATCACGCATAAGCCCGTCCGCACCATCAAAGGCGAGACCATGAGCTTCGGCACCTTCCTCGATGCCAACAAGGACTGGATCGACACCGTACACTTTCCCCCGATCCATGCTGCCCACCCGCCCCATGAAGGCTTTTACCGTATTACCGGCAAAGTACTCGAAGAATTCGGCGTCTACAGCATCGAAGTCACCCATATCGAAAAAGCCGAAATAAAAACACGAAATGGATAAAAACCAACGCCATATCGCCCACTTCGACTTGGATGCCTTCTTCGTATCCGTGGAATGCCTCAAAAACCCCGCGCTCAAAGGAAAGCCCCTGCTGGTGGGAGGCTCCGGCGATCGCGGCGTCGTCGCCACCTGCAGCTATGAAGCCCGCAAATTCGGCATCCACAGCGCCATGCCCATGCGCCTGGCCCGCCGCCTCTGCCCCGAAGCCATCATCATCCGCGGCGACATGGAATCCTATTCCAAATATTCTCACCTCGTCACCGAGATCATGCAGGACACCGTCCCCCTCTTCGAAAAAGCCTCTATCGACGAATTCTATATCGACCTATCGGGCATGGACAAGTTCTTCGGCTGCAGCCTGTTCGCAAAAGAGCTAAAGAAAAAAGTACTCAGGGAAAGCGGTCTCCCCGTATCTTATGCCCTGGCCAGCAACAAACTCATCAGCAAAGTGGCCACCAACGAGATCAAACCCAACGGGCAGCTCGAGATCGCCTTCGGCGGCGAGAAAAATTTCCTGGCGCCCCTGCCCATCACAAAACTTCCCGGCATCGGTCATGAAACGGCTTATAAACTCATCCGCCGTGGCGTAGAGACCATCCGCACCCTGAGCGAGATCCCCATCGAAATGCTGGAGAGCTTAATGGGCAAGAACGGCATCGAACTCTGGCGAAAGGCCAATGGCCTTGATGAATCACCCATCATCCCCTACCGCGAACAACAATCCATCTCCACCGAACGAACATTTGAGGCCGATACCATCAACCTGCATTTCCTCCACGCCGAACTGGTCCGGATGACCGAATCGATCGGCTTCCAGCTCCGCAAACAGGATAAACTCACGGGCTGTCTCACCGTTAAGCTCCGCTATGCCAACTTCGACACCGTAGTAAAACAAAAGACCGTCGACTACACCAACGCCGACCATATCCTCCTGCAAACCGCCCACGAGCTCTTCGCGAAACTATACGACCGCCGCCTGCTGATCCGCCTCATGGGCATCCGCTTCACCCGGTTGGTCCCCGGCAACTACCAGATCAAACTCTACGAGGATACCCAGGAAATGATCCGCCTCTATCAATCCATCGATTCGATCAAACGCCGTTACGGCGAACGGCTGCTCATCCGCGCCGCCGGCTCGGAAGGGTACACGAAAAGTAAAATGGGGAGACACAAAAGGTAAAGCAAAAGGATATAGATGGACAAAACCGATTTAACCGATAGTTCAAATAACCAATAACCACGTATTTTGACCATGGCGAAGCATAATGGGTATGACCTCGTTAGACCGATGTTCACAAGCGGAAAGCTCAAAACATTTAGCGAAATATTCCAACTGGTACCGAAAACTGTAGTGGCAAACGATCTCGGGAAGGAAAAGCGCCGGTTCAACGAGTTGATCAAAGATCCCAACGATTTGAGTTATCAGGAAATAAGGCTGTTTAGCGCTTTGTGCAATCTGGCGCCCTTCGAAATGGGAATACTGATAGAAACGGAACACCCGGAAAATACCGAAGGAACCGATCAGCAAAAAGCATACAAATACGGGGCGATAAGACCGATGTTTGAAGAAAAAACGATCCGCATCCTGGAAGATATCTTTAAATATATCCCGAAATCAACAGTCGCCGAAGAGATCGGAAGAAAAGGCGCTACCCTGGATCGTTATATCAAAAACGTAGACAACTTCCCCATCGAAGACATTCGTTCGGTCGGCAGACTGTTCGAACTATCACTGTCCGAAATGCTGAAGCTGGTGGAAGCACAATTTGTAAAATAAACCACACACCTGCCCGATATTCACTTGCTGTTCTCAATTCATGCCCTTATCCTGCACCTTAACCAACCGCCGCCAGCCGTCTCAACCGAGGCGGCTTTTTTCGTAATTTACGGCCCATGTACAACCCTTTTCCGCTGCTGACCAGGGGCCTGCTTGAAGACCAACTCAAAAAAGGCAAACGCTGGTTCGTCCGGCAGACCTTGCCCCGTGGCATGGAACCCCGGCTCATCGCAGCCTTCCTGCTGCGAGCCTACGACCAGGAAGAAAAAGAGATCGCAGGCCAGCATATAACCGCCATCGCCGGCGATGGCAACGCCTTTCTCTACGATGCAACCCTGCCGACACACCTGCAGAAACTACAGATCGCAGCCGGCCAGCCCTTCGGCTACAAGGTCTTCTACGCCGCGCGCAAAGGCATAGAATGGACCCCGCCACCAGCCTACCAGGAGAAGATGCGCCACTACATCCGCCGCCATCACCCGGCCTGGCGGCCGCAAAAAGAAGGCGATAAGATAGCCATCGGGCTCTACGAGGAATTCGGCCAGCTTTTTCTTAAATTTAGCCATGCCGATGAGGAAGACAACATTCCTTTCGACCAAATCGAAAATTATTAGCCATGTGCCTCGACATCGCCTTCTATTCCGCTTTACAATTGATAGATGATTATTTCCCGGACCTCGTCCACGACGGTGACATCCAATTCGATCTCGACATGGGCATGCATTTCATGGCCCTCGGCCATAACCGTTACCCCGTTATCCTTTTCGCGGACAGCCGCTATCACCGCAAATATTTCGAATGGGGTATCATCGCCGAATATATGGACACCCCCGAAAAGATAAAAGCCATGCGCCGGTCCATGGTCAACGCCCGCAGCGAAAAGATCCTTGCCGACAAACGCTCCTTCTGGAACCGCATCCGCACCAAACGCTGCCTCATACCGGTGACCGGCATCTATGAACACCGCGAGATCAAAGGCTGGAAGAACAAGGTTCCTTATCATATCCGGCTAAAAGACCGCCCCATGTTCGCCCTCCCCGGCCTCTATCACTACAATACCAAACTACCCTCCGATCCCGAAACCGGCGAAGTACGCGGTATGTTCACCCTCATCACCCGCGCTGCCAACCCCCTCATGCGCCAGATCCACAACAGCGGCGACAACGCCTTCCGTATGCCGCTCTTCCTGCCAAAGGGATCGGAACTGGAATGGCTCCGCCCCGACCTCACAGACGCCGACCTGCAACGCATCCTCGACTACGAACTGCCTTCAGACCAGCTCATCGCCGACCCCGTATTCAGTATCCGCGCCCGATCGCCCAGGCCCGACGGCCAGCCCAAAAATGCCCCATGGCCCTGGCCAGATCTGCCTGATCTCGTGGCGACCTGATCGCCCTTATTTCCCCGACGTCGTCGGCGGCGCACAATCCAGCATCTTCATCATATCCATGCCCCCCATCCCCGGCTTTGACTTAAATACCAGCTTCTTGATATCCTGCTTCATCAACTCGTCCTTCCCTTCCTCGATGGTCAGGAACTGCCGCGGCGCCACATCCTTGAACACCTGCACGATCCCGGAAGTAGGCCAGGTGATTGTCATCTCGTCTATGATCGTCGCCTTGCCGATACCGATCTCCTTCCGAAAAGGATTGCCGCCAAAACTGCCGCCCGAATTCACATCCATATACACGGTGCGCTGCGCGCCGTCTTCCCTGAAAGTAAGCGCTATATGCGCCCCTATCGCGGAACGATTCGACTTCGTTCCCTTAAGCAACACACTCACCCAATTGTTGCTGTCATTCTGCCCCGGATTCAGGTAAAGCGAATTGTAATACGCGTCACCCTTATAGGCTCCACCCGACTCGATAAAGATGTCCTGGTTCCCATCGTTGTTGAGATCGGCAAAGGCTACTCCATGCCCCTTTTGCAGGTTGCCCACCCGAGCCGAGGACGTGACGTCGGCAAACCGCTGTCCAGCCATATTCTTGAACAACTTGTTGGGAACAAGCGAAGCAAAATCAGGGTTCCCCGTACCCAGATACATATCCAGATAGCCGTCATTATCCAGGTCGCCAAAATTGGCCCCCATCGAAAATACCGTTTTATCGAGGCCCACTTCTTTGTTCACCTCGGTAAATGTACCGTCGTGATTATTGTGGAAGAGATACATCAGACTGGGCTCCCCCGGCTTTGGTTTTCCAAGCGCCTCGGCAGCGGCGGCCGAGGCCATCCCCCCCTTAAAGGCATAACCACACACAAAAATGTCCGGCCAGCCGTCGTTGTCATAATCAAAGAACCAGGTCGGGAAAGTCTTGATCAGCTCATTGTCCAGACCCGCCGCATGCGTCACATCCTCGAACTGGGGGATCTTCCCTGGTATGCCCTTGTTCTTCAGCAGCGTCCTTCTGCCATCGAGACTGGAGCAAAAGATATCGGGCCAGCCATCCCTATTGTAATCGGCGGCGGTCACCCCTTTCGTAAACAGTATCTTGTCGACGCCTGCTTCCCTCGCCACATTGGAAAACGTGCCGTCTTGGTTGTTGATCCATAGTTCGCCCGGATGCGCAAACATTCCCCTGGATTCATTCCCGACATAAAGGTCCAGCCACCCATCATTATTGAAATCGGCCCAGACAGCCGCCTGCGTCGGTCCAAAAGAAAGCAGACCGCTTTCGACCGTGACATCCGTAAAGGTGCCGTCGCCATTGTTGCGCAATAAGGTCTTGGGTTGTTTGCCGAGCTCTCCCAACCAGGCCCCCCGTATAACCAGGATGTCCGTAAACCCATCATTGTTGAAATCAGCCTGGACGATATTCAACCCGCCCTTGATCTCCGACAGACCGGAGGACTTCGAACAATCGGTGAACGTGCCGTCGCCGTTGTTCTTGAAAAAATGCATGGGCTCAGTAAGGTCCCAGGAGCTCAATACGACGTCCAGGTAACCATCATTGTTAAAATCATCCACGATGGCTCCTCCCGCCTCACTTCGAAAATGATTGAGCCCCAGGTCCGCCGAAATATCGGTAAACGGCTTCACCCGGACATCCGAATTGTCTCCATCCAGCCCGGGGATCAGCATCTCTGGCGGCACCTTGGCGGGATACTGCCCGATGGTCATATATGCTACGTTGAGCAGCCACCTCGATTCCAGGTCATCCGGATTCGCCTGAAGGAGCGCCTCATACCCCTTGATCGCCTTCTGCGAAGCGGTGGGATCGGTATAAACACCGTCACCCTGTATCGGAAAAACACAAGAGCCTCCCATATGATTGGAGATACAATTGCTTCTTTCTCCCAAACGCAAATAGGCCAATGACAACATCTTCTCGGCATTTTTATAGAACGGATCCGTATTATCCCCCTCGGTGTGCTGCATGAAATTCTCCAGGTCAGTGGTGGCATCCTTTTCACGCCCCATTTGCAGCAGGATCTGCGCCCTGAAAGCATGCAGCATCATTTCACTCCGCCCGAAACCCGGGTGCTCCTGCGCCAGCGAGTCATATAGTTCAAGCTGGCCTTCAGGGTAAAAGGGATTTTCACGCGTATGCACCGGCACTAGAGCGGCCCGATAAAGCCTGGTAGGACCGTCCAATGCAGAATGTCTTTGTATGTAGGCAAAACATACCGTTCCAAGGACTACTACAGCTATGGTGGCTATCAATAGCTTTCGAAATATTGATTTCATGATTGTATTATAAGAATGAATAGGACCGGCATACCCAGGTCTGTAAGTATCGCCGGCAGGATCGCCTTTCGGCAAGATTAATGGAATGGATCAGCCCAGAACCGAAGGCGGCCGCTCATCCGAGGCCATTGCGGGGGAAGGAAGGAATACCTGCTGGTAATACGCCATCGAAAGTTGTTTGCACGGATGTGCGTGACCGGTATATCCATCAGTGGAGAGATAGGGATCTTCCACGGGATTCTTGTGCGGGACAGAACTACCTCCGGCATGCCTGCCGGGAGTGCCCTGGAAACCATTGACCAATCGGTCGAAATTGCTCTTGAACGCCTGCAGCGCCGTGGCCGCGCGATCCGGCAAGCACAAAAACTCCAATGAGTCGTTGTATATCCTGCGCTTGACGTACCTGTACTGGACACCGCCGAGTTCGACGCTTCCGTCTACGCGTTCAAATTGATTGTCAGTGTTATAGTACGAAAGATGGGAGATCGGCACCTTGACCGAGATAAGTTGCGATTCGTCGTAGCGGTTGTCATCCAGGTTGGCTACCATATTCCGGTCCATCCGGCCCTGCATGTAAGTAACAAGCAACCGGTAACCCACCAGGTTGAATAGCAATATCCCAAATAGCAGTATGGTTGCAATCTTTCTCAGACACCCTAAATTAAAAAAAAAACCCCAATTTACCGCCGAATTTACCCACAGACATGCATAACCCGGATATCGCCGTCCTTTTTTTCCTCCTCGCCGGGGCCGCAGCCAGCGCGCACTGGCGAAAACTGACCCTGCCTGCCGCCGCCGCCGGAGCAGTCTGCGGCGCGGCCATCTATATAGGCGACGGCTTTCGGGGCCTTGCGCTCCTGGCCCTTTTCTTCGCCCTTGGAACCGCCGCCACTTCCTGGCGAAAAACGGAAAAGCTCGGCATCCGCGGGGCCGCAGCCCATCAATCCACCCGGCGGACCGGCCAGGTCCTCGCCAACGCCGGCGTAGCAGCTATCGCAGGCTTGCTGACCCTTTTCTTTCCCGCAAACCGGCAACTTTTCAGCCTCATGCTGGCAGCCAGCCTCTCTTCGGCAACCGCCGACACCCTTTCTTCAGAACTCGGCATGGTCTACGGCCACCGCTTTTTTAATATCCTGACGCTAAAGCCCGACGAACGCGGCCTGGATGGTGTCATCAGCCTGGAAGGATTGTTTCTCGGGATCATCGGGTCGGCCCTCGTCGCGGCCGTCTTCCTCATCGTCCCTGCCCCGCCTGCGGCCGTCTTCGCCATCGTCCCGCTCCCACCCGACCAGCACGCCCCAATCGTATCGAACAGCCAGGCATTCCTGATCCTCATCATCTCCGGCACGGTAGGCAACCTCGCGGACTCCCTCCTTGGCGCCCTGCTCGAACGCCGCGGCCTGCTCACCAACGACGACGTTAACTTCCTCAACACCCTGATCGCCGCCATCACCGCCGCCACCCTCGCCGGTTTCCATGGCTAGCCCCTGCGTTCCCGCCCGTAACCCATGGTTTCTGGGTAAAACTCTACTAAATCGATAGGTATTAACACCCGGATTCCGTTGTATAAATGCGCGGATTTATCGTTGGGCGTCCAGTCAATTTTCCGCCGAAACCTAACACCAGCAAGGGTTTTAGGTTTTATTTCACAGCTTTGAGATAATAGAATTGGCTCGAAGATGTCCCCCTCCCGTCCCAAAACCACCGTATATTTGTATCATCAAAGCGAGATAATTCAAGGCTCCGACACAAGGAGCCGATCGAAATAAAGATTTTTCATATGGCAAGCAATCGTTAGAGGTCGACTGTTTCTACAGTGGACCTTATTTTTTTTCCCCCCTTCCCCTCTTCCCGATACCTGCCACATCGCACTTTCCCCGGACACCGTCGCATCGTTCCCGCGCCCGGGCTTCAACTTTCCCGACATCACCGCGCCATGATAGCCTCCCCGCTTCTAACGTTCACGGACATGTATAAAACTGAAATCCGCCAACAAGTGGCGGACTCAGCTTCCTATATGTAACACGCGCAGTATGCTAAAAAATTGAGGTCTTAGAAGAACCAGCTCGAAAGCTGCGACCGGCTGGCTTGTAACCAATTTTGAGAAGGCTTGGGCGTATTGTCGACCAACTCGGTGTCCAGAGCCTTCACCTTTACAAGCATCACGTCGGCATCATTCATACGCTCCTTCATCTCTGCGGAAAGACCGCTATTCGCATTCGCTTCTTTCATATCGGTCTGCAAGAAAGCTATACCTCTGACTTTTACAAAGAAATCCTTCCCCTTCTTAAAGAAGTCCAACTTAGTAGGGATCTCCTTGTCATATGCTTCCAGGTTCATCGCAGGCTTGGGGATCACAAACCAGATCTGACCTTCGTTGTCCAGTTCGACATCAGAAATAACATGGGTCGGCAGCTTAACAATAGAAAGGCTCTCGGTAAAGAACAAAGCACTGTTCAACTCCATGATCCTGGTCTTCAACATCTCGTTCTGGGTTTCTTGGGCGGTAGCGGAAGTCATAGTTTCAATATTTGGGTAACGATAAATTTGTGTTTTCATCCCGTCTGCCTTTGTTCCGTTGGCTGGGGACATGTGATAGAAGACAATTGGCATACCAACTCGTAACAATTTGATAATAAGACCTTTAAATCTGGCACCCCCCGCCTCTGCCTTCCCAGTTTGGGATGATGTTTCCAAAATCTAGTACTTTCCGCAGTTTTTGATAGCAAAAACACTTACGAACGGCTAAAATTACCGGACCAAATCAATCGTATGGGCGACAAACGTCATCTCAGGCCGGCTCCAACCGCGATCAGCATTACCCATCCCCCGGATCAGTCCACCGCCCCGCCCGGCTCCCCCCGTCTATCGAACCACTGACCGGCTTTGCTGTTATGGCAAACCAGAAAGACACCATTTGATTATGAGAACAGGCTTGTTCACCTTGCTATTGTTAACTTTTTCCGTACACGCCCTGGCCTGGCAACATATAAAATCAGACACGGCTGCGAAAGCAGCCGCCAATAAGAACGTGCTCGCCTTCCCCTTTGCCGTTCGCTCTCTTGAAACAAATTGGGGCTTCGGCGGCATCGCAGCCCGCTTCTTCAGGCCCGGTCACGACACCAACTCCAGGACCTCAGACGTCAATATCCTCGGCTTATATACCCTCCGCTCGCAGCTGATCCTCGTACTCAGCTCCACCATCTTCTTCCCCAAAGAAGACCATATAGCCCGTTTCCAGGCCTCCTATAGTTATTATCCCGACGATTTCTGGGGGCTGGGGAATCATGCGCCCTTCAGCGCCAAAACAGGATTCAGCCAGAAACAATACTTTATCAATCCGCAGTTCCTGAAACGCATCCAGGGCAATCTCTACCTGGGAGTCACCTACGAATACCAACACACGGGTCCGGTGAGCTATCCCGAAGGCAGCGTATTCGACCAGGAGAATACCACGGGCCGTCATGGCGGCAACACCTCGGGCATCGGCCCCATTTTGTCCTGGGACACCCGAAACAATGCTTACAGCCCCGACCGCGGCGGCTTTGCCGAAATACAATATGAGTACTTCCGACCCTTCACAGGCAGCGATTTCAAATTCACGCTGCTGTCCATCGACCTGCGCAAGTTCTTTCATCTTTCACCCAAATCGGTATTGGCCATACAGGGACTGGGTGGCCTGACCTTTGGCAATACGCCTTTTCGGAAACTGGAAGAGCTGGGGGGCACTGATATGATGCGCGGTTATTATGGAGGAAGATATACGGACAAATGCCTGATGGCTTACCAGGCCGAATACCGCCGGTTCCTGTTCTGGCGCATCGGCATCGTGGCCTTTGCTGCCACCGGAGAAGTCGCCTCGACACCCGGACGCTTCGATCTGGATGGATTGCACTATACTTCCGGCGGAGGATTGCGCTTTGCCCTCAGCAAAGAGGAAAAACTAAACCTGCGGGTCGACTACGGCGTCGCCAAACATTCCAATGCCTTCACGGTCCAGCTTCGCGAAGCGTTTTAGGGCGCCCTTTTCAACCCCACGATCCCAATCAGGATAAAACCAATAAAAAGGAATTGCCAGCCATTATACGGCATCTTCAATAAAAGGATCTCCACCAGCTTCACCCCCACCAACGCCGTCCCCATCCAAACCGCAAGACAGGTGGAGGCGGGTATATCCTTCATGGCAATAGATATACAATAGACATTTCCCAACCCGAAGACCAAATAGCCCAAAAAGGGCCAGACCACCGTCCACCCTCCAGGCTGACTAAAAAAGCCCCGCCAGTGCAGGGCCTTTAGCTTTTTTACGCTCATGAACCTCAGGGAAAAGGTCCACGCCATTTCGAAGATCGACGCCGCAAAAAGGTATAACCAAGCCATATTGTAGGTTTAAAAATACTCATACCGCAGATTCCGTGCCCTGCACCGCATCCCCCTTAACCCGCCTCCCCTTCACCTTCCGCAGCCCCCATTCCATGACACGCCCCCGCAACCCATGATACGCCCGGAAAAAAGGATACCGCTCCACCAATCTCCGCTCATCGATCCGCCGCACACTAAACCAATGCTGCAGGAAATAATCCTTGGGATAGTCATAAGGCAACCCAAAACGGTCCGGCTTCTTCCGGCCCGGCAGATAAGCAGTCCCAAACAACCAGTCCCACACCGCGAATTTAGTAGAATAATTGGCGTAAAAAACAGCCCTGTCATCGGAATGATGCCACTGATGCATTTCGGGCCCATTAATGATATACTGCAGCCTGCCCGAACGGACATCAATATTGGAATGGATATACATCCCCCATACGGCATCGATAAGCGCCTTAATAGGCACTACGATCGGATTGGCGCCCAATAGCACAATAGGCGCGAACTCCACCGTCTGGTTGATAATGATCTCCAGCACATGCGACCGCGTCCCCGCCAGCCAGTCCACCTCCTTATTCGAATGATGCGCTTCATGCGTCCGCCACAACAATTTGGAGTGATGCTGCGCCCGGTGAAACCAGTAGATGTAAAGATCATGCACCACCAGGAAGAATAATACCTGCAGCGGCGCCGGCCAGGATCCCACCAAATGGCGCGAAGAAAGATGCCAGGTGGCATCAAGCGGCTGAATGATATAATCGAAGATAACAATCTTCAAAAAATAGCTCTGGATAAAGGTATACCAGATAAGGTCAACCCAAAACCCGTCGCGAAAGATCGGGATGCCCTTGGTATACGGATATTTCCGCTCCAGCCATATAAAGATGAACACACTCAGCACTAGCAGGCCGGTAGTATAATATACGATCGTACCCATAATAAATTAAAGCGTTGTTTCAACAGCCCAAGTCCTCCTGAGCCGTTTCATGGCCCCGAGTTCGCTGTCATACACTTTTTTTATGCCGTCCCCCAGGGACAATTCTACATCGCGAATGTCGCGTACGAGCTTTTGCATCCCCTGCGGTTCGACAGAAGCGGCCTGGTCGGATCCCCACATGGCCCGGTCAAGCGTAAAATGTCTTTCCACAAAACAGGCGCCCATGGCCACCGCGGCAACGGTCGTCGCCAAACCCGTTTCATGACCCGAATAACCGATCGGCGTCCATGGGAAAAGTTCGCCAAGCGTCTCGATCATCCGGAGATTCAGTTCCTGCGGCGGACAGGGATAAGCCGAAGTCGAATGCGCGATCAGCAGGTTTTTGGTGCCAAAAGTTTCCACCGCGGACTTGATCTCGTCCATCGTGGACATACCCGTTGAAAGGATGTAGGGCTTTCCCGTCTGTTTCACCTTGGCGATCAGCGCATGGTCCGTCAAAGACGCCGATGCGAACTTATATACCCCCGGATTGAATTGCTCCATAAAGTCCACCGATTCCTCATCCCAGCAGGAGACAAACCAATCGATCCCCTTTTCCTTGCAATAGGCATCGATAACTGTATAATCGTCGAATTCCAATTCCACCATGTGCCGGTAGTTGATGTACGTCATACGGCCCCACGGCGTATCCCGCTCCAGGTGCCATTGATCCTTCGGCGTGCAAAGCTCCGGCACCCGCTTCTGAAACTTTACGGCATCACAACCCGCTGTAACCGCTTCATCGATCAATTTCCTGGCAATATCAAGCGATCCGTTGTGATTGATGCCTATCTCGGCGATGATGTAGATGGGATGACCCGGCCCGATAGTCCGTTTCTCGCTGACCCGAAACGAGTTGCCCCTCAAATTAGACTGGAATGTGGTGCTCATAAATTAAATTTTAAGGTGATAGGTTTTATGATCAATTTCGTGCTGCTCAAATTGTCGTCCAGCCACCATCCACCACCAGGTTAGCCCCCGTCATATAGGCGGATGCTTCACTGGCCAGAAAAACGATCGCGCCCTTATAGTCGGAAGGCGCCGCCATCCTGCCCAACAACGTCTTCTTCGAATAGTTTTCCCTGAAAAATGCCTCCTGCTGATTCTCCACCCCGCCCGGCGACAGCGCATTGACCCTTACGCCCTTGTTTCCCCAATAGGCCGCCAGGAATTTGGTAAAGCCGATGACCGCCGACTTGGTAACGGGATAGGCCGGCGATTTAAAAAAGGTCTGCTCCCCCGCCTCATTCTTATAGATACTCTGATCGGGCGCCACGATACCATAGGTCGATGCTATATTAATAATGCTCCCACTGCCCCGCTCCGCCATCACGCCACCCAATACCTGCGAACAAAGAAAGACCCCACTCACATTCACCTTCCAGCTTCGATCCCAAAGCTCCAGGGGATAATGCTCGAACATCGATTGCTGACCGGCTAACAAAGGGTTTTCAAACATATCGTTGATCGCCGCATTGTTCACCAGCACATCGATGCGGCCATGGTTATCCAATATCCGCCGCCGCGCCGACTCCAAAGAAGCCACACTCGTCACATCCAGCCCAACCCCCAAATGCGACGCACCATCCCGCGACGCACCATGCCGACGCCCCCCATCCAACCGCCCGGCCACCGCCATAGCCGCCGCCTCATCCAGATCAGCCGCAACCACCATCGCCCCGGCCGCCGCCAGCGCCTCACAATGCTGGACCCCGAGGAGCCCGCAGGCCCCGGTGACAATCGCAACCTTACCCTCAAGCGAAAAAAGATCAACACTCATTATTTGGCCTTTACCGGTTTCATATTAAAATTGCTCACTTTCCGGAATACAGCTTCGACCGGCCTACCCTTCAGCCGCGCAGCGACATCCCCCGCGACGACCGCATCCCGAAGCAGCCCCAGCACTTCGCGATACGCAGCCAACGTATAATCCACATCCGCATCCGTATGACTAAAGCTCATGTTGTGAAAACCCGACCACAACACACCTCTTTTTATCAATTCCTGCTGAACGTAGGACTTCAGCTCCAGCGGATTGCCGGCAGACGCATCAAAGCTCACCAGCGACCGGCAGTCATAACCCGTGCAACGCGTATAACCATCCATCCCCAATTCCTTCGCCAGGAGATTATAACCCTCCTTCAGCCTGCGCCCCTTCTCCGCCAGATAAGCCGGTACATTCTTCTCGATCATCTCCCGGATCGTGGCAACGGCCGCCGCCAACGAAAGCGCTTCCCCGCCAAACGTGGTAAAAAAGAATACCTCTTCCTGGAAAAGCTGCATGATATCCCGGCGACCGGTCAGCAAGGAGATGGGCATGCCATTGGCAAAGGCCTTGGAATAACAAGCCAGGTCAGGCACTACCCCAAAATACTCCTGCGCACCCCCGACGGCGATCCTGAATCCTGTCCACATTTCATCGAAGATCAGCAGCGTACCATTGGCAGCGCATACCGTCTTCAGCTCTTGTAAGAAATTATTTTTAGGTGCTTCGAAAACAAAAGGCTCCAGGATCACACAGGCCGTATCGGCATCGAGAGCGGCCTTCACACTTTCGAGATCATTGTATTCAAAGGTTGCGCTCAGATCTTTCACCGCATTGGGAATACCGCTGTTACGACTGGTGACGGCGATATACCAGTCATGCCAGCCATGGTATCCACAACACAATACTTTATTGCGGCCCGTGTAGGCCCTGGCCACCCGGACTGCCGCACTAGTGACATCTGCCCCCGTCTTGCTGATCCGGATCGCCTCCGCATTCGGGATGACCTGGTGGACCAGTTCGGCAAGCTCCACCTCGAGCTCGTGCATCATCGAGAAGGTGATCCCATCACGCAGCTGCGCGATGATGGCTTCGTCGACCCGGGGATAGGCATAGCCCAACGACAACGGGCCGATGGCCATATTATAGTCGAGGAACTCATTCCCATCCACATCCCACACATGGGCCCCTTTACCCTTCCTCAAATACTTCGGCGCAACCCCGTCCACATATTGTCCGGGCCCCTTCGCCAGCGTCTGCGTCACAGGGGTCATAATGGGACGGGCCCTTTCATACAATTGATTGGAAACCGTAGTGACGGGATAGTTGTCGTTAAAGGCGATTTTATTGGGCATAAGTAAATGAATTAGCGTTTTTAATTTTCGCCGCCATCTTCTCCGGCGTAAACCCTTCCGTCTCCAACACCTGGTCGAGCAAGCCTGGTTTGAACCAGCGCTCGCCAAGCGAAAGCGAAAGCACATCCGCAGTCATCCGCCACCGCAGCAACACCTCGGCTACGACCGAATAGAGCCCACCGGTCTGCAGATGATCTTCTATCGTAACCAGGCGACCCGATTCCAACGCCGCCCCCACGATGGCTTCATCGTCAACCGGCTTCAGCGATCGCATGTTGATGAGTCCTACCGAAAACCCTTCACGTTCCAGGATCGCCTTCGCCTGCAGCGCATTCCCAAACAGGAACCCATACACCAGCAGCGTCACATCGGTACCCCGCGCAACCACCTCCGCCTTGCCCGGGACATAGGGAGTATGCGAATAATTTCCTTTCTTATGGTTGATCCGCACATAGGCAGGCGCAGGCGAGCTCCAGATAGCCGGAAGCATGCCGACCAGGTCATCTTCGTCGGCGGGACAATACACTTCCATACCGGGTATGCCCCGCATGATCGACACATCTTCGATGGATTGATGGGTGGGACCATTGCCGTCCGACAAAAAACCCGGAATATACCCGCTCAGCTTCACCGGCAGCCTGGCAATCCCAAGATCGGTCCGGATGAACTCATAGGCTCGCATGGTCAGAAACGGCGCCAGCGCATGTACAACGGGTATACGCCCCCGTAAGGCCAAACCGGCCGCCATGCCGATCATGGTCTGCTCGGTGATCCCGGTGTCGATAAACCTCACCCCAAGCGCCGCGGGCGCATTGCGCACCAGCGCCCTGTTCTCGGCCGTCATGACGACAAAGCGCTCGTCTTCCAATGCCGTTTGTATCAATAGCTGCTCGTAAGTCATATCAAATATTTATCGTACTACCAAAGTTTCAGATTGGATGGTCGCCTTTACCTGCCCATGCAACTCCTGTATGAGCTGCCCCACTTCCGCAGCACTAAAGGAACAAAACCAGCGATCCGCCCTTGCCTCGATACTGGCCAGCCCCTTCCCACGAACCGTATCCGCGATGATCACGTTCACCTTGCCTTTCACTCCTGCATGAGCAAACGCAATCTCCAATGTCCTAAAGTCATGCCCGTCGATACGCTGCACGGCGCATCCAAACGCACTGAACTTATCGGCCAGCGGTTCCAGCGGGATAAGGTCCTCCGTCCGGATATTGGCCTGGAATTGATTGCGGTCCACTACCAGGGTCAGGTTGTCAAGCCCATAAGCATTGGCGACCAACAACGTCTCCCACACGCTTCCCTCATTGAGCTCCCCGTCACCAGTGATGACCACCACCCTGTTATCCCCTCCGCGAAGTTTGCAGTCAAGGGCCACACCCGCCGCCACCGCCGGTAGATGTCCAAGGGAACCGGAATGAAATTCCACTCCGGGAATATTCCTGTTAGGATGCCAATAAATGCTGTCCGCCGTCGATAGATGATTCGCCAGCCTGCCCTCATCCATCAATCCAAGCTCCGCAAAAGTCCCATACAAGGCCGGCACATCGTGTCCCTTGGAGAGGAATAGATAGTCCCGTCCCAAATCGCCGGAACCGCCGTCCGGCCGCGCGCCCCCCCTCCGCCGGATCACATGAGAATAGCAATACACCATCAGCTCCACACACGAAAGCGACGCACCTATAAAACACCCGCCGCCCTGGGACATCCGGATAATGTGCTCCCGCACCCTCAACGCCGTCTCCCGCAAATGCTCCAATTCGTTTGTTGTCATAGCTATCTTATAGTTGTTTCGTCTGTTCCGCGCCCACCGTCCTCAACTCCGCAAGGTGGTTCCTGTACCAGTTCACGCCCGCAAACGGGGCATTGATGGCATAGATGTCCGGCCGCCGATCCAGCAGAGCCAGTATATCGGCCACCCCAAAAAGCGGGTTCACCGGATATAACTCCTCGAATACCGCACGTATAAAGGCGTAGTCCTCCGCATAGTCGATGGTAAACCGATGGCTCATCGAATAGTCCCTGCCTCCTTCCATCAGGACATTACCAATACGGAACTGCTCCGGTCTTTCCCAAATAAACGGTGTAGTATGTTCGCGCTCCAGCGGCCGGCTCGCTTCCTTCCATGCCCGCTCAAGCGCAGGAAAAGCCATGATCTCGACATCGTTCCCATCCGGCCAGGTCGCCGGATGAAGATTGCTCACAAAATCATATTCATCGAAATGCGTAAGATAAAAAGCAATGACACGATCGATGACAGCCGGATCGATCAGCGGACAGTCGCTGGGTATCTTGATCACAGCATCGGCAGGATACAGCAACGCCGCCTGGTAATGCCTGTCCAGCAGGTCATGGGCATCACCCCTAAAACAGTCCAGCCCTTCCTGCCCGCAGATCGCTTCAATGGGATCGTCGCCCGCATCCGTAGTAGTGGCGATGATGACCCTGCCCCGCAGCCTCGCCGCCGACACCCGCTCCGCCTGCCGGATAAAGAGCGGCTTGCCCTCCAAAAGCATCACCACTTTTTCAGGCAGACGGGAAGACCCCATCCTTGTCTGAATAATGGTGGTAATTGTCCGACCTTTCTCGTTCATGTACAGAGATTGTTGTAGTTGCCTTCCTGGTTATTCTTAAAAATTCTTCTTTTGTGCCTTTGAACTCAATATAACGCCGGCAAAGTGCAGCTATAGCTGCCGCAGAAACACCCCCGTTCTGAATAGGAGCCAGCCGCTTCAACTGCTCCACATCAAAATAAGAATGCACTTTTTTGCCAAGCGCGATACCAATATATACTACTGTCGAATACTGCGTTATCAACTCCTCACAATTCGCGATCATATGCTCCGTCTTTCCCTCTATATAGACCAGGGCGGAAGGCGCCCACTGGTTGATCTCGCCTATCGCCCGCGCCTTCTGCTCATTGGGATGGAGTTTGACAATCAGTGGCCGACCGTCCGCAATCCGGACGCAGTCCCTTATAAACGCCGGGCGATCTTCCTTGCCAAAAGCCTCCCTGATATCCGATGTCGTGACGAGTACGTAACCCCTATGCGGAAAGTCATTGCTCAAATGAACGGCGGCATTGTCATAATTGGGAATACCGGTCACGAAGATCCTCGCAGGGTCTGTGCCCCGGCTGGCGAATTGCGCTTTGTAACCGGCCGATGCCGCACAATAAATATCGCAAATGTTGTTGCTGCCATTGAAAGCGGTGTTCGCCGCCAAAACAGAAGGAATACCAAATGGCCGGAGCCGGCGGACCCATTTACCCCAGGTAGTCAGCGGATCGGTCATCCCTTCCTGTACCCAGATCGTTTTTATCCTGCGCAATTCCTTGGTCACCAATAGATCGGTGCACAGCAGGGCCAGGTCATAATTATTGCGGTAGACCGATCGCGCATAGTCATTACGCAGCCCGTGCTGCTCCAGGTAAGCATCGGCCTTTCGCTTGAACTCTCCGGAAAGAATGGATGAATCGAGTATGCCGGTAGATTGGAACGCCCGGACGACAGGATGCTTCGAATAGAGCTGACTGAAGAAGCAATCATAATCCGGCAGCAGCGATGCGATCTGATGCATCTGGCTGGTCTGGTTCGGCGATCCAATGACGAAGAGGATCTTTTTGCGGTGGATCATGCTTTCCTTGGACATAGATTTGCAGCTTAATTCTCCGATTACAACCGATCGTTGATAAAGTTAGAAGCCTCGTCTAATTAATCCGCAAATTTCTACGTAACTTAGGTACAAGCATCACGACAAACCAGAAATTACAATTCCTTAATATCCGCGTGCTTCATTCCCATGCCGGGAAGGGGCCATGGCCCCAAGATCATTTGTCCAGATAGGGAAGTATCGCTTGCTGCCAGATCTTATATCCCTTCTCATTCATATGCAGCTTATCGCCCACAAACAAATTATCAATCGGCCGCCCCTCAGGTGTCAACATTAAATGATACACATCCACGAAAGCAGCATGTGCACGCTGCGCGATAAAGTTCCGGATAAGATCATTGGCCTGCTCCATCTCCGGCATCAGACCCTCCCTGCTGGGACTCGGCTTTATCGACACGTACACGATATCCACATCATTGCCCAGCCGCTTCCGGATCATCTCGTATAACCGCACAAATTTCTTATAGACCTTCTTCCCCGTCATCTTCTTGTTGGAAGCCAGGTCGTTGTCTCCACAATAAACGACTACCTGCTTGGGATGATAAGGATAAATGATGTCCTTCGCATATCGCATCACGTCATCCAGCGTGGACCCGCCAAAACCCCTGTTGATGATCGTATACCCAGGAAAATATTCCTGCACATTGGTCCACTTCCGGAAAGAAGAACTGCCCACGAACAGAATAGCATTGGCAGGTGGACGCTGGATGCTGTCCCTGTGTTTGAATTCGGCGATCTCATTCCATAAAGGCGGTTGAGGGGTAATTCCGGGCTGACCAGCGCCCCCTGGTGGAGCACCGGCACCGGGCTGTGCGCTGGCCGCCGGCTGAACCGGAGGAGGGGATTGCGCCGGCAGTTGCCACCCCAGGCTCAATAATACAAGACATAGCAGCGTACGGACAAAAATCGTTAGGAGGTCTTTTTCCATTGGGAGTAGTTGTGGTTTCGCTAAAATACAAAATCTATCCCCGCAACGCCTCAATATCGTCAGCCGTTTTGGCTAAGGGTTTACCAAATAGCCGTGAACCTTCCGCCGTGATCAGGAGATCTTCCTCTATCCGGATACCCCCAAAGCCCCGCAAAGCCTCCAGCCGGTCATAATTGATAAAATCCCGGTATTTCCCCTCTGCCCGGTACTGATCCATCAGCTCGGGAATAAAGTAAAGGCCCGGCTCTATTGTCACGACAAACCCGGCTTCGAGCGCCCTGCCCAGCCGAAGGGACTTCCAGCCAAATGCCGTGCCCTTCTTCAGGGTCTCCGTATACCCTACATATTCCTCACCCAGGTCCTCCATATCATGTACGTCGAGCCCCATCATATGCCCCAGCCCACATTGAAAAACGATCGTATGGGCACCCGCCTCCACCGCGGCCTCGGGGTCACCCTTGGTGATACCCACGGCATTCAGCCCTTCCATCAGCTTCCTGGCCGCCAGGGAATGAACATCCCTAAAAAGCACACCCGGCCGCAGGGCAGCCACCGCGGCCTCTTGCGCACTTAAAACAATATCATACATCTCCCGCTGCAAGGCCGTAAACCGCTTTCCCACGGGAAAGGTCCGGGTCATATCCCCCGCATAATGCATCGCATTCTCCGCGCCGCTGTCGCAGATCGCGATACGCCCTTCCCGCATGACGGTCGGACCATAATGGTTATGCAACACCTGTCCATTGACGGTCAGGATGGTTGGAAAAGAAAGGTTTCCGCCCGCCGCGATGGCAATGGCCTGTAATCCGGCCGCAAGCTGCGCCTCCGTTATCCCGTCCCGGGCGCCTTTTATAGCCGCCAAATGCATAGCCGCGGTGGTGTTCACGGCTTCTTCGATCTGCCCGACCTCTTCCGCCGTTTTTATACTCCGTTGTTCAACCACGGCCTTTATCAACGGTACCGAAGCATGTTCCCGCAGACTGTGCGGCGCAACGCCAAGCCAGGCACTTAACTTCAGGATGTTCTCCGGGCGGTAGGGCGGCAGGAAATGAATGGTTCGCCCCAATCCCTGAGCGGAACTAAGCACATGAGACAATGCCGTGACCGGCTCGGTCAGGCCAATGCCCGCCGCCGCTGCCTGCTCGGCCAGGGATGGCAGGGGCCCCGTCCACACGATCTCATCCATGGTCAACTCCTTACCATAAATGACAACGCGATCATTGTCGATATCGATGATACCCGTCAGCCCGGGCTTGTCCAGACCAAAAAAATAAAGAAAACTGCTGTCCTGACGAAAAGGATAAAGATTGTCCCGATAGTTCATGCTGCTGTCCTCATTGCCAGGCAACAGGATCAACCCCTTCCCGACTTGCTTTTTCAGCTTCTCTCTTCTGGCTATGTATGTACTTTGATCGAACATATATTTATTCATAGATTACCTTCTTCAGATAGAATACCCGGCTATCAATAAGCGGCATGCTCTCACTATTGACGACAAGACCCTTTTTATTGTCCACCAACTCCCGGCTCACTCCCTTGTCAGTGGTGATCTCCATAGGCAACGCCATATCGAGATTCACAAGTTTGACAAGCCATTTCGTAGGCCCGGTCTGCCGCACATCGACCTCGAGCTTCTGCGTCGTATATAGATACAGGTGAAACACCGGCGAAAGATCGATACCTGCCGCCTGGCTGAACAGCTGCTTCACATCGTCGGTACTCGCCGTCCGCGCGTATGTCCAGTTGCTGTCCGTCGCCAGCCGCTTTAAAGCCGGGAAGAACACGCTGTCGCCAAGCATATATCGCAGTGTATGCATAAAAAACGCGCCTTTGCCATAGATGTCCGGATGGTAAGCATCCTCTTCGGCGATGTCCTTGCCAAGAACAATGGGCTTCTCGTTCTTGAATTGCGGCACCATCCGCTGGAAAAGTCTTTCATAGGCCCCCTCGCCCTCCAATTCCCGCGTATACAGCGCATCCCCATAGCTGCCGATACCCTCGTGTATCCAGTAATCGGCCCAGTCTCCAGCCGTGACCTTATTGCCCCACCATTCGTGCCCGAATTCATGGTTCATCAGCCCATCATAATCCTGGCCGCCGATCTTGGTGTACTTGAAATGATTGCCATAAGCATTCATGGTCTGGTGCTCCATCCCCAAATGCGGCGTCTCAACAATCCCTATCTTCTCTTTTACCCAGGGATATTCTCCAAAATATTTCTCCTTTATCCGCGCAAACCGCTCCAACAATTCCAATTGATACGCCGCTTTATCCGCATGCTCCTTCAACACATAGAATTGCATGGGCACTGTATGACCCATGCTCGTAGTGTACGTGCGGCTCACCACCGTATAATCACCGACATTAAAAACAATGCTATAATTATTGATGGGATAGTTGGTCTTCCAGTGATAGCTGCTGCGGCCGCCCCGCGTCTTCACACCCTGCAGCAAACCCGGACCCGCGACAACCAGACCCTTCGGAACAGTGATCGTCATATCCACACCCTGGTCCGGCTCGTCGGAAGGATGATCCTTGGCCGGGAAATAGATCTTGCCACCAGTGCCCTCCGCCGTAACAGCTACCCACGGATGACCCGTCGAGTCCTTGGTAAAGGTAAAGCCATCGTCCCACGGCGGCCGCTTGGCGATCATGGGATGACCGGAATATTCAACCCGCACGATGGCAGGTCCCGCCGGCCAGGAGCCGGTGATATGGATCTCATGATGCTGATGCGTAAACTCCGCAGACTTCCCGTTCACAGTCACTTTCGCCACCTTGAAGGAATCCATCAGGTCGAAAAGCAGCCCCGTCGCGGGCTCCTTCAGGATACAATTGACGATCGCATACCCGGAGAGGCTCTGCTCGGGGATATTCAACGCCAGATCAATGGTATAATGCCGGACGTCCATATTGGCCTGCTCGGGCTTGAGCTTCCCGCCATATTCCGGTCTCTGGGCATAGCCTGCCCCTACGGCCAAAAGCAGGAATAAACAAACCGGGAATCTCCGCATAGATAATTCGTTTAGCCTGGCAAATTACAGGATTATTCGCTATTTAAGACCACGCAAACATCATTCGCTTCGCAGGCCATCCACCGGGTTGACCCGCGCCGCTCGCACCGCCTGAAATCCGATGGTCAACAGGGCGATTCCCACGCCACAAATCCCCGCGACAAGGAACAATGGCAACCCGAGCGAAATACGATAGACAAACCCTTCCAGCCATCGATGCATATACCACCAGGCGATGGGCGTAGCGATCAACATCGCAAGGATCACAAGCCCGATGAATTCCCGACACAGAAGCACCACGAGCTGCGGCACGCTTGCTCCCAACACCTTGCGGATGCTCACCTCCCGCGATCGCTTTTCGACGGAGAAAAGCGCCACACCAAACAGCCCCATACAGGAAATAAAGATCGTGACGAACATTGCGCTGCGCACCAGCATACACATCATTTGTTCATCGATGTAGAAATCCTGGATCGTTTCATCGATAAACCGGAAATTGAAGTCCTTGCCCGGATAAACCTTGTTGAATGCCCCCCGGATATCATCCAGCGTCTTCTTTACCTCACCAACGCCACGACCCGCCATCGCCAGCCGGATGCCAAGACAGGTTTCCGCCTCCGGATCATGACCGATTACCACCGAATTGATCGGATCGTGAAAGGACGAGGTGTGATAGTCCGCCACCACCCCGACGATGGGGACCGGTATCTTTTTATTATTGGCCCCGTTCGCATACAGGAATTTTCCCAATGCCTTCTCCGGACTGTCGAACCCGAAATACCGCACCGCCGTTTCATTGATCAGAATCTCCTGCAGGCTGTCCGTATGTCGCAGGTTGCGGCCGGCAACGATCCGCATCCCGTAGAAAGGGACAAAGGATTCATCGCCGTAATCCATCTCCGTCCTGGCCAAAGAATCGGCGGGCCCCGCTGCCCAGTCACTGAATTGTTGCCCCCAGCCGATAGGCGGATCCGCCTCACGAACCACACTTGCGATCCTTGGCAATCCCGCCAGCCTGTTCTGCAAAACCTGCACCTTGCTCAGGCTGTCCCTCCAGGGAGTAGCTAAAGTGACGACCGCATCCGTCCTGAAGCCATAATCCGTATGCAAAAGATATTTCACCTGACCGCCTACTACCAACGTACAGACGATAAAGCCCAACGAGATCGTGAATTGAAAGATGATCAACCCGCGCCTCAGGTTCCAGGCCGGGTTGCCCTGGTACTCCGAACCTCCCCGCAAGCTGATCACGGGGCGATATCCCGACAACACCCTGGCCGGATAGAACCCCGCCAGCAGCGTGGTGACAACGATCATTACCAGCAGGAACAGCAACACCGAACCATCCGGAACAAATCGTAATCCTTCCGGAATATAATCACTGAAAACCCGTAGGACAAGCGGCACCAGCACAGTAGCGACGACCACGGCAAATACCCCCACCACCGCGGTCTCTATCAGGAACTGCAGGGTCAATCCCGCCCGATCGCTGCCCAGCACTTTTCGTACGCCCACCTCCCGCGAACGGCGGATCGACTGGGCCGTCGACAAATTGATAAAATTGATCATCGCCAGGATCAGGATAAAGACGGCTAGCAGCGCCACACCATAAAGGGTAGGCCGGTGCGCCTTACGTATCGGGTCATGCGTATACCCGTTGGCAAAATGAAGCTCGCGCAGTGGCAGCAAAAGCATTTCCGGCTTGCGCCCCGGTGACATATTCGCTTTGGCGACAGCCTGAATTTGCTTTCTGACCCGTTCCGGGTCGGTTCCCGGGGAAAGTTTGACAAAGGTCCACATCCCCGCCGCTCCCATCTTTCCATACCAGTTATCCATCGGGAAGCGGTTTCTTAATCCCGTCCTATCCGCGGTAGCAAGCGAAATAAAGACATTGGAGACAAGATCCGACCGTTCCTTCCAGTCCTCCACTATACCTGCGACGGATAAAGAAACGGTATCATCGAGGATAAGCCGCCGGCCCATCATCCCGGTATAGGGCTGATCGCCAAAGATCTGCTGGGCGCGGCTTGCCGAAAGTACTACCTGGAACGGCTTCTGCAGCGCCGCCGCGTTACCGGCCAGCCATTTATAGTGAAAAATGGAGAAATAATGGGCATCGGCCAGCAGAACATCCCCCCACGGACTGTTCGCTGGCGGAGTGATCTCTCTAAAGCCGGATTTGCTCTTTGCATCAGGGGTCTTTACCGGGTGACCGGCATCAAATTCAAAAAAACCCGCCGCTGCTTCCACACCGGATACTTCTCCACGCACCGCCCCCGCAACCGGCGACATGATCCGGGCGGCATTGAACGAGTCCAGGTTGTTGGCCCCCGAACGGTATGTGCGGCCGACAAGAAAAATACGATCGCCGTCAGGATGGCTCCGGTCGAAGGAGAACTCATACCGGACAACAACAAATATAACCAGGCAAAAACAAATACCCAGGGCGAAGCCCAGAACATTGATGAGGGCGAAAACGGGATGGCGAACGATATTCCGCCAGGCGGTCTTCCAGAATGAGCCAAACATAGAAGAAAAGGTTTTCTGGAAGATACCAAAAACACCGCAATTAACGATACCCGAAGATCTTACTTACCCCTGACTCAAAGCCACCTGCACACCGCGCAATTCCGCCAGCCCGCGAAGCCGGCCGATAGCGCTATAACCCGGATAGGTGGTCTTCTTCAGGTCATCCAGCATCTGGTGACCATGATCCGGCCGCATGGGCAGCGACACACCTCTTCTCTTCTGTACGGCTAGCAATTCCCGGACGACGGATACCATATCCACATCGCCGGTCAGATGATCGGCCTCGTAGAAATTTCCTTCCGCATCCCGACTGGTACTGCGCAGATGGATAAAATGAATATGATCCCCAAGCCGCCTGACCATACCCGCCAGATCATTATCAGCCCTCACGCCATAACTGCCCGTACAAAAACAAAGCCCATTGGCGGCCGAAGGGGCGCAGTCCAGCAGTTCCCGCGCATCCTGCTCGGTACTCACGATCCGCGGCAACCCCAATATGGGATATGGCGGGTCATCCGGATGGATAGCCAGCTTCAACCCTTCGGCAGCTGCAACCGGAACAACCTGTTGCAAAAAATAAAACAAATGCTCCTTCAACTTGCCGGCATCGATACCGGCATAGCCCTTCAACGCCGCAAGTATTTGTTCCTCCGTAAAACGTTCTTCACTCCCCGGCAAGCCCAGCAGCGTATTACGATAGAGGACTTCTTTTTCCCCAGGACTCATGACATCCAGCCGCTGCTTCGCCTTTGCGATCTCTTCAGCCGTATAATCCTTCTCCGCGCCCGGACGCTTCAACAAAAAAAGATCAAACGCTATGAATGCCGCCTTTTCAAAGCGTAACGCCCTGCTGCGGTCAGGCAACTCATAGGCGATATCCGTCCGCATCCAGTCCAGGATCGGCATGAAATTATAGGTCACTACTTCGAGCCCGCACTTCGCCACATTGCGCAGGCTTTGCTGATAATTGCCGATATATTGCTGAAAGTTGCCCGTCTGCTTCTTGATGTCTTCATGCACGGGAAGGCTTTCGATCACCGTCCAGCGCATCCCGGCACTTTCAACCTCCGCCCTTCGTTTTTCGATCTCCTCCAACGGCCATACTTCCCCTACGGGTATATGATGCAAGGCCGTTACCACGCCGGTACACCCGGCCTGACGAATATCCCAAAGACTGACAGGATCGTTTGGCCCATACCAACGCATCGTCTCTTCCATTAACAAGGGTCTTTCCATATTGATCGTACTGTATTGTTTCCTGGCATCGGCCAAGCCGGCCGCGCTATTTTCCCGTGATCTCCAACTCCGTCTCCACGCCCTTGGCCGCACCCAACTCTTCGCTCCGGTGCGTGGGCAGCGAGCCCGCAACACTGATCCTGATTGTACCCGCCGGCACCGTTGATCTCCCGTCTTTGTCCACCAGCGAGAATTGTTCGGGCCCCAGTACAAATCGCAGGCGCTTGGAGACGCCGGCTGCCAAAGATACACGCTGAAATCCTTTCAGTGCAAATAAAGGTGCATCCTCACCCTCGTTTTCATGCGTCAGATAGAGTTGAGCCACTTCTTCTCCATCCATTTTACCCGCATTCGTCAGCGTCACTTCCACGACAACGCTTTCACCCTTCCCGATCTTCGGCTTCGAGACCCTGATATCGCTATACGAAAATGACGTGTAACTAAGCCCAAATCCAAACGGATACAGCGGCTCCGCCTTCATATACCGGTACGTTCGCCCCTTCATGGAATAATTGTCGTACGGCGGCAATTGATCATAGGAACGCGGGAAGGTGACAGGCAATTTACCCGAAGGGGATACCTTTCCAAAAAGTATATCGGCCACCGCATTTCCCCCTTCTTCACCCGGATACCAGACCAGCAACACGGCATCGGCCAGTTCCTGCACCTCGGCCAGGTCCATCGGGCTCCCTCCCGTCACTACCACGATAACCGGATTAGGATTGTCTTTTTTCAACTTCCGTAAATAATCGATCTGCGCAGCAGGAATAGCATACTCCTGCCGGTCCCCAAAGAAAGGCGAAGCCAGAGACTCCCCTTCTTCCCCTTCCAGCAGACCGGAGATACCGAGTACCGCGATCGTAGCGTCGGCAGTCCTTGCCTCACCCGACGCCCAGTCGATAGGATTAACGTTCGGCCGGTCGAGCAACACTCCCTGGCGATAGGTCATCTGGCTGCCCGGCTGCGCCTGCGCCGCCAGCCCTTCCAGGATCGTGACAAGCCGGTCGTTGACACCATAATAGTTGCCCAGCAGCACGTCGACGGCAGCGGCATTGGGACCGGTGATATAATATTTCTTCAGCCCGTTTTGCAAAGGCAATACGCCATTGTTTTTAAGCAGGACGATCGACTTCTCCGCGGCCTTTCTCGCAAGCGCACGGTGTTCGGGACTGTTGATGACAGTCACTGGAATACGGTCGTAGGGATTGGAACCGGGAGGATCAAACAACCCCAACCGAAACCGGGTCCTTAACAGGATCGCCAGCGAACTGTCGATCTCCTTTTGCGTCACCAGCCCTTGTTGCAACGCATCCGTAAGACCCAGATAGGTATCTCCGCAGTTGAGGTTCACCCCGCGTTGCAGCGCCAGCGCGGCCGCCCCCACTTTACTGCTCACCAGTTTATGCCCTGCATAGATATCGGCAATGGCATCGCAGTCCGAGACGATATGCCCCTTGAATCCCCATTGCTTTCTGAGCACATCCTCCAGCAGATAGGTATTGGCGCAACAGGCCTCCCCATCCGTGCGATTGTACGCGCACATCACCGCTTCCACACCCGCGCCGACAAGCGCATGAAAAGCGGGCAGATAGGTTTCCCACAAGTCCTTTTGCGATACCTCCGCATCAAAATTATGACGCAGCCGCTCCGGTCCGCTATGTACCGCATAGTGTTTGGCACAGGCCGCCACTTTCAAATAGGTCGGATCATCCCCCTGCAAACCCCTCACCAGCGCCACGCCCATCCGCGAAGTAAGATAAGGATCCTCTCCATAGGTCTCCTGCCCCCTTCCCCATCTCGGGTCCCTGAAAATATTGATATTGGGCGTCCAGAAAGTAAGACCGCCAAATTGCGCATGGTAATTTTTTTGGAGGGCAGCATTGTACATCGCCCTCGCCTCATCGCTGATAGCCCCCGCGACCTCGTGCAACAGACTGTCATCAAAGGTAGCAGCCATGCCGATAGGCTGCGGAAAGATGGTGGCGATGCCAGATCTCGCAACACCATGCAAGGCCTCGTTCCACCAATTGTATGCGGGTATGTGAAGCCGTGGTATTGCCGGTGTATTGTTCATCATCTGGTAAACTTTCTCCTCCGGAGTCATCCTGGTGATCAGGTCATGCACCCGGGCATCGAGCAAAACGCCGGGGTCCAAATAGACATCGGTCTGCGCCTGCACGCGTAGGAGGGCGCAGCAGGCAATCGTGGCAAATAAAAACTTCATGGCAAAGCTGATTTTCGGCTAATATACAAAAGAATGTAATCGATTACAATTTCATTCATTGCCGGATCTTCATCTTAACCCCGCCTTCCAAAAAACGCCACGGGCGTTTTGGCCGAAGACCCATAATTAGACGTTTGAAGGCGGGGTTACTTTTTTGCCTTTACCCCGCCTTCAAACGGCGGCGCGGGGAGCCCATCCTTAAACAATATATCCCTGTTGTAGAGATTGGCTCCGGCAGGATTGTCGGCCCAGGCATAACGCACCGCCATGGGATGGGGGATCGCGTCATTCCACACATATACCTTCTTTCCATCGATGAGGGCCTTGGCCGGCAGGAACCGGTGGTCTGCACCCGCGATCTGGAAACCCTTGAGTTCTCCCCCGCCTTTGACAATAAGCCCCGTATTCAGGTCATCGAAAAGGACATGCATCGTTTTGCCATGTGCCTTCATCGAACGGTATAACGGTCCGGTATAAATAATAGTACTCTTGCCATAAGCCATACCCTCGGCCGCCAGGAACAACCTTTTGGCCAGCTCATCAAAATCCTTCGGCCGCAGGTCCCCGGAATCATTGAGATCGGCCGCTACCGTCATCGCAACTCCCTGTCCGTCCAGGGCTAACCGCTGCGCCTCCCTCAATTCAGCCCATTGACTCTCTTCCGGTTCCTGCTTTACAGGACCATGCCCCTCCAGCTGAACATAGAGAAAAGGCAGGTTACCCTCGCTCCACCACCTCCGGTAGTCACTGATCAACGTCGTCAAAAGCGCCTGGTAGTCCCCCGGCCTTTGCACATTGGCCTCACCCTGGTACCAAAGTACACCCCTTACCGTATAGGTCGCGGCCGGCGCAATCATCCCATTGAGCAAACCACCAGGCGCCATCCTGTCCACAGGTCCCTTCCCTTCGGGGAAACTGCTGTCGGCATAACGGGCTGCAGCATTCGCATAATCGGGAAAGAACTTCAGCGCACCCGGGCTCAGCCACGCCTCGGCCGGCGCATCGGCGACGGTGGCATTTATTAACCCGACCGGCACATGAAAATGATCATAGATCTGCCGGGCAAAAAGATAACCCAACGCGGAAAACGATAGCACGGAACTGGGATCGGCCGTCTCCCAATGGCCGGAAGAAACATTTTCCCGCGGCCCCTTGTAATCATAATGCTCGAGGATGTGGAACTGCCTGACCGGCACATCACCCGCATGCGCGATGAGATCGGCATACTGCGCCGCCACCTTTCCCATCGGCAGCTCCATATTATACTGCCCGATACAGGCCCATACCTCGCCCACCATGATATTCTTGATCCAGATATGATTGATGCCGTCGATATCCATCACATAGGGCCCTCCGGCTTTCTTAGGCCTCAATTCCACGACCCATTTCCCGTTGTCGTCCGTGACGCTGCCGGCCGTTTCCCCGTCAAACTTCACCGTTACCTTTTCCCCCGGAGCACCAAACCCCCAAATTCGGATGGGTATCTCGCGCTGAAGGACCATTCCGTCACTCACCAGCCTGGGAACCCTTATCTGCGCCGAAACCGCAAGCCCCGAAAACATAATTGCCAAAAATAGCCCTCCCGCTGCCCGGTATGTACTGTGCATAAGTCCGATTTGTAACGCAATTTAAAAGGTTACGCTACAAAAACTAAATTTTTTCCTGCACCCAGAACTTCGTCGGCGAACTTCGTCGAAGCTGCGTCGCTTGCTTCTCCTCGTTCCTACCCTTCGCTGCGCTCGGGTACGTCCCTCGCTCAGGCCATCGTCAAAGCTTCGTCCCTCGCTTTTCCTCAGCCGTTCCCTTCGGTTCCCTCGGGAACGTTCGTTAGCTTCGCTTCGCTCGCTAATAACCCAGGTTCTGCGGGAACGGTGTACCCGAGGTCACCGCATCGATCTGACTCTGCGGTATCGGCCTCAAGACCATATAGGACTGCAAATGTGCCCCTGCCTGCACGGGATTCCATTTCTGCACCCTTTCCAACAAAGAGCCCGTACGCACCAGGTCCCACCACCGGATAGCCTCACCATAAAACTCCCGGCTGCGCTCATCCAGGATAAAATCCAGTGTCACCTGGTTGGCCGTGATATCCATGGCCGTCGCGGCAGCGGCATTCTGCAACGCAGTATTCACAGGATTGTACGCCGCCCTTTCCCTGATCACATTGATGGCCGTGGCCGCATCCGTCAGGTCACCCGTCTTGAAATAGGCTTCCGCCAGCAGCAGGTACACATCGGAGAAACGCCATATGATCACGGGCCGGGTACTGGGATCGTTGAAATCCGCCGCCGGCCGGCTCGGGTCGTCAAACTTGCGGTTGGCAGGATAAAAGCTGCTCGTCTGCAGACTGGGCGGTATGATGATCCCCTTGAACGGGGTCGTGCCGTTGAACTGCGGCGCACCGGGCACCTCATAAGGAGGGAACCACACCGCCGTATCCACGCCCACATTCATCGTGTAGCCGATGCCGCGGGAATTATTGGCTGCACCTGCCGTATTGGATATCCCCGCAGTGTTCGCAATAAAGACGGTCTGGAAGGTCTTGTTATAGCGCGTATCATTGACCCTGTCGGTGCTGTCAAAAGCCTGTCCCAATACATAGGGGTTGTTCGGCATTACCCGGATAAAGGGACGCCCGTTGAGCACGTCCCGCGTCATCATAGCGGCCCCGGTACTCGCCAGCACGCCCGGGCTCTTCAGGTAAGCGTTGATCCCGCTATTGGCCGGGTAGTTCCAACGCTGGAACCAGGGCAGCAGGTTCTGCGCCGCCCCACCGGCAGCCCCGCCGCCGATAGTATATTGCCCGTATTTGGCATTGGAACTGTGGTCACTCACGAAGATGGACTCCTTACCGTAATCCCAGGTCGCCCTGGAACCGCTGACCGGAACCACATTCTCCCCAAACGCATCGCCATAATCCTGCCAGAGACCAAAACCATAGGTGGTCTGGTTGGCGATCAGGTTGGTGAAGATCGTAATGGCCTGGTTGAGATCACTCGGTTGAGCCGCACCCGACCAACCCCGGGTAAGATAGGTCTTGCCCAACAGGTACAAGGCCGCGCCCTGCGCAGCCGCCTTGCCGCCGAAAGGCGCCGCCGCACTGGCGCTCACCGGAGACTGCACCTGCAATTGCGCGGCGGCATAGTTGAGATCGGAAATGATGGAATCGTATACCAGGGCCATGGGCTGCCGGGAATCCGAAGTGCTCGGCACCGTGATATAGGTCGTGTGCAGGGGCACGTCGCCAAAATTGATCACGAGATAATAATACCAGAAGGCCCGCAAAAAATGCGCCTGCGCGACACACTGGTCGACCACGGTGTCCGCAGGAAGCGTTTTGGCATATTGCAGGACGGCATTCAACGTGTTGATGTCCTGGTAGGCATTGTTCCACCACCCATTGGTCTCATCGGCGCTGTTCATGGGGTTATAGGTAAAGAAATCAGGACTGGTGACACTGGCGCCTTCCTGCGTCTCGTCCGTACCGCCTAAACATTGCATGGTAAACCCCTCCGTGCCCCAGAGGCCGCGCATGTCGTTGTACACCCCGCCGACACCACCCACCAGGCCGCCCTCGGTGTTGAAGATGCTCGGCACGATCGCCGATTCGGGATTCTCTACCAATAATTTCTTACAGCCGCCAGCCATCGCCAGCACCAGCAGCAAACCCAAAAAACCAATTAGCTTATACTTTTTGATCCGTATATAATGTCTTTTAATTTGCCGGATCGAACCTCCCGGTTCATTATATATATTTGTTGTGGTCGGTTTCATATGAAGAATAGTTATGAGTTAGAATTTCAGTTGCACCCCTAGGTTAAAGGATCGCGTAGCAGGGTTGTTGGCATTGACCGTGATCTGTCGGCTCACCCCATTGGCGCCGCCGACACCCGTACTGCCGCCGGCAGCAGTGGAAGAGACCGCCCCGCCATAACCATTGCCTTCCGGATCTGGCCCAAAACCGTCATGCACGAAAGGAGAATAGATGACAAAGGGATTCAACACGTTCACATAGACCCGGAGCGAGGTGATCCCAGCCTTGTTCAGCCCCCGGGCAGGAACGGTATAGCCCAGGTTGATGCTCCGCATCTTGACAAAGGAACCATTCTGATAGCCTAAGGTTGAAGCAAAAGGGAAGGACTGCAGGCTGGCATCCGGCCTTGGAAAGGCATTGGTCGGGTTCGTGCGTGTCCAATAGTTCACCTTCAGCTGGTTGATCCGGCTCTGCATAAAAAAGTCATACCCCTGAGCGGTGCCGTCCGTGGTAAGGTAGGGCGCGACCACTTTCATCCCCATCCGCGCGAAAACGACAAAGTTGAAGTCGAAACCCTTAAAGCTCATCGTGCTGCTAAAACCACCCTCCCACTTGGGCTGGAAGTTACCGATGACCTGCCGGTCATTGGCATCGATCTTGCCATCCGGCTTGCTGCCATTGGGTCCGGCGATGTCCTGTACCTTGATATTACCCGGCAACTGAGCAGGAGAGGTCTGAGCTTTTAGCGCGCCATCTATCGAATCCGCCGTCTGCCAGATGCCGATCTTCTTTACGTCGTAGATCACCGTCAATGGCTGTCCTACAAACCAGCCGTCATTGATATCCGCGGTCTGCCCTGGTGTCAATTGCGTGATCTTCTCCCGGTTCAGGAAGAAATTGAAGTCCGTGGTCCAGGAAAAGCCGCCTGGCTTGACCGGCTTGATATTCACAGTGCTCAGGTTGATCTCGAGCCCCTTGTCCGTTGTCTTTCCTAAGTTGCTCTCCACATTGGAGGCCCCGTTGCTCGCAGGCAGGGTCTCCAGCAGGAGAATATCGCTGGTCTTTTGCTCGTAGACATCGATCGTACCGCTGATCCGGTTCTGCAGGAACCCATAGTCGATGCCGATATTGGTCTGCGCCGTCTGCTCCCAGTGCAGATGGGTGTTGGCCAGCGAGGTCACCAGGTAGGTCCCCACCTGGCCCGGCGTAGCCTGCCCGAAATTATAGGTGCTGGTGGTCAGCGCCCCCAGCGTGGTATAGGGCGCAATCCCCTGGTTGCTGGTAAGCCCCCAGCCCCCCCTTAGTTTCAAATTACTGATCCAGCCCACCGATTTCATAAACTGCTCATTCATGATATTCCAGCCCACGGCAAGCGCCGGGTAAGTGAAATACTGGTCGCCCGGCGATAGCACGGAAGAGCCGTCCCGCCGCACCGTAGCAGTCAGCAGGAAACGTTCGTCAAACGCGTAGTTCGCACGCGCCATATAAGAGATCAGCCCCCGCTCGGCAAAATTTCCCCCGTTGGCAACCACCGTATTGGCCAGGGCAAGGTTGGCATCCAGCAAATAGTTGGCGGGGAAACCCGTGCCCGTAAAGCTGCTGCTCTGGGTGTGATCCTTCTGGGCGCTATAGAGACCCGTCAACGTCAGATGATGCTTCTCGGCAAAGACCTTGTCATAACTCAAAACATTCTCCGCGACCCAGGTATAGGTCTCCGTATTGCCCACCGTCGCCGTCGCCGACGTCAGCGAAGTATTGGAATTCACAAAGGTCTCGGGGCCGTTATAGTTATCGGTCTGGACCTGCGCAAAGTTCAGCCCGACATTCAGGCGGTATCTCAGTCCGGGGAGGATGTACCATTCCCCATAGAGGCTATTGAAGGTCTGCAGCCGGCGCGCCCGGTTGAGCATGTCGCCGGATTCCGTCTTCAGCGTCAGCGGGTTCACATAGACAGTGGCGTCGATAGAACCGGCCAGCGGATATAGATTGACGGTACCGTCGGGATTGCGGGCACGATCCAGGGGACTAAGGTGCATCAATGTACCCGTGACGCCGGAACCGCCAACACTGTCGGCGTAGGACAGAGAGTTGATGGTATTCAACCCGATCTTCAGACGGCTGCTGATCTTATGGTCGATGGTCATCCGGAGCGAGAACCGCTGGAACTTTTGGCCGGGGATGATCCCCTGCTGCTCATAATAAGAAGCGCCCAGTCCAAACTGGGTGTTCTCGCTCCCCGCGGAAAGGCTTAAATTTTGGCTCGTGGTCACCGCATTGCGATAGATCAGCTTCTGCCAGTCGGTGTTCCTGCCCGCCGCCAATCCAGAGTCCTCCTCCGGCGTCAGCCCGTAAGCCGTGGTCCCGGGAGTAGTGGTGTTCAACGCCGAGGCATCCGCCTTGAACTGTGCATATTCCTTGCCGTTAAAGACCCGCAGATCTTTGAGCACGCTCGAAATGCCGGTATACCCGTTATAGGTCATCTGTGATTTCCCCACCCGTCCCCGTTTCGTCGTGATCAGGATGACCCCGCCCGAACCCCTGGAACCATAGATGGCCGTCGCCGAAGCGTCTTTCAATATATCCAGCGAGGCTATATTGTCCGGATCAATATCGTTCACGTTTCCACCAAAAGGGATCCCGTCCAGCACCACCAGGGGCTGATCCAGGCCGTCGCTGATCGAATTCGCGTTATAAGCATTGGCACTGGTGGACGTCGCCATGCTCCGGTTACCCCGGATGCGGATCTGCCCGCCGCCACCCGGCGTGGCGCTGTTGTTCACAATAGATACCCCCGCGGTCCGCCCCTGCAGTTCATTGATGAAATTGGACGAAGGGACTTCCGACAGCGTAGCCGCCGTTACCCTCGCCACCGCACCCGTAACGTCGCTCTTCTTCTGCGTCCCATATCCAACCACGATCACCTGGTCAAGCGAGTTGCTCGACGCCAGCAGCACGACCTCGATGGAATTTCGGCCGCCGACCCTTATGCTCGCGCCCACAAAACCGATCGAGGTAACCATCAGCGTCGCATTCGATGGGACAGTGATCTCGAAATTGCCCCGGTCATCGGTGCTGACACCCGACTTGGAGCCTTTCACCGCGACGGTAGCCTTTGCGATGGCCAGACCACTGTCGGAAACAACATGTCCCACGACGTGGATCGTGTTCTGCGCCCGCAGCCCTGGGGCAGCCAGCAGCAGCAGCCCGCAGCAGGCTATAAAGAAGGATCTTCTCAAAAGCCGTCCGGCCAGAGGCGAAATAGCCCTGGGGACCCAATGCTCGAACAAAAAGCTCATAAGTGTTCGTTTTAAGGTTTTGATGCTTTGGTTAAAAAAAGAGAGCGGTTTTGGACCAACCTTTTTCGTTGGCCGGGAAAGAAATAGCGAAAGCAGATGACGCTTTACTGCCGGGGAAACACAATAGATAAGAAGGGAAACAAAGAAGTATCCTACAAGTCGTCGTTTTGGCTGCATAAGATCAATCGTGTTTTTGGTATGGCAAGTATGCAGAAGGCAGTTTCGCAAGTCGAAAGTAAGCAAATTTTCGAAAAAATGTAATCGATTACATTTTTTTTCGAAAAAAACCCTATTTTTATGCCTATCAAAGGGACGTAAACGATTGCTATGAGTGATCAGAAAGAAGTTACGATATATGACCTTGCACGCCAGCTGGACCTTTCCATCGCCACGATAAGCAGAGCACTGAAGGACGACCCAGTCGTCAGTAAGAAAACAAAGAAGCGGATCGCCGACCTGGCCCAGGAACTCGGCTATCGCAGCAACCACTTCGCCCGTAACCTCCGCACAAGCCGCACCAATACTATAGGCGTGATCATTCCCCGCATCAATAGTTATTTTATGTCAGCCGTGATCGCCGGCATGGAAAGCGTCGCCAACAGCGAAGGATACAATCTCATCATCAGCCAATCCTCCGAATCTTTCGAAAAAGAAAAGGCCAACACCACCACCCTCTTTAACAGCCGGGTAGACGGGCTGCTCGTATCCCTCGCCTACGACACCGATACCCTCGCCCATTTCGAGCCCTTCTTCAAAAAAAAGATACCCCTCATCTTCTTCGACCGCGTCGCCGAACACAAAGACTGCACCTGCATCCTGATCAACAATGAAAAAGCGGCCTACGAGGCGACTGTCCACCTGATAAGCCAGGGACGGCGCAGGATCGTTCATATCACCGCCCCGCCAAAACGGAATGTCTATATAGACCGTCTGAAAGGGTACAAAGCCGCCCTGGCCGACAACCGCATCCCCTTCAGCGATAACTATGTGATCGTAGGCAACCTCAGCCAGGAGACGGGCGCGGAAGCCGCCGCCCAGATCCGCTCTATGAAACCCCTCCCCGACGCCGTATTCGTGGCAAACGACAATTGCGCCGTGGGCTGCATGGTAGCCCTCCGACAGATGGGCATCCGCATCCCCGAAGACATCGCCTTCGTCGGTTTTAACAACGACCCCGTCTCCACAGTAGTCGAACCTAATCTCACGACCGTCAACTATCCCGGCTATGAGATGGGACAACTCGCCGCGCGCAGTCTCGTCGACCACCTGAGCGGAGCCGCCAACATACACAGCACCAACACTATTCTACTGCGGTCCGAGTTGATCGTCCGCGAGTCCACCGTCGGCAAAAAGACTCCACCGGCAATCAATCCCTAACAAGCATGAAAACAAACCCCGCAGTAAGGATCGCATTGGTGACCGGAGGTGCCTCGGGCATAGGATTCGCCATCGCCGCAAAATTCATCCAGTCCGGTATCCGCACGATCATCGTCGGCCGCGATCAGCAAAAGCTCGACGCCGCAAAGATGGAATTAGGCCCTGACTGCCATGCCATCCAAAAAGACCTCAACGACCTGGCCGCCATCCCCGCCCTCGTAAAAAATATCGTAGATACCCACGGCCGCATCGACATCCTCGTCAACAACGCCGGCATCAACTTAAAAAAAGACTTGCTGGAGGTCACCGACCAGGAATTCGACAGCATCCTGCTCACCAACGTCAGATCGGTCTTCGCCCTCACCCGCGAGGTGGTAGCCGCAATGCTCCCGCACGGAAAAGGGAACATCATCAATATCAGCTCCATGGCCTCTCAATACGGTATCCCAAAGGTCATCGCTTACAGCGCATCAAAAGCAGCTATCGAAGGAATGACCAGGGCCATGGCCGTAGAACTCTCGCCGCTCGGTATCCTTGTCAATTGCATCGCACCCGGATTCATCGCTACCGATATGTCGACAAAAGCCCTGAATGGCGACACGGAAAGAAAACAAAAGGTCTTTTCCCGTACGCCACTCGGCCGGCTGGGCGATCCCGCCGAGATCGCCGATGCCGCATACTTCCTGGCCTCCGAACAATCCAGGTACGTGACCGGGGTGATACTACCCGTCGACGGCGGCAATTCCATAGGATTCTAACTTTTGCTATATGAAACGAGTTTGCCTTCTCCTGCTTGCCACCCTCCTCACGGTATCCACATTCGCGCAGGACTTTCCCATCGTCGACCATAACGGCGACGCGACGCCCATCTACGTAGACCCGAACGACCATTGGCTCGTACTCCACTCGGCAGAGCTCCTCCAGGCCGACATCGAACGCGTCACCGGCAAACGTCCGGCAATCCTTCATACCCTGACGAATGCCCCCAATCTGATCGTCATCGGCAGCCTGGATAGCTCCATCACTATCCGCAAGCTGATGCACGAAAGTCATCTCCCCCCCACCCAGGCTGGTAAATGGGAAGCTTATACGCTCCAAACCCTACACTTCCATTCGATCAACACCCTGCTCATCACCGGCAGCGACCGCAGGGGCACAGCCTATGCTGTGCTGGAGCTCTCCCGGCAAATAGGCGTCTCCCCCTGGTACTACTGGGCCGATGTTCCTACCCCTCACAAAACAGAACTCTTTTTCAACCGGACCCCCATTCAATCCGACGGGCCAGCCGTAAAATACCGCGGCTTCTTCATCAACGACGAAGCCCCCGCCCTCTCCGGCTGGGTCCATGAAAAATTCGGCAACCTCAACCACAACTTCTACGAGCACGTATTCGAGCTGCTGCTCCGGCTCAAAGCCAATTACCTCTGGCCCGCCATGTGGGGCAATGCTTTCAATGACGATGACCCCCTCAATCCGGTCCTGGCAGCTCAATATGGCATCGTCATGGGCACCTCACACCACGAGCCCATGTTGCGGGCGCAACAAGAGTGGAAACGCTATGGCTCCGGCCCCTGGGACTATAACAAGAACGCAACCTTCCTCGATAGCTTCTGGGAAAAAGGCATCGAACACATGGGCACACACGAAAGCATAGTCACCGTGGGTATGCGCGGCGATGGAGACATGCCGATGGAAGAAGGCAGCAATATCCGCCTGCTCGAAAAGATCGTGGCGGATCAACGCGCTATCATTCAGAAGGTCACCGGAAAACCAGCCTCCGCTACCCCTCAGTCCTGGGCCTTGTATAAAGAAGTCCAGGACTACTACGACAAAGGCATGCGCGTGCCCGATGACATCACCCTGTTGCTTTGCGACGATAACTGGGGCAATGTCCGTAAACTCCCCCTGTTGGGCGAAAAACCAAGGACCGGCGGATACGGC
>Ga0302309_10000530_pt1 | contig 43356 bp, 47 predicted proteins | sample III_Palsa_N1_1_FD_200453 | JGI IMG/M metagenome (GOLD analysis project Ga0302309, IMG submission 200453) | Peat permafrost microbial communities from Stordalen Mire near Abisko, Sweden - III_Palsa_N1_1 | ecosystem: Environmental > Terrestrial > Soil > Palsa > Peat permafrost | place: Sweden...
CATGGGTATTACAGGTGGTGGCGAAGAAATGGCAGTGAATGATAGAATTTTGACAATTAAAGCCCTTCCCGCCTTAAAAGCAGACACGTCTCAATGGCAAGCATCGGTAAATTGATTTATGACAGATGGAGAGTTGATCCCTCACGAAAGTGGGGGTGCGGTTAGTACACAATTATTGTTTCCGAATGAACCGAGTCGTTTTACGATGACGGATATGGATCGTTTGCTGCTGTTTTGCGTCCATAACAATGCATCCGATGTGACCATTCAAACCGGTTCACGTGTGATTGCCGATGTGTATGGACGTTTAAACTCCGTCACATTGCGCTCTTTGGCCAATGCTGAAGTTAGCGAAATTTTAAATGGAATTTATGGTGCCAATGCCACCACGCAAATCTTAAGCGGTAAAGACGTCGATACCCACTATGAAATTAAACCTGGCCGCGGCGAACGCTATCGTTTTCGGGTGAATGGCACGGGTTGTTATGTACAAGGCCATGAAGGCATACAAATCACCTTAAGAACCATTCCGTTGGATCCGCCACGTTTAGTGGATATGAACTTACCACAAGCACTATTGGATGCGTTGGTGCCTTACCAAGGGATTGTGGTGGTTGCAGGAGCAACCGGTTCGGGAAAAAGTACTTTATTGGCTTCTATCATGCGAGAAATTCTTGAAACACGTGATGGAAAAGTATTATCCTATGAAGCACCGATAGAATTCGTGTATGATAGTATACATAGCCCCAGTGCGTTGATCTCCCAACACGAGATCCCGCAGCATTTACCGGATTTTCCGTCTGCAGTCAGAAATGCGTTGCGACGCAAGCCAACCTACATCTTAGTGGGGGAAGCGCGAGATGGAGAAACGATTAGTGCGGTGATTGATGCAGCATTAACAGGACATACGGTTTATACAACCGTACATAGCAATGGGGTGGCGGATACTGTCAGACGGATGGTGTCAACTTTTCCAGCGCATGAACGCCATGGTCGGGCTTTGGATTTGATTAGTTTATTACGCGTGGTCGTGTGGCAAACTTTAGTGCCGAGTACCGATGGTAAGCGAGTGGCTTTAAGGGAATGGCTGATTTTTACGGAAGAAATACGCATGGCTTTAATGAAATGTAACTTTGATTAAGTAGGACAAAGACAATGGCAAACTTTCCAACTGGGACCAATCGTGTGCTCCCCAATACCGAGAATAGAGAACCGACAAGTGTTATCAATGAGATTATGGAAATAGTGCAAAACTGGACACCACCACAGGCGGCAACGCTTAGAACAGCCATGATTGAGTGCGTGGAACAAGGTATTATTGCCATCAAGGATGCCATTGCTAAACTGGGTCCTAGCGTCGCAAAAGAATGGGGCTTGACGGGAGAAAACAGCGAAACAGTCAGCCAGCAAATTGCTGATAAAGCAGCCGACTCAGTGTTTTCTGGTCCTTTGGCAGTTGCAATTGCAAAATTAGAACGAGAATTTGATCGCCCCCTACAAGTGAATGATGTGGATCTCATTGTAAAATTTGCAACCGCTGTGGTTGATGAGAAAGTGGGGTTACCTAAAGAGTTCCAAGCTAATTTAGGAAAGAGCTTAGATGTGTTGTTAAAGAAAAAAGTAACGTCACATACGGAAGGACTTGTGACCGTACAATCGCCACAACCTGGATCTGCAGGGACGAATCTAGCTGACAAACCGTCAGTAGAACAGCACGCACAACAAGATGAAGCGCATTATCCAAAAATGAAATCATAGGACCACAATGGTTTTGTATCATTTGTTTATGATGCTCTCCGACTTTCCTTCTAGGTCATCGATCGTCTACGCTATGCTAGAGGCGAAAATAGTTTAAGGAGAGCAACAAATGCGTGATGATGTACCCTTTGATGCGCATTGGCGCGATTCTGCCAGACCCGCACGGTTTTTTATCGTTGATTATCGAGCGATGTTTCCGTTGGTCTTGGCCCTCTTCCATATTACTCAAATGACGTTTATCATTGCAGGCGTGGCAGTGGTGTTTTTTTGCGCACTGGAACGGTATGGTTTTACCGTTACGGTATTTTGGCGCTGGTTGCGATCAACAATAGCGGGTCCTTTGCGAGTTTCGCGTCCTTGGTGGATGCGTGAGCGAAAAGAATATCGTGACCCGACGTAAATATGTTGGTATAAAGTTTGCAGGGATCTCTCCATTGTCTTTTTTAAAAACGATGGATCGGCATTTCAAATCGGATGGAAGGTGAGTAAATGAGTGAAGATGTGGTTGAACTGGTGCGAATGCGCAACAATTTTTACCGTGATAGTTATCGTCGCGTGACGATTATCCTATTATTGTCGATGCTGTTAAACTTTTTGTTGGCAGGTGGTATCTATTATTTGTATAAAACGAAACCGCAGCCCATTTATTTTGCCACCAACGAGAACGGCTCATTGCTACAAATGATCCCGTTGGATCAACCGTATATTACAGATGATCAATTATTACGCTGGTCAGTGGAAGCGGCAACGGCCGCCTATTCGTTTAACTTTTTGGACTATCAAAACAATCTACAACAAGCACGTAAGTATTTTACAGAAGAAGGCTTTAAAAATTACTATGAAGCATTGCAAAATTCAGGTAATTTATCAACGGTGCAAGATAAACGTTTGGTTGTGAAGGCAACGGTTTCCGATATTCCATTAATTACCACCAAAGGTATGTTAAATGGTCGGTATGTTTGGAAAGTACAAGTTCCGATGATAGTGCGTTATGTCAGTGCGGGCGCGGAATTTAAACAACCCATTTTGGTTGAGCTGTTGATCGGTCGTGTTTCAACACTGGATTCCGCTGCGGGCGTGGCCATTGCGCAGTTTGTCGTCACTGATCGTAAACAGTAGTGCAAGGAAAATAGCGAGTATAACATGAGGGAAATGGATTACTATCAGTGTAAAAGACACCGTCTAGTCGGGCACCTGTTGAACCTTGGTTTATTGTGGGCGCCCATGGCATGGGCCGCGGATGCCGATACGGATGACAGCTTGGCTAAAGCATTGATCGCCGCACAACAAACCAGAGCGGCATCATCAGCATTGGCGGATCCCAATGCAGCCACGACTGTCAATTTGCCGGCACCGATATCCGCGCCTGCCACATTGAGTGCCAACACAAACAACATGATGGCACCACCGGCCGCATCAACACCCTTACAAGTAAAGGCAGGACCACAACTGATTTTACCTCCGTTGCCTGCGCCATCGCCCAGTGTGGGGGGAGCGACCAATAATGCCTCAACGGAGCAAAATGCAGGTGCCAGTACATTTGGTACGGTATTTGATCCCGCTTTCCAAGACATGACAAAAAAACAATTTCCATTAACGCCGGAACAAATTAAAGCATTAAGACAAATTTTCCAGTCAACACAACGGGCTTCTGTTGCACCGATTGAAGTTCCAACACCCACGTTGTCCTCACAAACCGTTTCTTTGTCCCCCGGTTCGGTACCCCCTGTCATCAAAATGGCGACGGGTTATGTTTCTTCCGTGGTGTTTGTTGACGAAACCGGACAACCTTGGCCCGTGGCAGCATATAGCATCGGCAATCCCAGTGCATTTAATATTCTATGGGATAACACCAGCAATTTAATTTTAATTCAAAGCATTGGCGCATATCAATCCACCAATATGGCGGTGCGTTTGGTGGGATTAAGCATTCCGGTGATGCTGACGATAGTCTCTGATCAACAAAAAGTGGATTATCGTGTTGATTTACGTGTCGCAGGACGCGGACCGCAAGCCAAGAAAGAAATGATGGCCGGTGATGTGAGTGCGGCGACGGATCCTGTCTTAATGGCCTTTTTAGATGGTGTACCCCCTTATGGCAGTGAACGTTTACGCATCAGCGGTGGTCCTGCCGAAGCATGGCGTTATGAAGATAAAATTATTGTACGCACGCGTCTCACTATATTATCACCGGGTTGGTTAGCAACAATGGCAAGCGCAGATGGCATGCATATTTATGAGATGGAATCAACACCGCTTATCTTGGGTTCACAAAATGGTGAACCGGTGACCTTAAAAGTGGAAGGTTTATAACACCATGGCAAATTCAATGAAAAATACCGTTAGTCAAATGATGTCTAACGTGAAAACACGAACACTGGTTATTTTTGTGGGCGTGATTGTGTTAGTGGGCTTGGGCATCGCCATTACCAGCATGAAAAAAGAAAAAATCATTGCTGAAGATGTGGCCCCTTCCAGAGTGGGCGCCATTAATAAAGACATTAAATATGTTCCCGGTGGAAAGGCAACGGAATCCTATTATCAAACACAATATCAAGAAAATGAACAACGCGCCCAACAAGCGTCGACGAAGGGTTTAAGTACGGTCCCCACGATTGTGGCCGATCAAATGGTCTCTTCTTCGCAAATTGCCAGTTTGGATCAACAAAAGCAACAACAAAAAGCGCAAGATCAAGCCTATCAAGACCAGCTATTAATGCAACAGCAGCAGCAGGCCATGCAACGGCAATCAGAACAACAAGCGCAGGCTTCGCAACAAAACGATCAAAGACAGCAAGCCTATGAGGCTTTGATGACCAAACAAGCGCAAACACTCTTTGCTGCTTGGGCTGCGCCTAAAGCCAATTATGTTGCAGGATCTGCCGAAGCACATCAAGGCACAGGCACGGGCGGTGGCACTGGTGGCGGAGCAGGTGGAGACACGACGGGTGGCGGCGCTGCTGTTGCACCGGTTATCTATAAAGCAGGTGATATTCTGTATGCTGTTATGGAAACCTCGGTGAATACCGATGAACCCGGCCCGATTATGGCTAAAATTGTCTCCAATGGACCGCTTAAAAATGCGCGGGTGATTGGTAGCGTGGCGGTGGTGGGCGAGTATGCGAAAAAAGCCATGTTGCAATTTACGGTATTAAATACCCCCGCTTTAGCACACAGTGTTGGCATGAATGCGGTGGCCATCGATCCGGATACGGCGCGTACTGCTTTGGCAACCGATGTGGATAACCATTATTTATTGCGTTACGGAACATTGTTTGCTTCTTCTTTCGCAGAAGGGATGAGCCAAGCCGTGTTATCTAGCTTGAATAATCCAGGCTTTGAGGTGGGTAGCAATGGTGTTATCACAGGCAGCTCTGTGGGACCAAGCACGCGTGATCAATTGATTACTGGTTTGGGTCAAGTGGGACAAAACTTAAGCAACAGTATGGATTACTTTAATAGACCGGCCACCATCACCATTGCGCCTGGTACATCAATGGGCTTATTATTAATGCAAGATTTAACATTGGATGTGAATAATAAACCCACCGCGCCACCAACGTTCCAAGCAACCACCAATAATCGAGCACGTGGATCGGCAGCAGCGGGGTATCAAAATCCCAATTCGATTTACCCGAATAATCCAAAAAATGGATCGTTAAGCGCTTTTAATACACCAACGAATAGCACCGCAGCAGCTCCCACTGCTGTACCTGGACAATAAAGAAGAGGACTGTAACCATGGCTGATGATCACAAAAACATGAGTGCTTATGGCGATGATGAGGATGAGTATAAGGTCGGCATGTCAGCGGGAGAGGAAGAAGACGAGTTTCCTCTTGAAGACGATGATAATGTCGTTTCCGATTATTCTGATCGATTGGATGATGAAAAAATCAATGTGGGGCCTATCGATAGGATAAAAGACTTTTTCAAAAATAACATTATCTATGTGATTATCGTGATGGTTTTAATTATTCCCGCCGGTTATCAGCTTAAAAACATGTTTGCCTCTGCGCCAGAAGCGCAAGAAGCAACGTATAATGTTAAGCTAGATAAAGTTTATGATGGCCAAAAACAAGCAGCGCCTGCTGCACCAGGAGCGCCTGTTGCTGCGTCGACCACACAAAATCCTGGTATTGCTGCTGTGCCAAATAGTGATGGCATAGCCAATAACAATCAAATCACCGGTCTCAATCCCAGCACAACCAATACTTCAAGTGGCGCAATGGGAACCAGCACAGACACGACGTCCGTCAATAGTCCTACGGAGTTTGCTTTGGCACGCAACGCCAAGTCGTTAGAAGATTTAGACAAACAGGTGACAGATTTAACGCAAAAACTCAATGACATTGAAGGTAAGTTGACGAGATTGGATGCACTTCCTGCCATGCAAGCTTCGCTGCAGGCCACCGTGACGGCGATACAGGCCAATAAAACAGTGGAAACACGTGTGGATGATTTGTCGAAACAAGTTCAACAACTTAATACAAACACTCAAGATATGGTAAAATCCCTGTATCAGACGACATTATCTCGCGGTGCTGCACCACAAAGCGGTATGAGTGCACAAGGAAATAGTGAACAAACCGATGACTTTGTGGTACATGCCACCATCCCAGGTCGCGCATGGTTGCGTAATCGTGATGGTGTGTTGGTCACCATAAGAGAAGGTGAAGTGTTGCCAGGTTATGGACGTGTGGTAAAGATTAATCCGGCTAAAGGCACGGTGACAATGGATAATAATCGAGTTTTTCGTGAGGAGCCCATCTCTTAAGACGGGGGTAAATGACGATGCCAGATATTATTACGATTCTTGTCAATATTCAGGCGCTGGTTGAACCATTTATATTTATGGTAACAGCGGTTGCCTATATATCGGGCGTTTGTTTTATGACCCTAGGGGTATTTCAACTGAAAAAAGTTGGTGACTACCGTCAAAGTCAGTATCAAGCAGCCGATTTTAAGGCGCCTATTATTTCTTTGCTGACGGGGATGATGTTGGTGTATTTGCCGACGATTTTTAAGGCCAGTACCATGACAGTGTTTGGAAGTACCTCGCTGCCTGGTTATTTGCCAAATGATCCGACAAACCCAACGGAGATCGAGGTAGCCATCGGTGCTATTTTAGATATCATACGATTGGTTGGCGTGGTTGCATTTGTACGTGGATGGTTTATTTTAACAAAAATAGGCGATGCAAGTGCAGGAGGCGCAATATCTAAGGGACTAACGCATTTGCTGGGCGGACTATTTGCTTATCATATGTATGATTTTTTCTTAATTGTCGAAAACACATTGGGATTAAGTTTAGTGTAATGGTTTATTTATAAGGAGAATGTGACATGAAAAAAGAAATAAGAACAATGCTGTGGACGCTGAGTTTGTTTGCTTTAACTACAACGGCGGCGCATGCCAGTGGGGCCGCCGCGTCGTTAACGGATATTGCGAATAATATTACAGCGATATTTCCATCGTTTATAAACTTAGTGGTTGCTGTCTGTTACGTCGCAGGCATGGGTTTTGCGGCAGCAGGGGTCATGAAATTTAAGCAACACAAAGACAATCCAACCCAAGTTCCATTGAGTGGACCCGTCGTGATGATCTTTATTGCAGCTGCATTGATCTATTTACCAACCCTGTTAACGGCGACAGGTACATCTGTATTTGGAACCTCAGAAAAATCAGCGGTGGGTGGTGTGTCTGGACAAGATCCATTCAAAACGGGTAGTTAAGGTGTAATATGCTGCAATACACGCCTTATTTGGCTGCCAATATCACAGGGCATGCGTTGTTTAAACGACGCATGCACGATCCTGCGTTTGACAAGATAGCCAAGAAAATTTTTAATCGTGATCAGGATACCTGTCAGTGCTGTGGGTTTAGTGCGCAAGAATATCAATGTGTATTAAATCTGGACGGAAATTACCGCAATAATGCCACTGAAAATTTGATCACGGCCTGTTTATTGTGCGCACAATGCCAATTTTTAGGTGCACAAGATTCAGGGAAAGTGATTGTATTGCCAGAATATACCCAAGCTCAATTGAATAATGTAGTGCGAGTTTTATTTTGTTTAATTGAAAATGATACACCTTATAATGAGCAGGCCAAAGCAATGTATCGAGCCTTTCGTCATCGAACACAAAATGTGGAACAATTGTTGGGTGATGGAATGAGTGATGCCGCTGTATTTGGTCAGAGTTTAATTGATGCCAATGTAGATACACGCAGCAATGAACAAGCGTTTGGATATTTTCGATTATTGCCTTCACGCGTTGGGCTGGAGTTGCCCATTGCGTATTGGTCCACGTTGATTTTACCGCAGTTAAATGTCAGCGAATTTTTACCGCAGGGGTAGCAGAGCATGGCGATCGTTGAGTCGATGTTGCGGGGGATTGATTCTATTTTAGAATGGATGGGATCTTCCTTAAAACAAAATGCAGGTGGTTATGTCGAGTTAGAAACGGCCGACAGTGCCACCACTTTGGCCGCACGTGATGGCTCGTTGGTGTCGATCATCCGAGTGGAAGGCGCGCGCTTTTTGGTGGGATCAAGTGAGTTTGAACGAATACATGAAGGTTTGAGTCGTACGTTTAGTAATCCATTGGGGCATTCTGGACATGCGGCACAGATTGTATTTAGTTATGATCGTGATGGCATTAAAGATGATATCGCTGAAATTTTAAAACCAGCCAGGCAAACAGCGCAACGTTTAGAATTAAATTTAGACGATTTATTTAATGAACGTATCTCCTATTTATCCAAGTTTTGCGCAAAAGAACAAAACTATGTGGTGTTGTGGACGCGGCCTTCTTTATTATCCAATAAACAACGTGAAGATGCGTTTAAACGCAAACGCAGCATGATCAAGGAAAATAAAGTGCCCCCCATGCGACATTCGCAATCGATGGTGGTGGCATTATCAGAATTGCGCGAATCGCATGAGTCGTTTGTGCGTTCTACCGTGAGTGATTTTACGTTATTGGGCTTAGATGCTGAATTGCTCGGCACACACGAAGCCTTAAAGCATGTGCGCATGGCGGTTGATCCTGAATTTACCGATCAAAAATGGTCACCCTGTTTACCAGGTGATAAAATTCCACGTCGCATGTTGAAATCGACACCGCCACCGGATGTCTCTGATATTATGTGGCCTAATTTAGCGATGCAATTGATTCCGCGTGATGGTGAAAATTTAGGGCTGCGTGCGGCACGCATTGGCGATAGAATCTATGCACCGGTATTTATTGATTTATTCCCCAAAGAAATCCAACGATTTAATGATTTGTTTCAACGTGTTTTTGCCGCAGGCATTCCCTGGCGAATTTCTTTTTTGGCGGAGAGCAATGGTTTACCTTCCATTAGCTTTAAATCAACAATTGCAGCCATTTTAAGTTTTGCGTCCACCGAAAATCCGCTGATTAATGATTCAGCAAAATATTTAAAATACATCGAAACCAATACCGATGACAGCGTGGTGAAATTACGTGTGGCATTAACAACGTGGGCCCCAGTGGGACAAATGAGTTTGTTACGTACGCGCGCTGCTGAATTGGCAAAAGCGGCACAAGGTTGGGGACACTGTGAAGTCTCGGAAGTCAGCGGCGATGCTTATGGCGGCGTATTATCCAGTGTACCAGCCTTAAATACGAATAGCTATGCAGTACCCAGTGTGGCGCCGGTATCCGATTTGGTATATATGTTGCCCATTACTCGACCTTCCTCTTCTTGGAAAGAAGGCGCTATTTTATTTCGTTCACCTGATGGCAAACCATGGCCTTATCAACCAGGATCGACACAACAAACGACTTGGATTGATTTGATTTATGCCAGACCAGGTTCGGGTAAATCGGTATTGTCGAATGCCATCAATTTAGCACTTTGTTTAAATGGTGGGTTGAGTCGTTTACCGCGCATTTCTATCATTGATATTGGTCCTTCCAGTAGCGGTTTAATTTCATTGATTAGAGAAGCCTTGCCGCTGGGAAAACGGCATTTAGCCGCCTATCATCGCTTACGCATGACACCAGATTATTCCATCAACCCATTTGATACCCAATTGGGTGCGCGTCATCCTACGCCATTGGAACGTAGCTTTTTGGTGAATTTTTTAACACTGCTGTCAACTCCTTTGGGTTCCGAACGACCTTATGATGGTATTACGGATATGTCTGGTTTGGTGGTAGACGAATTATATAAACATTTTGCAGATGACGGTAACCCCAACTTATATTCACCAGAACAGTCCAAGCTTGTTGACGAACGTTTGCGAGAACTGGGTTTTAATATGGATAAACACAGTACTTGGTGGGAAGTCACCGATACGTTATTTAGCAAAGGATTTGTGCATGAAGCGTTATTGGCGCAACGCTTTGCCATACCATTGGTGGCGGATGCAGCATCGATTTGTCGATCGCCTGCGGTGGAAGATTTATTTGGTAAAATTACTGCGCCCACGGGCGAATCATTGATTCAAGCCTTTGGCCGGATGATTTCTAGTGCTGTACGCGAATATCCCGTGTTATCCCGTGTGACCGCTTTTGATTTGGGCGAAGCACGTGTGGTGTCATTGGACTTAGATGAAGTGGCCAAAACGGGTGGTGAAGCCGCTGACAGACAAACTGCGGTGATGTATATGTTAGCGCGTTATGTCATGGCGCGAGATTATTACTTGACCATAGAAAACTTACAAGAAATGCCAGAAACCTATCGCGATCATCATCGCAGTCGGATCATGGAAATTCGCGAAGATCCAAAACGTTTGGTTTATGATGAATTCCATCGTACGGCAAAAGCCAAAGCGGTGCGTGATCAAGTGATTGTCGATATGCGCGAAGGACGTAAGTGGAAAGTACAGGTGGCATTATTATCACAATCATTGGATGACTTTGATTCTGTCATGGTTGATTTTGCCACGTCTATTTTTATCATGGATGCCGGTCCTGCACAAGCCATCGAAAAATCAGCCACTGTTTTCGGTTTATCCGATACAGCAAAGCATGCCTTACGCACTCGTGTGCATGGTCCACGTGCTGGTGGCAGTACCTTTTTGGCACAGTTTTCAACAAAAACAGGCGTCAATACGCAGTTGTTAACCAGTACATTGGGTCCGATTGAGTTGTGGTCTTTTAGTACCACTGCGGAAGATGCCAGAGTGAGAAATGAGTTGTATGAGCGCATTGGTCCCGCCGTTGCTCGCCGTGTTTTGGCCAGTTTATATCCATCAGGAACGGTTGCCAATGTCATCGAACGACGTTTGGCTGCATTAAAAGAAACCGGGCTTTTGGATGAAGACTCATCAAAAGGTGTTATCCATCAAATTATTGAAGAAGTCATGCAGGAATATCGTGATAATCCTGCGTTTAGAGAATAAAATATTTTAAGGGAACTGTTACAATGAAATGTTTTTTTGTCAAAGGCACGTTATTATGTTCAGCCATTGTTTTGCTGAGTGCCTGCGCTAATAACACGTATTCACCGACCATTACGCTGACGCCGCCAGATTTATATGGTCGTTTGGAACATGCGCCCACCATGCCATTGGTTTGTGCCGAAACGGTATTGAATAAAACGGTGAACACCTCATTGTATCGTGAGTTGGGTTATGTAAAACTGAATAGTCACGGATATATTTATCCTCCCGTCTACAATGATTTTGTGATGCAAACCATAGGCAATATGGGCTTTTTTAAGGAAGTGGCCACAGCGACACTGCCGGTTTATATCAATGCCAAACCCAGATCATCCATTTCAATGCCAGATGGAACACCATGGTATGATCAACGTGATCCCGTGACATTACCCGCCTTACGTTCACAATACGATGGACGATTTTTGTTGTTGGAAGCCAACTTGGATCAATTGACCGAAGACTCCACGGGTTCGCCTGAATTTTCATTTGAGATTCGAGCCATTGATCCCAAAGATGGTGCAATATTAGCGTCATTTCGTCATCGCAGCGATGGTTTTTTAGGGGTTGGTATGGAACGACATTTATTTAATCCGGTGTTCAATGCATTGCATGACTGGTTATACGTAAATGCGCAGGGATCCACTGTACCCGTTAAAACAATACCTAAAGTCAATAAACAAGAGCAAGCCAGTGCGCCAATTGTACATAAACAAGAGCAGCCGACACCTGCACAACTCTATCAAATATTGAAATAAAAGGAGCAAGGTATGCGCCGCGTTTTATTATTACCTATCATTGCAGGCTTGTTGCTTTCTTTCAATGCGGTGACGACATATGCTGAACCGATTAATGATAAATTACGAGAGATCCCTGTGCGTGTTGTTGATGATCGTTTGGGCGTGAATATTTTAATTTCCAGCTCTTTACTATTTCATATTGTCGATGAACCCATTATTAATCCTCGATCGTATGGAATATTAAGTAAAGTGGCCAGTGTCATTAATGAGTATCCTGATGTTGACTTAACGGTCACCGCGCATACCGATCAAGTATTAACTCCGACGCAACAACTAGAAATATCCGAAGCGCAAGCACGCGCAGTTGCTGATTTTTTAGTTACGCACGGCGTGTCTGCAAAGCGGATTTACGCAGTGCGTGGCGAAGGCTCCAGTCATCCTGTTTATTTGGGTAATGATCCGGTGAGTCGAGCGCATAATCGTCGTGTGGAAATTACGTTGCATGCGAGAATTGAATAGTCCAATGATGGTCGCAAAACTTAATGTAAAAATTTGGACAAGGTTCCGCTGTTGATGAGCAATGCGCCCAACACCATGGTAAATACCCATAATAACGTGCTGTTTTTTGATCGTTCAATTTCAACGCGAACATCTTTTATTTCTAAAGAAAGTTTTGAGAACATGGTGTGGAGATCGGTTCTGATCTCATGCATTTCCGTTTTTAATTCTGTCTTGAGTTCATGCATATCGGTTTTTAGTTCTGTCTTTAATTCAAGCATTTCCGTTTTGGTGACGTGTTCTTTTGCTTGAATATTCTCCATGGCTGTTTCAACAGCAGAGCCTACTACTTGTTTGACAACTCGAATTTGCGCTTCGGCTTGTTGATCATCAAGACCTGCGGCTTCGAGCTCTTTAAATAATTCATGTGAATCGGTAATAATGCATTGAGTCATTCTTACACCTGCTACTTTTTATGAATGCAAAAATTGTATAACTGTATTCTTAACGTGTCAATAAATATTTTAAATACTTTCTTCTTTCCTGCGTGTCAACACTTCATACCCATCATGCGTCACCAAAATCGTGTGTTCCCACTGCGCTGATAAACTGCGATCTTTGGTTTTCACTGTCCAACCATCCGATGCGGCGGGCTTTACATTGCGTTTACCTAAATTAATCATGGGCTCAATGGTAAACGTCATGCCTTCTTGCAAGATAAAATCAAATGCTTTTTTAGAATGCGGTTCTAGCGGCGTGTAATAATGCAATACTTGAGGATCTTCATGAAAAACACGACCAATGCCATGACCACAATATTCGCGCACCACAGAAAAATGATTTTTATGCGCATGATCTTGAATGAGTATGCCAATTTCTTTTAATGCCACGCCAGGTTTGACATGTTGAATACCGAGGTATAAACACTCTTGCGTAACGCGCACCAGTTTATTTGCAAACGGTGCAACAGCGCCAACACAAAACATTTTACTGGTATCACCGTGGTATGCATCTTTGATAACAGTGACATCAATATTAACAATATCACCGGCTTTTAGCGGCTTATCATTGGGAATGCCATGACAAATAACGTCATTGACGGAGGTGCAAATGGATTTGGGATAGGGCGGACGATCATGCGAGCCACCGTAATGGAGCGGTGCAGGAATGGCTTGTTGTACCTCAACAATATATTGATGGCACAAATCATTTAATTCGTTGGTGGTGATCCCAGGTTGGACATGCGGTTCTATCATTTCTAATACTTCCGCCGCCAAACGTCCAGCGACACGCATTTTTTCAATTTCGTCTTGAGTTTTGATGGTGACTTGCATGTTTACAATTCTTCTTCCGATTCTTTATGTTGATCTTCCAGCCGTTTACGCCTGGCTTGCATTTTTGTCAAATCATAATGGGATGGCTTTTGTTTAATGGCAATATCCAATTGAGCAATCGCACCATAATAATCGCCATACAATGCAAGGTATTCCGCTCGAGCTTGGTGTGCGCCGGAGGTGTCGTGTAAGGCGGCGCTGGATTCTGCTAATAATTCAAACAGGCGCGGATCGTCTTTATAATCATACGCGTGTTGTCTTAATAAATCACGCGTTTTTTGTGGTTGGTTAGCTTGCATGGCTAACTCAGCATAAGTCATGATCACGGCATGAGAAGTTGGATATGTTTTTTGTAATTGTTTTAACAATACATCGGCTTGCATGTATTGATTATTTTTTGCCAAAATTTGTGCGGACAATAATCCATAGATTTTATTGGCGGGCGCTTGCTGTAAAAGTGGTGTGATCTGCGCGTAAGCCGCATCTAAATCATGATTGCGAAATAAAGCCAATGCGTAACCATATTGGGTGATATCATTGGGCGTTTTATCTTTTTGTTTTCTTAATGAGGGAACGAGCAGATGAATTTGTTGATTAACGAGGACTTTTAAACGCATTTTCATTAAAGAATAATCAGACTGCCGAGCTTTATTCGGCGGATATTGTTGTTCTAATCGCTGTGCACGGTTCATGGCATCTGCAATACGCGAGGCCGTCACTGGATGGGTGCGCAAAAATTCAGGATACGATTTAAATTCATTATAACGATTGGCCTGTTGCATGCGATCAAAAAAGGTGGGCATGCCCATTGGATTAAAACCACTTTTGGCCAATAATTCAATGCCAACGCGATCGGCTTCTTGTTCATTTTCTCGGGTAAAATTAATGGCTGATTGTTGAGATACGCCCAACGTCGCGGCCAAAGCGCCTGTTCCGGCCTGAGGGCTCACCGCAGTGAGTAAAATGGATCCCAACAAAGCGGCAATGGTGGGTACGTTTAGTTTAGAGGATCGTTCATAAAAACGCGCAATATGGCGTTGTGTCACGTGCGATATTTCATGCGCCAGCACGCCGGCCAATTCATCTTCGTTGTGTGAGGTGAGCCATAAACCGCTATTGATAAAAACATAACCGCCTGGCATGGCGAACGCATTAATGGCCGCATCATTAACAATGGAAAAATGAAACGGATACAACTGCGTATCACCGTGGCTGACTAATAGCTGCCCAAGATCTTGCAGATAATCATTTAACAACGGATCATCTTGTAACGGCAAATGACGACGCACTTGTGGCATTAATAAATCGCCGACTTTCTCTTCTTTTTGCGTGCTTAAATACTGATTGGTACTGGTGCCAAAATCAGGTAGTTCATCATCAGCGGATGATAGCAGTGAAAAAAAGCTCAAACTGCTCAATAAAATGATCTGTAAAATCATGCGGTGATCCTATAAACTACTGATTGCCGTCAACAATTCTCATCAAACAAAGTAACCTTAAGGTAGCGAGAGATGGAATCTTCGTCAAGTAAAATTCAAAGCACGACGCAATGTGATACTCGTGGCTTACGTTGTCCACAGCCATTATTGCGTGCAAAAAAGGCGCTCAATGCGCTGGTAGATGGCGACATCTTGTGCGTCTTGGCAACAGATCCCGCAGCGCCAGGTGATTTTAAAGCGTTCAGCAAACAAACCGGCCATTCTTTGTTGGCGTTGGAGGAAAAAGAGGGTGTCTTTTATATTTATTTATGTAAAGTCACTGCCCAGGCATAAATTTTATTTTTACTTTCACCGCTGATTTCAGCTGCCAATTGTACGGCTTGTTTAACAGGGAAATGTGCAGCCAATACATGGAAAGCGCGTGTGGCTTGTTCCGTCACGTCTGCGGTCACCTCTTTGCGATACCCATGCACCATCAGTACCACTTCACCTTTTAATTCAGTGGGTGTCTGGATAAAATGCTGACTCAATTCTCCCAACGTTTGGGCATAAATGGTTTCATAATGTTTGGTTAATTCTCGCGCCACCGTTGCTCGTCGCGTCGCGCCAAAAACCAGGCATAAATCAGCCAATGTATCCAATAACCGATGTGGTGCTTCATAAAAAATAAGCGTGCGAGTTTCTTCTTTTAATGGTAAGAGCGCATGTTGTCTCGCGGTGGATTTGGCCGGTAAAAATCCTTCAAAAACAAATCGATCGGTGGGCAATCCACTGGCACACAAAGCGGTAATGGCGGCACAAGCGCCAGGAATAGGGACAATGGCAATATGTGCTTGTTGCAATAATTGTACTAATTTATAGCCAGGATCACTAATTAAAGGCGTGCCGGCATCACTGATTAATGCAATGCTTTGTCCTTGCTGTAAACGTGTGCACAATTGCAGCGCACGTTCCTGTTCGTTATGATCATGCAGCGAAATCATGGGTTTTTGAATTTGTAACGCGTTTAATAAACGACCGCTGTGGCGCGTATCTTCTGCGGCAATACAGTCAACGGAGGCGAGGACCTGTTTTGCGCGCAAAGTGATGTCATTCATGTCACCAATGGGCGTTGCAACAATGTATAATGTGCTAGGATTGACGATGAACATTTATTGTGGGGATAGGCCTTGCTAGTTACCAATGTCACTGATAGTATACCAAGGTTATGAAAAGATCTATTGTATTTATATTACTGGCGTTTAGCTTGATGGCTTGTACGTCAACCAGCACGGTGCGGCAGCATCGCGATACCTCTGTTTTACAACAAAACAATGTACCGCAAGGGGTGCAAGACTATCTCGCTCACGCGGACGAGCTACCTCAACCTGAGCGCGCGACTTATCAATTACAAGTAGTGCAATGGTTGGTTGGTAATCAAGATCTAACGTCTGCCAAACAAGTGTTTGCTGAAATTGATCCCACCTCACTGTCAGGCAACGATGCCTTGCAATATTCCATATTACAAAAACAATTGGCGGCCACGTCGATCAATGTTGAAAACGCTGGTGCTGCGATACCCACAACAAGTCAAACAGCTCAATATCATGTTGCACTGCTGTTGCCTGTGACCGGATCCATGGCGGAGTCAGGCAAAGCCATCCGTGATGGCTTTTTATTGGCGTTACAACAAAATGAAGGTCAAGCCAATATTAATCTGCAAGTGTACGATACCGGTGATGAAAACCAAGTCGTGAGTTTATACGAGCAAGCAGAACAATCGGGCGCGCATTTAATCATTGGACCGCTAAGCAAACCAGGCGTGTCGCAATTGGCGGATTATTTATTAAAACAAAATACGTGGAGCCATCAACCCTCTGTTCCTGTATTGGCTCTCAATCAAGTGGATGGCGATACGCCGGCTTATTTTTATCAGTTTTCTTTGTCGCCAGAAGATGAAGTTCGTCAAGATGTCACACGTGCTGCGCAAGCGGGTCTGCGTCAGGCATTGATTTTATCTGCGGCATCATCCTGGGGCGATCGTATTACGCAGGCGTTTATACAAGATTGGCAGGCAAAAGGTGGCAGCATTGTGGATACGATCCGTTTTGCCGATAAGCCAAACTTGGATGCGGATATACAAGCTGCATTACAATTGAATAAAGCACAATTGGCCAGGCGCGTACAAAACAATACCGTACCGCCCAGTTCCATCCGACGTCATGACATGGATATGATTTTCTTGGTCACCAGTGCAGCACAAGCCAGACAAATTAAGCCATTGTTGAATTACTATTATGCCGGTGATGTCCCGACGTATACCCTGGCCAGTGTTTATCGTGGAACACCCAATCCGGCCAATGATATGGATGTCAATGGCGTGGTGTTTTGTGATGCACCATGGGTAATCCATCCTGACGAACAGATGCGCACTTTACAACTCAATATAGAAACGTCTTATCCTGCCACTGCGCAAACCTATACACGTTTGTATGCATTGGGTGTGGATGTGTATGGATTAATGCGGCATGTCAATGATTGGCAGCAATATGCTGGCTTTGCTTATGACGGTGCGACGGGACGTTTAAGCTTAAATAATAATCGACAATGGCAACGACAATTGCCGTGCGCGCAATTTATTGATGGACAGGTGACGATGTTACCATGAGAACGCAAAAACAACAGGTGGGTGATTTGGCAGAAGAGACCGCATTGTCTTATTTGCAAAATCAAGGCCTGACATTGATGACGCGTAATTTTTCTTGTCCCGTGGGTGAAATTGATCTGATTATGCAGCATGGTGATGAACAGTTGATTTTTGTGGAAGTGCGATCCAAGCGTGCAACACGTTACGGTTTGGCGCAAGAAAGCGTTGGATTTTTAAAACAAAAAAAAATTATAAAAACCGCACAGTGGTATTTACAAAAGAAAAACTGGTCACATCGTTATGCCTGTCGCTTTGATGTGATTGCATTTAATCAACCGTTACCTTGTGATGTACAAAACATCACCTGGATAAAGAGTGCTTTTCAACTAAGCGCTGCATAAATGTGTTTTGGCTGTTGTCCCCTCTCCCGAACAGGCGTGGCTAAAAAGTTTGAAGCATATTTCGGGAGAGGGTTAGGGTGAGGGTACGTTTTTTTGAATCCCCTCACCCTAACCCTCTCCCATAATAAGCTTCAGTTTCTTAATCTATCCCATACATGGGAGACGGGATAGCAGCAAGGGCAACATGTAGTAAGAATGTTTTTCAACTAAGGTAGACCCTGTATGGAACCATTGATTGAACGTATACAACAACAATTTAGAGACAGTATACAAACCAAAATTGACGCAGCCGATCTGTTGGCGCCATTCATTGCGCAAGCGGGATTGATGATGGTACAAGCGTTGCTTAATGGCAATAAAATTTTAAGTTGTGGTAATGGTGGATCAGCAGCAGATGCGCAGCATTTTTCCTCTGAGATGTTAAATCGTTTTGAGCGTGAACGTCCAAGTTTACCCGCCATTGCATTGACCACCGACAGTTCAACGGTAACCTCGATAGCCAATGATTATCATTATAATGAAGTGTTTGCCAAACAAATTCGTGCATTGGCGCAACCAGGCGATATTTTATTGGCCATCACCACCAGTGGACAATCGGCCAATATTATACAAGCCGTACATGCTGCGCATGATAGAGGGACACAAATCATCGCTTTATCAGGTAAATCTGGCGGTAAATTAGCAGAAATTCTGTCACCCAAAACCGATATTGAAATTCGGGTGCCCGCACAAGTGACGGCGCGGATCCAAGAAATTCATTTATTAATTATTCATTGTTTATGTGAGCTGATTGATGAACAATTATTTGGAGAATTATCGAAATGAAACGATCCATTCCTTCGCAACGTTGTTTATGCATATTGTTACTTGTATTATCGGTTTGTACCCAACTGGTGGCGTGTATTCCAACGTTGGTGGCAGGCACTGCAACGGGCGCCAGTGTAGCGATAGACAGACGTAGTACGGGCGTGATCATTGATGATCAAACCATCGAATTGGGCGTGACCCATGAATTGGCAAAAACAGCCTTTTGGGGTAAGAGTCATATTGTCGCCGTGAGCTACAATAATCAGGTATTATTGATTGGGCAAGTGCCTAATCCGGCGGCCATTCAACAAGCGAGCCAAATTAGCTCACGTATTAATGGTGTGCGTAAAGTCTTTAATCAATTACATGTCGGCGAGCCCAGTTCCTTTGGTACGCGAACCAATGATACCTATTTAACCAGTAAAGTAAGATCCGGTCTCTTGACCAAAGACTCTTTAAAATCACATGCAATTAAAGTCGTGACCGAAGAAAGCACCGTGTATTTAATGGGGATCGTTACACAACAAGAAGCGAATTTGGCAACCGATGTTGCACGCCATGTCAGTGGCGTGAAGCATGTGGTGCGTGTTTTTGAATACACTAAAAACGAGTAACATCATGGCCCATCGATTTTTACCAGTACAAAAAATTCATCCCGATATTATTTTGGATATGGTCTATGCAACCAAAAATAATTTCACCGGTGAAATTGTATATCCCGTCGCTGCGTGTTTTGTGCATCGTGATTTGGCGGCATCATTATATGAATTGCAAGAATATTTAAGCACCCAAAGTTTAACCTTAAAAATATTTGATGCCTATCGTCCGGTTGAGGTACAAAAACGTTTTTGGGCCTTATGTCCGGATCCACGTTATGTTGCTCCGCCGGACATTGGTTCAAATCATTGTCGTGGTACGGCGATAGATGCGACGTTGGTTGACAGTCAGGGTCAAGAGTTAGCCATGCCAACAGCTTTTGATGCGTTTACAGAACAAGCGCACAGCACGTATCCACATTTACCGCCCGATGTATTAGAAAATCGCGCACTTTTTCATCAGATCATGCGTCGATTTAATTTTGAGCCATTACCCACAGAATGGTGGCATTTTGATTTTGTGGTGCCACAATTATATCCGATTGTCGATGTTACCTTTGCAGAGCTGTTGCATGCTTGAACGGCCAGATGAATCTTTTTATTTGGAGCAAACTGAGCAGGGCTTAGCGCTGCGACATCAAATCGATAAAACCATTTGTTTGCATTTGGATTTTACCTCTGGCGCGTTGGCCTGGCGCTTAAAAACGGCTGGTAGAAAACAACCTTTAGCCAAAGCAGTTGGTTTTCATTTAAAATCCGATTTAAAAATATTAGATGTGACTGCCGGCCTGGGGCGCGACGCATTGTTTTTAGCACATTTAGGCGCTGATGTGACTTTATTAGAACGTCATCCGCTCATTTCATCATTATTGGCCGATGCAATCTATCGATTGGGTTTGCAATCACAATATACAGAATTATCAAAACGGTTACATCATGATTGTGTGGATAGCTGTGTTTTTATGCAAGAATGCCTGGATAAAGAGCACTGTTTTTTTGATGTGATTTATTTAGATCCGATGTTTCCGCCGCGCCGCAAATCAGCATTGGTTAAAAAAGATCTGCAATATTTGCATGCCTTGTTGGGACAAACGATAGAGCAGGCGGATTTATTACTACTGGCCTTGCAATTGGCACGTCAGCGGGTGGTGGTTAAACGACCCGCTTGGGCGGCTCCATTGTCAGATAAAAAACCATCCTATTGCATTGAAAGCAAGTTATTGCGCTATGATGTTTATATCACTAATGGTACTGAATTTACTTAAGAATGCTCTGCATGATCCATTGTTTGAGTCATGTTTTGCACCACGACATCCAACGTATGGTAACTACCATCTTCAAAAATCAACGTTAATGATATTTTTTCCCCTGCTTTAATGGATTGATTTAAACCCAATAACATAATATGCAAACCATTGGGCATAAACTTCGTGTTTGCTTGTGCAGGCAACATTACGTCGTTAAGTCTTAACATCGCTACCTTGTCTTTTTCTTGCAAGCTACGATGTAATTGGATTTGTTTAGCGGCAGGGCTAGTGGCGTTGACCAACTGATGAGCCTTTGTATCGGCATTGTTGAGTGTTAAATAGATCGCCGTATTGGTCTGTCCTGGTGCTGTTTCACGGGCAACAGGTTCTGTCACGGTGACTTTGTCGGCCACGGTGCTGGCAAAAGCCATGGAAGATGTAAGAACAAGTAAACAGCCGATTATCCAGCGTTTAGAATTAAATACGTTTATCATAATGACTCCATCTATATTGAATTGACCCAAAAAATATCATGCTACTGAATTTTTCCAAATATGTCGAGCCATCGTTTTAGCTCAACAAGCCAACCAACACTTTATAATACATCTGCGTTAATTGCTCAATTTCAGTCACGCCAACATGTTCATTTACTTGATGTATCGTATCGTTGATCACGCCCAACTCAATCACTTGTGCCCCCGTTGGTGCAATAAATCGACCATCTGATGTGCCACCGGCAGTAGATAAGGTGGTTTTTTGTTGATTGACTGCAAAAATGGCCTGTTCTGCGACGTGCAATAGATCGCCGTGTTTGGTGAGAAAAGGTTTACCGGAAAGATCAAAATGCAATTCATATTCAAGTGGATATTTATCTAAAATATCACGCACGCGTTGTTCTAATTGTCCAGCTGTCACTTCTGTTGAATAGCGAAAGCTAAAATTTACTTTTAATTGCCCAGGAATGACATTTAAAGCACCGGTTCCTGCATGAATATTGGCCAATTGAAAACTGGTGGCGGGGAAGAATTCATTGCCTTGATCCCATTCGGTGGTGGTTAATTCGTGCAAGGCGGGCATGGCGCGGTGGATGGGATTGTCCGCTTTGTCTGGGTAGGCGACATGACCTTGTTTTCCATTGACGGTTAAATATCCTTTTAATGATCCACGCCGACCATTGCGGATCGTATCGCCAACCACTGCATGACTGGAGGGTTCGCCTACAATGCACCAACGGATCTGATCATTGTTTGCTTGCAAATGTTCAATGACATGGGGTGTTCCATCGCGAAAATCATCCCCTTCTTCTGCGCTGGTGATGAGCAATCCCACACGGCCTTTGTGATGAGGATATTTTTGCACAAAATCGATGGCGGCAACGGTCATGGCAGCAATGGCGCCTTTCATATCCTGTGCGCCACGGCCATACAATATACCTTCTTTGACGACAGGTTCAAACGGCGGATATGTCCATTTGGTTTCATCTCCAGTTGGCACCACATCGGTATGGCCTGCAAACACAAACAAAGGATCACCTTGTCCATGCACGGCCCATAAATTATGCGTGTTGCCTTTGGGTAAATGTGTGATGGAAAAACCAGCTTTTTTTAATTCATCAGCAATCAATTGCTGACATCCTGCATCAAGGGGCGTCACTGAAGGAAGTTGCATGAGCATCATGCTCAATGTGATGGGATCCATGGTTCACCTATTCCGCGTTACGTAATAATTCATTAATGCTGACTTTTTGTCTGGTTTTTGCATCCACTTTTTTAACAATAATGGCTGCATATAAACCGTATTTTCCATCTTCGCTGGGCAGGGTTCCTGGCACAACCACACTATAAGGTGGCACATAACCGTAGGTGATTTCCTGTGTTTGCCTATCATAGATACGCGTGCTTTGACTGATATAAACACCCATCGACAAAACACTGCCTTCGCCGATGATAACACCTTCAACCACTTCGGAACGTGCACCAATAAAGCAATGATCTTCAATAATCGTTGGCTTGGCTTGTAAAGGTTCTAATACACCACCAATACCAACGCCGCCAGATAAATGCACATTTTTTCCAATTTGTGCGCATGAACCAACGGTGACCCAGGTGTCTATCATACTGCCATCATCAACATAAGCACCAATATTCACATAAGATGGCATCATCACCACATTTTTACCTAGATAAGCGCCGTGTCTGGCGACCGCTGGTGGGACAATGCGAGCGCCTTGTTCAATAAAATCTGCTTCTTTAAAATGTGTGAATTTTAACGGTACTTTATCGTAATATTGCGTAAAATTTCCATCGATGCATATATTGTTGAATAAACGAAACGACAATAATACGGCTTTTTTTATCCATTCATGCACGATCCACGTGCCGTCTCGTTTTTCAGCTACGCGTAAACGCCCTTGATCCAATGCATGTAATACGTCTTGTACGGCTTGTTTCACTTCTTCATTGATGGTTTTGGGTGTGATGTTCTGAATCTGTTCAAAGGCGGTTTCAATACAGGTCTGTTGCGATTGCATCATGAGTGTTTCCCTTCTGTTTTTTTACGCAGATCATGGTATTGTGGTTGCATGTTTTGTTGTCGATATAATCGATAACGTTCACGCGCTTGCTGTAAGGCATTCTCTTCGTTGGCAACAATTTCTATGATATGTTGTAACGATGCTGTTATCACTGGAAAATCAACATGCAAATTAATAAAAATCTGGATGTTGGATGGGCAGTCTGGTGCATCACTTAGCTGGATCGGAGCCGGCGGCATTAATCCTTCTTCTTTTAATTGGTGTGGTAAAAATTGACTCGGTTCATATGTCCACAGCAACTCATCCAAACGTAAGGCTTGTTCATGTGATTGCGTACGCACATAAATACGTTTGCGTGGCACATATATTTTTTCAATCAGGGCGCACGCGAATAAATCAACTTTATCGGTATAATTTTCATTTAATATATAAAATTCAACTTGTTTTTTCACGATTTTTGCTTATTGCATACATTAATCAAATATTGGCTTAATAGAGGCACCGGCCGTCCTGTTGCACGGGCATCTTTTCCTGTGCGAAAAGCGCTGCCTGCCACATCCAAATGTGCCCAATTATATTTTTTGGTAAACCGCGATAAAAAACACGCAGCGGTGATCACGCCGGCTTCTGGTCCGCCGACATTACAGATATCTGCCACAGGACTGTCCAATTGACTTTGGTAATCATCCCATAAAGGCATTTGCCAAGCACGATCGCCACTGTATTCTCCGGCCACCAATAAATCATTTGCCAGTGGACTGTGATTGCTTAAGAGGCCGGAGGCATGTTGTCCCAATGCCACAACACATGATCCTGTTAATGTGGCGACATCAATCACCACGCAGGGATTAAAACGCTCGCAATACGTTAGCGTATCGCACAATACCAAGCGTCCTTCCGCATCGGTATTGGCAATTTCGATGGTCAGTCCTGATAAACTTTTAACCACATCATCGGGACGTGATGCGTTGCCACTGGGCATGTTTTCAGCACACGCCATTAAGCTTATCACGTTCAAGGGCAATTTTAATTCCGCCGCTACTTTTAATGTGGCCAATACACTGGCAGCACCACACATATCGTATTTCATACTCATCATATTGGCAGCGGGTTTAAGCGATAAACCGCCGCTGTCAAAGGTAATGCCTTTGCCCACCAATGCAATGGGTTCTTGATTATTCGCGCCACCATGATAATGCGCCACAATGAGCTTGGCTGCGCGTGAACTGCCTTGTGCAACGGCTAAAAAAGCGCCCATTCCCATCTCTTCCATTTGCTTTTGGCCTAAAACAGAAACAGAAACAGAAGAATATTGTGCGGCAAGTGCTTCTGCTTGTTCAGCCAAATAATCGGGTGTACAAATATTGGCGGGTAAATTGGCTAGATTTTTCGCCCATTCGACATTGTTACCCACTGCACGACCTTGTGTCACGGCCAATTCACACGCGTTGAGATCACGTCGGCTGGAAATATTCCAAATAATTCGTTTTAAAACCCGTTTCACTGGATCTTTTTTACTTTTTAATGCGGTAAATTGATATAGTGCATCTAACGTTGCTTCCACCGCTTGCTTGACTTTCCAATCGCTCTGACGTTGTTTCAACGGCAAGTCAGTGAGATAAGAGGTGGCTTCCATGGCGCCTGTTTCGGCTAAGATTTTGGTGGACTTTTGGATGATCTGACGATATTGCTGATCGTTCAAGGTGCGTTCTTTACCACAACCTATTAATAAAACACGATCAGCCAACACATGTGGAACATCGTGCAACAGTAAATATTGCCCCAATTTACCTTCAAGATCACCACGGCGTAGTAAACTGCTTAAATAACCATCGCTGGCCTTATCCAGCGTTTGCGCCGGTTGGCTGAGCTTGCGACCTTCAAACACACCGGCGACCAAACAGCTGCTACGTTGCTTTTCAGGCGTACCACTTTTCACGCTAAATTCCATTAATGGACCTCGTCATCTAAACCATATATAATCTGTCCAGTTTGACTGGAAGTGTATCATTTTTCAAGTTGAGATCTACATTCATGATCATTGCCCGTTATCTGACACGCGAACTGATTAAAACCACACTGGCTGTGTTGTGTGTGCTTTTATTGGTCGGTTTGAGTAATGAATTTGTATATTATTTAGGCAAAGCAGCTGAAGGCGAGCTATCGGCTACGTTTGTTTTAAAGTTGGTATTGCTTAATATTCCTATTTTATTAGGGATGTTGTTGCCTATCGCTTTTTTTGTCGGGATCCTATTGTGTTATGGTCATTTATCGAGTGGTTCTGAACTGACCGTCTTATTTGCCTGTGGCTTTGGTTTAAAACGACTGCTAAAGCAAACTTTTTTCCCGACGATTGCATTGATGTTGATTGCCTTATTGTTGAATTTTTGGTGGGCACCACAGGCCATGCAGGCCATTGATGGTTTGGTGGCGCGTGCACAGGCGGATTTAATTACACGTTTATTACAACCGGGTCGTTTTCAATTATTGAATGATGGTCGTATTTTTTTTGTTGAAAAAATTTCCTCCGATCACCAGACATTACGCGGTTTATTTATGGCCGCGCCACAAGCCGATGATCCTTCACGTTGGCAGATCATCACGGCACAATCAGCCACGATTCAAACCGATAACAATATTAATAAACAATATTGGGTGATGCAACAAGGCATGCGTTATGCGGGTGTGCCCAATGAAAAAGCCATCGAGCTGAGTCAATTTGCACGCTATGGCATCCAAGAAGAAGCCTTATTTGGTGAACAACCCGGTTTAATTGCACCCAAAACATTTTGGGAGCTGTGGCAATCAGACGATCAACAAGATCAAGCCGAACTGGCATGGCGTATTGCATTGCCTTTTTCCATTTGCGTGGTGGCTTTCTTGGCAGTGCCACTGTCGTTGGTCAAACCCAGACAAGGTAAGTATGCGGCCTTATTGCCTGGTGTGGTGGTGATTATTTTATATTGTAATTTACTAATATTGGGTCGGGCTTTATTGCAAGATGAAATCACACCCAATTGGTTGGGACTGTGGTGGGTGCAGGGGATCGGCTTATTGGTTGGTTTGCTGCTGTGCTTAAAGAAGGGGAAGCCCGCATGACCACCATTGCAACACGATATATTGCTAGCACGGTGATGACCTATATTTTATTGGCTTTGCTATTGGTGGTGGGGATTGATTTGATTTTTGCGTTTGTGCGCGAGCTTAAATATACCAGCGATCATTATTCCATTATTCAAGTATTAGAATATTTAATGTTAACAGTGCCGCGTCGAGTGTACGGTGTTTTTCCCATGTCCAGTTTATTGGGTGCGGTGATGGGCTTGGGTTTATTGGCCAGTCACAGTGAATTGATTGTGATGCGTGCTGCCGGATTGTCTTTGATGGGTATTGTGCGTGCGGTGTTACAATTGGCCTTAATTTTGGCGGTGTTTTTGGTATTGGTGGGTGAGTTTTTATTGCCGAAAACAGAGTATTGGGCAGAATCATTGCGTGCAACATCCCGCGGAAATGCGCAAGCAACATTGACGGCACAAGGTGCTTGGGTGAAAGATGGAAATTTTTTTATCCATATCGATAAGGCCTTTCCAGGTGGATATTTGTCAGGTGTGACGCGTTATGAAGTCAATGATGATCAGCGTTTGGTGTCTGTGGTGTATAGCGATCACGCACAGTTAGAAAAAGGCGCATGGCAGCTTAAACAGGCGTCTTATATCGATCTACAAAAAAATCCATTGCAGCAACAACAGCTCTCCGTGTTAGGTTGGTCCAGTACCGTGGCACCAAATTTGTTGGCTATTTTGGTCAGTGATCCGGAAAATCTATCTTTGCGTGGTTTGGCCAGTTATATTCAGTATTTAAAAGAAAATCATTTGGATGCGTCTATTTATCAGCTGAATTTTTGGCAAAAAATTTTTCAACCCTTTAGCTTGATCGTCATGTTATTTTTAGCGGTGATTTTTATTTTTGGTCCCTTGCGTACAGCAACATTGGGATTGCGTTTGTTGGCAGGCGTTATCACTGGATTTGGATTTTATATCGTTAATCAGGTTTTCGGACCTTTTTCACTGGTGTATCATTGGCCGCCTGCGTTGGCAGCGATTTTACCCAGTGTATTGTTTGCGTTATTGGGCCTCGTGATTTTGAAAAGCCGTAAAGTGTAAGCCTATCAAGTTCCCTCCTTTGAAAAAGGAGGGTTAGGGAGGATTGATAAATATTAAAAAAATCCCCCTCAATCCCCCTTTTCCAAAGGAGGAAGATGGATCAGCTGTGTTTTTGATGCCATGTCTTGCCAGGTGCGACTTTGTTTATCAAACAACATCCATATAATACCCAATCCACAGCAACCCCAAGAGATAATAGCCATCAAAAAACGTTGCAATGCTTGATCAAAGGTCACCGAGCTGGTTTTATCCATATTGATTAATTGAATACGCCATGCTTTCATGCCAAGGGTTTGACCACTTTTTAGCCAAAAAAACACAAAGAAACCAGTAGCCACTAACGATAAATATATTTTATACCAAATCACATGGCTATTGATGGCTTGTCCGTTGGTAAATATCAATAATATTCCAGTGGCCAGCATCCATACGGCAATCACGGCCAATGCATCGTACAACATGGCGCCCAAACGTCGCCATAAAGGCGCGATGCGTTGTTGAGTTTCCATTATTAATCCCCTTATTGAGTCATGAGCGCACGTTATAAGCCTATCCGCAATGCACAGAATATGCTATGCTGAATCCAAATTAAACGTTTTTTTATCTATTTTTAGTTATCGGAGTCTATATTGACAGAACGCTTTCCCAATGATCCTCAAGCTGCTCGAGAACACGAACAATATCCGAATCCTATCCCTAGCCGGGAATATATCATGCAATATTTGAGCACACAAACCGGCTTTGTGACGAACGAGCAATTAATCAGTCATTTTAATTTGAAACACGAGGATGATCTCGAGGCCTTGCGTCGACGTTTATCCGCCATGTTGCGCGATGGACAATTATTGTGTGATCGCAAACATCGTTATGCCTTGGTGAGTAAAACTGATTTATTTACCGGCACGATTGTCGCTTATAAAGACGGATATGGTTCGATCCTCGCCGATGAAGGCGGTGGTGAATTATCACTTTCCCCAAAACAAATGCGAGATGTGTTGCATGGTGATCGTGTACTGGCCAATGTGATGCGTATTGATGAACAAGGCAAACGCGAAGCAAGAATTGTCGAAGTATTGGATCGCGCCGACAGGCAATTGATTGGACGTATTTATTTTATCAAAGGTTTTGCTTATCTGGCGCCAGAAACCAAATTTGGGCATGAAGACATATTGATTGCCCCTGAAGATTTGGGCGGTGCACTTGAAGATCAAATGGTTGTGGTGTCACTGGTTGATGATCCGCTTTCCCCGCAGCCCTTGGGTCGTGTGGTGGAAGTGCTGGGTGATTATTTTGCGCCGGGTTTAGAAATTGAAGTGGCCATTCGCACGCATCATTTGCCCAACCACTGGACCGATGCGGTATTAAAACAAGCCAAAGCGTACGCATCAACTGTGCCTGAAGAATCGTTGAAAAATCGCGAAGATTTACGTGATAAATGCTTTGTAACCATTGATGGTGAAGACGCCAAAGATTTTGATGATGCCGTCTATTGTGAAGCATTGCCCAAAGGCGGGTGGCGTTTGTGGGTCGCAATTGCCGATGTGAGTCATTATGTGACCATCGGTAGTGCGTTGGATTTGGCGGCGCAAGAACGCGGTAATTCCGTGTATTTTCCAGGCCGTGTGATCCCGATGTTACCAGAAGTATTGTCCAATGATCTGTGCTCTTTAAATCCAAATGTGGATCGTTTGTGCATGGTATGTGAATGTGACATCAGCGCACAAGGTGAATTATTGGATTATCGTTTTGCTCGCGCAGCGATCCATTCACATGGTCGCTTAACGTATACACAAGTTGCCAATATTTTAGAAGGCGACGATTATGAAACCATGCAACGTTGTGCTGATTTATTGCCACATTTGTATCAATTGTATGATTTATATCAAAGCTTAATCAAAGCACGTGAAATACGCGGTGCCATTGATTTTGCATCCACAGAAACACGCATTATTTTTGGTGATAACAAAAAAATTGAAAAGATTGTGCCTGTTGAACGCAATGTGGCGCATCGTTTGATTGAAGAATGTATGTTAACGGCCAATGTGGCGACCGCGAAGTTTTTAGAACATCATGAAATACCTATTTTATATCGTATTCATGAAAAGCCAAGACCAGAAAAACTCGGTGAACTGCGTCAATTTTTAAAAGAGTTTGGTTTAACCTTAAAAGGCGGCGACGATCCTGAACCCAGCGATTATGCTGCATTAATTCAAGCCATTCTTGCGCGTCCAGACACGGCATTTATACAAACCGTATTATTGCGCTCATTGACACAAGCGGTGTATAGCCCAGACAATGTGGGCCATTTTGGTCTGGCATATGATGCGTATACACATTTCACCTCACCGATCAGGCGTTATCCCGATTTGTTGGTGCACAGAGCCATTGGTAGTGTGATTGATCGCAAACCCATTACACAAGCAACCTTAAGCTTTATGCGTCAAATGGGCGAACATTGTTCCATGACAGAACGCCGTGCGGATGAAGCCACACGTGGTGTGACCAATTGGTTGAAGTGTGAATATATGCAAAGCAAATTGGGTGAATTTTTTCAAGGCACCGTGAGCGGTGTGACGCATTTTGGTTTGTTCGTGCAATTAAATGATATTTATGTCGATGGTTTGGTGCATATTAGCGCGCTGCCAAATGCGTTTTATCATCATGATCCGATTTCACATCAATTGGTGAGTGAAAACGGAGCGTTTCGTTATCGTTTAGGCGATCAGCTGCGCGTGCGCGTGGTGCGGGTGGATCTAGACCAACGGAAGATGGATTTTGATTTGGGCTGAAAACGTTATTGACTCATAATGAATTTTATTGTTAATATACGACGCATGTTTGGTTAACAATAGGATCGTTGTCATGGGAATGCCCGCGTTGGATACGCATCAATGTATCAAAGAAATTAAAAATGCAGGCTTTAATGATAAGCAAGCAGAAGCGTTTTTACATGTGGTTCAATCTGCCTGGATGGTCTCAGAAGATAGGAGACAAATAGAAATGAACGAAAGAGACTTGGTGAGTGTGCCGGATCTAAAGCGAACGGAGTTAGAGCTAACACTTGCGATTGAAAAAGTACGCTCTGATTTAACGCTTGAAATTGAGCAGGTTCGCTTTAGTCTTGAGCAAGTCCGTTCCGATCTTTCCAGAGATATTGCACAAGTCCGTTCAGATTTAACATTGGAAATTGAAAAAGTCCGTGTTGATCTTGAAAAGGTCAAAAGTCATTTGGTCTTTTGGGTGGTGGGATTGTTTTTTGCTCAGACCACGTTTATTTTCGGATTTTTTGGCAAGGCAATGCATTTATTTTAATCATTAAATTGAGATAACAATGTGAGTGTAGTGCGGATCAACAATCCGCATTATCGAGAGATTTTTAATGGCGAATGCCGTAACCGCGTTCTAATAAACGATAAGCCACGATAAACAATATCACTGTACAACCCACCAGTATACTCAACGCCCATTCAATTCCAATATCAGCAACGCCCAGACAACTGTAACGAAATGCATTCACAATATATAAAATAGGGTTAAATAAAGAAATGGTTTGCCATGTGGGTGATAATAAATGGATAGAATAAAACACGCCGCCTAAATATGTTAATGGCCCCAAAATAAACGTTGGTACAATACTTACATCATCAAATGTTTTGGCAAACATTGCATTAATAAATCCACCCAACGAAAATAACGCCGATGTTAACAGTGCAATGACTAGCATTAAAATAGGATGTTCCACCCGCAATGGCGAGAAAAATAAAGAAATACCCAAAACGATCGCCCCGACCAATAAGCCACGGATCACACCACCAAATAAATACCCGAGTAAGATCGTGATACTGGGCATGGGTGACACCAACATTTCTTCAATAAAACGTTGAAATTTACTACTGAAAAATGAAAATACCACATTGGTATAGGCGTTATTGATGACGGACATCATCACGAGTCCAGGGACAATGTATTCCATGTATGTGTAACCATGAATGGGCGGAATATTGCGGCCAATTAAATTCCCAAAAATAATAAAATATAAAACAGTGGTGATCACCGGCGGTAATAGCGTTTGCAACCAAATGCGTGTGAAACGATGGATTTCTTTTCCGACAAGCGTTGCAAACGCAGTCCAATGTTGTTTTGGATCCATGTCATTGGCCTTTATTATTGGTGAGGTTTAAAAACAGTTCTTCCAAGCGATTGGTTTTATTGCGCATGCTTTTGACCAAAATGCCTTGCTCGCTCAAAAAAGTAAATAAAGGGTTGAGTGGTTGTTTTTCTGCAATTTCCACTTCCAGAGTCATATTATCAATTTGTTCGAATTTAAAAATCGTATTATTGGGTAACGTTTCTAGGGGCTGAACCAAATCTAAAACAAAGCTTTCTACATTTAATTGTCTCAATAACAGTTTCATGGTCGTATTGGTAATGATCTGCCCTTGATTAATAATGGCAATGTTTTTACACAGCTTTTCGGCTTCTTCTAAATAATGCGTGGTTAAAATAATGGTTTTGCCCGCTGCATTGATTTTTTCTAAAAATCCCCACATGCTGCGGCGAATTTCTATATCAACACCGGCGGTAGGTTCATCCAAAATCAATAATTTGGGATCATGCACCAACGCGCGTGCAATGAGCAAGCGCCTTTTCATGCCACCTGATAGACGTTGTGGAATATCATTGCGTTTTTCCCACAACCCCAACTCATTTAAAAAGTGATGTGCGGCTTCTTTTGCCAATGCACGTGGCATGCCGTAATAACCGGCTTGGTTGATTAAAATATTTTCTAATTTTTCAAAAATACTAAAATTAAATTCTTGCGGAACGATACCCAAATACCCTCGAGCATCGGCCGCTGCGTTGTCTAAATCCTTATCAAAAATCACAACCTTGCCGCTGCTTTTATTAACGAGTCCCGCAATCACGCCAATGGTGGTGGATTTGCCTGCACCATTGGGACCCAAGAGCGCAAAAAAGTCACCTTCTTTGACTTCCAGATCAATGCCTTTTAATGCAACCACCCCATTTTGGTAGGTTTTGGTGAGTTGTTTGATGGTCAATGCGTTCATAGGCGTTTCTTTAGCTGCTTTTTTATCTTAATCTGGCTATTATAAGCACAATAGCATTTATTTTGTCCAGGAATTCTTTGGGGGGATTGTTAAAAATTAATGGTTGTCAAAACATGAAATCATATCAAATATATCTAGTGGGCGGTGCGGTACGCGATGCATTATTGGGTTTACCGGTGCACGAGCGTGATTGGATCGTGGTGGGTGCAACACCGCAACAATTGCTGGCTCAGGGGTTTAAACCGGTGGGGAAAGATTTTCCGGTGTTTTTACATCCAAAGAGTCAAGAAGAATATGCGCTGGCGCGTACTGAGCGCAAAGTGGGCAAAGGTTATCATGGTTTTGAGTGTTATGCGGCACAAGAGGTCACATTAGAGCAAGATTTGGCGCGGCGTGATTTAACCATTAATGCAATTGCGCAAGATGAGAACGGTGAACTCATCGATCCCTATCACGGTGTTTCTGATTTACAACAACGTCTATTGCGTCATGTCTCTGCGGCCTTTACTGAAGATCCATTGCGTGTTTTACGTGCGGCACGTTTTGCAGCGCGCTTTGCCCATTTAGGGTTTCAGATTGCGCCGGAAACAATGGCGTTGATGCAGAACATGAGTAGCACCAATGAACTATTGGCATTACATCCCAATCGCATTTGGAATGAATGGCAAAAAGCATTAACCACCACTAGCCCATGGATTTTCGCTGATGTTTTACAGGCATGTGGCGCATGGATGATATTATTTCCTAGTCTTAAGAGGTTGGCTGAACCGATGTATCAACAACTTGCTAAAGTACGTTTACAACGACTCATTGCTCAACAAGCCTCACCACAAGAATATTTTGCTGCTTGGTTGGCAGATCTAGAAAAATCGGAGTTGGATCAGTTTTTTAAATCCTATACCATCCCACATGCTTATGCCGAATTGGCTCATTTTGTAGTGAAACACAAAGCCACGGCGATGCAATGGGAAACATTAACGGCACCTGAATGGGTTACGTTCCTAGGTCAAGCAGACGTATTGCGTAAAAATCAGCGTTGGCAACAATTTATTACAGTAGCGAGTACACTCATGCATGAACGACAGGGATCAGCGTCCACACAAAAAATGCAGGAGAATTTATTAGCTGCTGCACAATTATTTGCTACCGTGAAATTATCCACAGATGCCATGTCTGTATCGGGCAAGGAAATTAAAGTATTATTAGAAAATAAACGCATGGATATTTTTCTAAAAGAGCCGTGGAAGATCTGAGTCGATCATCGATAAATAATCAACGACGGTGAATGGGCGGAAACCGTTTCTCTACGGATCGGAATAGATATACGGTGATGGCTGTTAAACTACCATACACCAAACCAGCGATTAATAGGCCTGTGCCCATTTCGTAAGTTTCAGCGGTAATTTGGCGAATAGCACCCATCAGATCAAGCAAGGTGATGGTGCTCACCAATGCGGTGGATTTTAAGATTAATACCACTTCATTGGAATAAGCCGACCAAGCGGTAATGGTGGCGCGAGGTAGGATAATACGGCGTAAAATTTGGAGGCTTGATAAACCCAATGCTTTGGCGGCTTCTATTTCGCCAACAGGGACGGTTTTAAATGTGCCTTGCAATAAAACAGTGGTATACGCTGCGCTGTTTAATCCCAACGCCAATACGGCGCAAATAAACGGTTCTTGTAACCAGATCCATAACCAATCTTGCTCGCGGATCCATGCAAATTGACTTAAGCCAAAATAGATGAGAAAAATTTGTACTAATAAGGGTGTGCCGCGAATAAAAAAGGTAAAGGCATGGATGGGATAATGCAAAAAGCGCCAATGGCTTTGTAAAATACTGGCAAACAACACGGCAACAGCCAAACCAAATAATAAACCCAGGGCAGTCAGTTCTAAGGTTAACAATAAGCCTTGTAATAATGGTATGGGATACGTGAGGAACCAATCTATCATTGTTTCGCCCCCAAATAACGTGTGGTTTTTTGATAATAACGTTGCAATAACCATTGCGAAATGGATGTCATGATTAAATAAATACAGGCAACGGTTAAATAAAATGTAAACGGTTTTTGCGTGATACTAACAGCCGCTTGAGCGCGGCTCATTAAATCGGTTAAACCGATAAGCGATACCAATGCGGTGTCTTTTAATAAAACCAACCATAAATTACCTAAACCGGGTAAAGCATAACGCCATAATTGTGGTAGTAAAATATGTTGATAAATTTGTCGATGTGAAAATCCCAACGCCAACGCCGCTTCACGTTGTCCGGTTGGGATGGCCAATAATGCGCCACGCAATACTTGTGAAGCATAAGCACCAAACAAGATACCCAACCCAACAATACCGGCCCAATACGGACTGATATCAATGGGGGTGGGCAACCAGCGATTGAATAATAAATCACTGCCATAAAACACGGCAAATAAAATTAAAATTTCAGGCAAACCGCGGATCAAGGTATGCCAGCTAAGCGTAAAATAACGAACCACTGTGGAACGACTTAGCTCGCCCAGCGCGCCCAATGTACCGAGTACCAAGCCGAGCAATAACGACACAATACCCAATTGCAAAGTGAGCAGTGCGCCTTCAAGCAATTGTGGCGCGTATCCTTCGAGATAGCTCATGCTACAAATGACCCTTATTCAAAATATTTTTGATACAACGCATCATAAGTTCCATCCGTTTTCACGGCATCAAATGCTTTATTTAATTGAGCCAGCAGCTTTTTGTTGCCCTTACGCACAGCCATCGCATTGCCACCAAAAAATTTTAATTCACTGGGGTTGGTGAGATTGACGAGATCATAACCTTGATGATCTTTTTGCCAATGCATCAATATGGGGGTATCAGCAAAGACGGCATCCAAACGAGAGTTACTTAAATCAAGCAGCGCATCTTGAACGCCACCGTATGTTTTGATTGAAATGGTGTTGTTGTATTTCTGACGCAAATATTGCTCCATGCTAGATCCCAGTTGAACGCCGAGATTTTTGTCCTTTAAACTGCGTTCATCAAACGTCAAGGATTCTTGGCTGGTGCTCATTAAACCCACGGGGTTTTGATATAATGTTTGGGTAAAATCGACCTGTTTGGCGCGTTTTTCTGTGACCGTGATGGCACCAAACATAACATCAATTTTGCGCAGGTTGAGTGAAGGAATTAAACTGTCAAATGATTGGTGTGTTAAGACACATTGGGTATCTGGCATTTTTTCGCACATGGCATTCACTAGTTCGGCCTCAAAACCGTTGACCTTGCCTTCTTGATTTAAATAAACCAGTGGCGCTTGAGTGGCATCGGTGGCGAAATGAATTTCTTGTGATTTTGCCCAAGTGGTTGTACTAAGAACGAGGCCTATACTAGCGGTTAATATTTTTACCCATAATAATTTCATTGCCATGCTCCTGTCGTCAGTCATATAAATTAACGTGTATGTTCCAAAAATGCAGCAAAACGCTCTGTTTTTGGCGAACGCAACAAAGTCGCACTTTCACCATACTCCAAAATCTCACCTTTTTCCAAAAACATAACATGTGTTGCCACTTCTCTTGCAAAATGAACTTCATGTGTTGCAATCAATAATGTCATGCCCGTTTGACCCAATTCTTTTAATAAATTTAATACTTCGCGCGACATTTCAGGATCCAGCGCGGACGTGGGCTCATCACACAACAAAATTTGTGGCGACATCATCAATGCGCGTGCAATGGCAACGCGTTGTTGTTCACCACCAGACAATTGACTGGGATAGGCATCTTTACGATGCAATAAGCCCACACGCGTGAGCAATTGTATCGCTTGTGCTTCCACTTCATCTTTGTGTAGTTTTAATACCCGGCGAGGTGCCTCCATGACATTTTGTAAAATGGTCATGTGCGCCCATAAATTAAATTGCTGAAATATCATGCCAGTCTGACGGCGCAATGCTTGTAAGGCCTGATGATATTCTCGTTGTTTTAACGTCAAGGGAAAATTTAATTCCACATCATCAACACTAAAAGAGCCACCGTCGGGCACTTCCAATTGATTTAAACAGCGCAATAACGTGCTTTTCCCTGCACCACTGCTGCCCAATAAAGCCACAATCGTTCCCGATTCAACTTTAAATGACACATCTTGCAGGACAACCCGCGAGTGATAGTGTTTATGTAAATGAGAAACTACGATTTTATTCATGGAAAATGCATCGATGACTGGCCGTGTAGGGGAGTAATCATAAGGCTATCTAGGGGCCTTGTCAACGAGTTTAGTGATTGCAATGAGTCAGCTGGTTTAATTCGTTGTTTTAATTAAAAAAATTTGCATGTTGAGCGACTTAAAATAAAGAGAATTATTAGTCAGGAATATTTTTTTTATCTTTTAATCGGATATGATAAATCTCACCGCCAACGGCAATCGGATAATCCTCTTTTAGCGGATTATTGGGGTCTATCGCAGCCTGTTTTTTTTCTTTATCAATCACATCAAGTCCAAACATGGCATCATCATCTTTTTTATATTGCATGGTGGGTGTAAATGCCTTTTTAACGGGTGAAATGGGCGCCATGTTCGTTTGTTTTTGTTCCTGTTGACGTAAGGCCGCATCATATTTTGTTCCATTAAGGAAAACGCTTGCTGTACTTGTTGAGTGGCGGCTATCAGGTCTCCGCCCTGTCCAATACGTTCAACTTGTTCCGCGACTTCATTGATATAAGCCGCAAACATATTTTTTACTGTACCTGTGGCTTCAGAAGCGCGCAACGTCTTCAATATTTCAGCCAATTGAGCCAATACTATTTCTTTAGTTTAACATGGCGGAGCCCCTTGTTTTTTTGATAGGTAACATTCTTAAATTAATCTTAAAGTAACGCGACGCTAAATGCAACGGCGCACAAATCACAAATATTATCAATTAGTTCCATTCGTGATAAGAGTCATGGATGGTGATTAATTATTTTCATTTTCCCTGCAAACAATGCTATTATCAATATCTATTTACAAATTGACCTTACACCATGATGACCATCACGCTAGAAAGCCTATTACACGACATTGACAACCTACCCGAACCCATGAATATCACGGTATCAGGTCTATCCCTAGACAGTCGAACTGTTAAAAAAGGTGAGGTATTTTTTGCCTGCGCAAAAGACGCTGAGATTAGAGCCGCACATATTAAACAAGCCTTGGCAAACGGTGCGGAAGTCATTGTACAAGACAGTGATACATTGCAATTGCATTATGAACAGAACGTTTGGTGGTTGTCTTTGCCTGATTTGGCGGGACGTTTAGGGGAAATGGTGGCGCGTTTTTATTCTCATCCCAGTCAACACATGCCAGTGATTGGTGTGACGGGGACCAATGGTAAAACATCCACAACACATTATATTGCACAATATTGGCACGGTTTAGGTAAAAAAGCGGGCGTATTAGGTACCGTTGGGAATGGTGTTTGGGGCGCGTTGCATGAGGGATCATTGACCACGGCCGATCCATTGACGATACAAAAAAATTTGCGTGAATTGATTGATCAAGCTGTGTCATTGACAGCCATGGAAGTTTCTTCACATGCATTGGCACAAGGGCGTGTCAATGGAATGCAATTTGCGGCGGCGGTTTTCACCAATTTAACGCGCGATCATTTGGATTATCATGGTTCAATGCAAGCCTATGCATCCGCCAAAACACGTTTGTTTTGCGAGTTTGCGTTAGATCACGCCATTATCAATTTAGACGATCCTTTTAGTGATGAATTATTACTTAAAGTTAAAGCCAATAAAAGCATCGTTGGATATACATTATCGCCATTAAAAGCGCAATCATACAATATTCCTTGTGTGGTGGTGACAAATTATGTTTTAAATGAGCGTGGATTATCTGCCGATATTGATAGTCCATGGGGTCAAGCACATATTCAAGCGCAATTGTTGGGCGCATTTAATTTGAGTAATTGCATTGCTGCCATCGCGACATTATGTGCCTTGGGCGTGCCCTTGTCTGAGCTCGTCGCTTTAACGCCATTATTATTACCGGTGACTGGGCGCATGCAACAATTGGCGCATCATCATCACTCGCCCAATGTGGTGGTGGATTATGCACATACGCCGGATGCATTGGATAAAGCATTAACAGCTTTGCGCGCACATATGCATGGCAAAGGACAATTATGGTGTGTATTTGGTTGTGGTGGTGATCGTGATCATGGTAAACGACCATTAATGGCGAAGATGGCAGAAATCTTGGCTGATCGAGTTGTCATCACCAGCGATAATCCACGCACAGAATCACCTGAAAAAATTATTGAAGAGATTACACAAGGCATTAAAGATCGATCAACAATTCACTGCGAAGTGGATCGTGCCAAAGCCATCCAATTTGCTATTGCCGCCGCAAAACCCGACGATATCGTTTTGCTGGCTGGAAAGGGACATGAAACATATCAAATCATAGGCCATGAATATCGGTCTTTTAGTGACGTGTCACATGCACAATTAGCGCTTAAAAAAAGAGGGGATAAATAATGATGTCATTACAATGGACAACATCGCAAGTAGCGGATATTTTGCAGCAAGCCAAACCGTCGCAAATGGCAACGATTGAACGTGTGGTGATCGATTCTCGAGACATAAAATCCGGTGATTTATTTGTGGCCATTGTCGGCGAACGTTATGATGGACATGACTTTGTTTCTCAAGCCATAGAGCGCGGCGCCGCTGCGGTGTTAGTGGCAAAACCAATGGCCGTCAGCAATGATAAAGTATGGCAATGTGTGGTGCCGGACACTGTGATTGCATTAGGACAATTGGCGCACGCGCATCGACAGGGTTTTGATAAACCAATGATTGCACTGACCGGCAGTTGTGGAAAAACCACTGTAAAATCTTTAATTGCACATATTTTATCGGCAGATCATCGAGTTTTATCAACACAAGGTACGCGCAATAACCATATCGGTGTACCATTAACGTTATTAGAATTAGACCCAAAACAACATGATGTCGCCGTATTAGAGTTGGGCGCCAATCATCCCGGAGAAATTGCTTATTTAACGAAAATGGCTGAGCCGACATTGGCATTTATTAATAATGTGTATCCGGTACACTTAGAAGGTTTTGGTAGTTTAGACGGAATTGCTCATGCCAAAGGTGAATTATTATTGCACTTACCCACGCAAGCAAAAGGATTGGTGAATAACGAAGATTCATTTGCCCCTTTGTGCCGTGAGTATTTAAAAGATCATGCGCAACTCTCTTTTGGTTTAAGCGACCAAAGTGATGTTTATGCCGATAATATTGACGACCAAGGTCATCAAATTATTTTTTCTTTGCATGCCAAAAACGAACAAGTGTTAATGACGTTGCCTTTATTGGGTAGGCACAATGTGATTAATGCTGTTGCAGCGGCGGCTGTTTGTTATGCCATGGGCGTTTCGTTAAAAACCATTGCAGCGCAGGTTGCTAGTTTTCAACCGGTGTATGGACGTTTAGTCACCAAACAAGGTTTAAATAAAGCCAAAGTGATTGATGACAGTTATAATGCCAATCCAGTGGCTGTTAAAGCGGCATTAAACATTTTGGCTAAAGAAGCGGGCGAGAAAATTTTTGTTTTTGCAAACATGGGCGAGTTGGGTAAAGATGCTCTGATGTACCATCAAGACGTCGGCGTGCAAGCCAAGCAAGCCGGTGTTAAACATTTGTTGTGCGTCGGTGAATTAACGCCGGTTACCGTTGAAACCTTTGGCCATGGCGCGCAACATTTTGCGACGCGTGAATTATTAATTGAGGCTTTAAAGCCTTTATTGCATGAACACGTCACTGTATTAATTAAAGGATCGCGCAGCCAACAATTGGAGCACGTGGTCAACGCAATTGTAGAAAACACAGCAAAATAATAGGGTAAAAAGCAATGTTGTATTGGTTAGGGACACAATTAAGTGAATGGAATAATGGATTTTATGTGGTTCATTATATTACCTTTCGTGCTATTTTAGCCATTTTGACGGCATTGATGTTGTCATTATTATTGGGCCCTTTAATTATCCGTAAATTAACCCGGTATAAAATCGGTCAAACTGTACGCACTGATGGACCACAAAGCCATTTAAGCAAATCAGGTACGCCGACGATGGGTGGTGCGCTTATTTTATTATCGATTACGTGTTCTACTTTATTGTGGGGCGATTTAACCAATCGGTATGTAATATTAACCTTATTGGTATTATTGTCTTTTGGCGCCATTGGTTGGGTGGATGATTATCGTAAAGTGGTGTATAAAAATCCACGTGGATTGGCCAGTCGATGGAAGTATTTTTGGCAGTCTGTGTTTGGTGTATGCGCGGCGATTTTTTTATACAGCACTGCAACATTGCCCGCGGAAACAACGTTGATTTTACCTTTTTTTAAAAATATCACGTGGGTGCTAGGCGGTGTTGGATTTATTTTGTTGGCGTATTTTGTGATGGTGGGCACCAGCAATGCGGTGAATCTCACGGATGGTTTGGATGGTTTAGCGATTTTACCCATTATTTTAGTGGCTGGTGCCTTGGCAATTTTTGCTTATGTCGCTGGACATGCGCAATTTTCTCAATACTTAACTGTGCCTTATGTGCCCGGTAGCGGTGAATTGGTGATTGTGTGCTCTGCCATGATTGGCGCGGGTTTGGGGTTTTTATGGTTTAATACCTATCCGGCGCAAGTGTTTATGGGCGATGTCGGTGCCTTGGCATTGGGTGCGGCACTGGGTGTGATTGCGGTGATTATTAGACAAGAATTGGTGTTGTTTATTATGGGCGGTGTGTTTGTCATGGAAACGGTGTCGGTGATTTTACAAGTGGCCTCATTTAAATTAACCGGTAAACGTATTTTTCGCATGGCTCCCATTCATCATCATTTTGAATTAAAAGGCTGGCCAGAACCACGCGTGATTGTACGATTCTGGATTTTGACGGTGGTGTTTGTGTTGATAGGTTTGGCTACGTTGAAATTGCGTTAGAAATATTTTTTAAACTAAACCTGAGGGTATCTGCGTGACGATTGCAATCATCGGATTAGGCGTAACTGGCCTGTCATTTGTACAGTATTGTTTAGAGCGTGATCTGGCCTGTGCGGTGTATGACACGCGCGATGAACCGCCTGGATTACATGAGTTGCGCGTGTTAGCGCCGCAGATCCCGCTATTGAAATTAGAGCCTGCTATGGTATTAAATGTCACTCAAGTCTTCTTAAGTCCGGGTGTATCACAATATCATCCAACGATTGCTGCAGCTGTTGCATTGGGCATAGAAGTGATCGGTGATGTGGAATTGTTTGTGCGAGAAGTCAACGCGCCTATCATTGCGATTACCGGAACCAATGGTAAATCGACGGTGACCACGTTGGTGGGGGAAATGGCTCAAAAAGCTGGATTTAAAGTGGGTGTGGGCGGCAATTTGGGACATGCGGTATTGTCATTTTTGCAAGAACCAAGGCATGATTTATATGTGCTGGAGTTATCGAGTTTTCAATTAGAACGGTTGACGTCTTTGAAAAATCATTACAGCACTATTTTAAATGTAACGCCGGATCATTTGGATCGTTATCCACAAGGTTTGGCGCAATATGTTGCGGCGAAGCAATTGATTTATCCACATAGTCAAGGCATGGTTTATAATCGTGCGGATCCTTATACAACACCACAGGTTCAGGTTGCTCAGATGAGTTCTTTTGGACTGGATGAGCCGCAATCAGGTCATTGGGGCGTACGAGTACAAAATAATAAAACCTATTTGGCCTATGGTGAGCTGTGCATTTTAGATCTCGATGAGATGCATTTAAAAGGTTGGCATCAAGTCGCGAATGCATTGGCGGCGCTGGCCTTGGGACATCAAGCCGGATTTTCGATAGAAAGCATGTGTTTGGTGTTAAAAACATTTACAGGGTTGCCGCATCGTTGTACCTTAGTGCATCAACAAGATGCGTTGACCTGGATCAATGATTCTAAGGGGACCAATATTGGTGCAACCTTGGCCGCCATTGAAGGACTGGCGTCTGTTGATAGCAAAATAGTGCTGATTGCCGGTGGCGATGGCAAAGGGGCGGATTTTCGTTTACTGCGAAATGTGGTAAAACAGCATGTGCGCGCCCTCGTATTATTGGGTAAAGATGCAAACAAGCTAGAAGAAGCGCTAGGCGATTTAGTGCTTTGTCAACGCGTGGTCGATCTAACAGCGGCCATTCCTGCTTGTATCCGTTTTGCCAAGCGCAACGATAAAATAGTATTATCACCGGCTTGCGCGAGTACCGATATGTTTCGTAACTTCGAAGAACGGGGTGGCGTGTTTGAAGCGGCTGTAAAGGCATATTATAAAAAAGCCCCTGATTTTGGCCATGATTAGGCTAAAATAACCCCATTAAATAGCCAAATTTTAGGAATAATGATGTTAAGACCTCGATTAATTAAAACGTCTTATGATCGCACCATATTATATACGGCGTTAGCGCTTGCTTTGTTGGGATTGGTGATGGTGACATCGGCGTCGCTGGCAATTTCTGAGCGTCAATTTGATCAGCCGTTTTATTATTTGATCCGGCAAGGGGTGTTTTTATTTTTGGGTGGAGTGGTGTGTTATTGGACCTCGCGTACCCCGATTGATTTTTGGTTTAAACGTAGCACGGCGTTATTGTTATTTAGTATGGCGTTGTTGGTTATCGTATTAATTCCAGGGATTGGCCGCGAAGTGAACGGTAGTCGGCGTTGGTTAAGTTTGTTTGT